>Ga0209826_1001243_pt1 | contig 17828 bp, 16 predicted proteins | sample GOMGulsemesocosm_5_FD_184637 | JGI IMG/M metagenome (GOLD analysis project Ga0209826, IMG submission 184637) | Methane-oxidizing microbial communities from mesocosms in the Gulf of Mexico - GOM15C Gulf of Mexico (SPAdes) (version 2) | ecosystem: Environmental > Aquatic > Marine > Cold seeps... | reverse complement strand
TATACAAAGAAAGCCGGCGTATTGAACGAGTTACTTCTCAACAGTAACTACGGTTTAACAGAAGCCCGCATTTTACATGAGTTAAATGCATTGGGTCAAACAACGGCTAAACACCTTGTCGCCGAGCTGGAACTTGACCCCGCCTACGTTAGCCGCGTGTTGAAAAAATTTGAAAAATCTGGGTTAGTAGCGCGAACACAGTCGGATAAAGATAAACGTCTGCAGGTAATTGCCCTTACCGATGGCGGTGAGAATGAATATTTAGCTTTGAATGAAAAATCGGCTCAGCTCTTCGGTAGCTTGCTTGAAGATCTAAATTTGTTAGATCAATCAAAATTGCTCTCCGCAATGGATGAAATTCAAGCGCTGCTTGGGCGTCATGATGAAAACGCGCAAGCCTATCAGTTAAGGTCCCATCGACCAGGAGATATGGGGTGGATTATCGGTGCCCATGGTCGGCTGTATAGTGAAGAATATGGTTGGGATGACACTTTTGAAGCCATGGTCGCCAAAATAGCCGCCGAATTTATTGAGAATTTTGATCCAAAATCAGAATGCTGTTGGATTGCAGAACGCGCGGGACGAAACATCGGCTCTGCTATGGTGGTAAAAGAAAATGAGGCGACGGCCAAACTCCGACTGGTAATCGTTGATCCAGACGCCCGCGGCCTTGGCGTTGGTGTCAAACTGGTGGCAGAATGTATCAATTTCTCGCGTCAAGCTGGCTATTCAAAAATGACGTTATGGACCTATGACAATTTACACGCGGCCATTGGTATTTATAAGAAACTTGGATTCAAATTAGCTGGCGAGGAAGCTCATCATAGTTTTGGTGCGGATCTTGTGGGGCAATATTGGCAACTGGACCTATAACGGTGTCCGTATCAATTGGTCCTGTCCTAGCAGCTCTATTTACAGGAATTCAGGTTGGCGCTGCCCTCGTGGCGTCTCGATATGTAATTGAACAGACCACGCCGGCAACGCTTACAATGTTACGGTATTCAATCGGGTTGTTGTGTCTTATCCCTTTTGTGTCATTTCTGAATACAGCGCGTTTTCTCCGTAGGGACATCCTGCCAATTTGTTTTCTTGGGGTGTTTCAGTTTGGTGTTTTGGTAGCGCTTCTCAATTATGCGTTACAATATTTGCCGTCTGCTCATGTTGCTCTAATTTTTGCGACTTTCCCGCTGCAGACCATGATCCTTGCATCCATATTTGGAAAAGAGCGTTTATCTGCTACCAAAACTATCGGTATTTTTCTCTCTATTGTTGGAGTTGCGGTCACATTGGGCGAAAGTCTAGGTGCCGCTGATATTGGAGAAAATAAAGGCGTTGCGGCAGCTGCAGTTGCTCTCAGCGCGTTTATAGGAGCGGTTTGCAGTATTTTTTATAGGCCGTATCTTGAACGCTATCCCGCCCAGAATATCAGTGCACTTGCCATGTTTGCATCTGTGGTTGTTCTTTTGGCCTTTTCCACGTTTGAAAATGGGTTAATCACTATTACTCATATAGATTTTGACGGATGGCTAGCGGTTATATTTATCGGGATTAGTAGCGGCGTGGGCTACTTTGCGTGGTTGTGGTCTTTAAAAAGCCTGTCGCCAACGCGCGTTACCATGTTTTTATCGTTGGGACCCATTAGCAGTGCCGTTCTTGGAAGTCTTTTCTTGTCTGAGCCCATCACGTTATATCTGGTTTTTGGGATGGCGTTGGTCGTTACCGGTCTTTGCATTGGATTGATGAATTCAAACAGAGAAAAAGCGCCCATTTAAGGCGCTTTTTATTAATTTAATGTATAGAAAACTCGTTTTAAGCGAATGATTTTAAACGTGTATTTATAATATCGTTTGCATCACCCATAATAGTATCCATCAATTCCTGACAACTTGGAACATCGTGGATTAGGCCTGCAACCATGCCGCAACTCCATGCACCACTTTCCATATCACCGTCGATCATTACTTTAGGATATACACCGCCGACCAGTTCTTTGATATCTTCGATAGACATGGCGTCGCCCTTGCCGCTTTCCATATCCAAAATCTTCTGAACAGAGTCGTTGTAAAGTACACGTTCCGTATTCCGAAGAGGTCGCATAATCAGTCGAGTATCAAGTTCTGTGGCTTTTACCAGTGCATCTTTCACGTTTTGATGAACAGGCGCTTCTTTGGTCGCAATAAACCGAGTTCCCATATTGATACCATCAGCACCAAGAGCCAAGGCAGCAACCAGTTGTTTGCCGTTACCAATGCCACCGGAGGCTACAAATGGGATAGAAAGCTCTTCCGCCGCACGTGGCAGCAGGATCATATTTGGGATATCATCTTCGCCTGGATGCCCGCCGCATTCAAAACCATCAACGCTTACCGCATCACAGCCGATTTTTTCAGCTTTTAATGAATGGCGAACGGATGTGCATTTATGAATAACTGTTATGCCGGCATCTTTAAGAACGGACATATATTTTTCAGGGCTTCGACCTGCTGTTTCAACAATTTTAACGCCGCCGTCTACAATGGCTTTGATATAATCAAGGTACGGCGGAGAAATGAAGCTTGGTAGGAACGTAAGGTTAACGCCAAAAGGCTTGTCGGTCATTTCGTGACAACGAGCAATTTCCTTGGCTAAATCTTCCGGTGTTTTCTGTGTTAAACCCGTAATAATTCCGAGGCCACCCGCATTTGAGACAGCTGCCGCAAGTTCCGCAAACCCTACATAATGCATGCCGCCCTGAATGATGGGGTGTTCGATATTAAATAACTCGGTAATTTTTGTTTTCATTTAACCCTCCATGGAACCGTTTTTTTTTATAAAGCTACAGAGCAATAGAGCCAAAGTCGAAACAAAACTGGAACTTTAAGAGTTTAACAGATCAAGCTTCATTCCAACGTGGCTCCCAACAAATCCCAACTTCTTATAAAATCGGTGCGCATCTTCGCGCGTGTTATCTGTTGTGAGCTGGACCAAGCCGCAGCCTGATGTTTTGGCAAGGTCTATGGCGTATACCATCATCTTTTTCCCAATTCCTTGGGATCTGAGAGTTTTTGATACCCGGACAGCCTCAATCTGGCAGCGAGTTAGCCCTTTTCTAGATAAACCTGTGATAAATGTTAATTGCATACAACCAATAATTTCGCCGTCAATTTCGGCAACATAAATATCGTTCCCATTTTGCCGCTCAATCCGTTCAAACGCAGTTCTGTAAACAAGAGAAACCGGACCACTCACTTGCTCACGTGTGGCCCCTAACTGATCATCAGCGATTAAATTGATAACAGCCGCTATATCAGATACAGACGCTTTTCGGATGTTGAGATTATTCATGTTATCAGACAGTTATCTCCATACCATCGTATCCAGGTTCAACCCCTTCAGGGAGTTCTTTGAGCAATGTCTGGTAATCCAAATCAATATGCATATTCGTTAAGATCGCCCGGCGCGGCTTCAGCCGTTCTATCCATTTTAGGGCAGTTTCCAAATTCACATGGGTTGGATGAGGTTTGTAGCGCATGGCGTCCACAATCCACGTATCAACACCTTCAAGGATATCAAATCCATTGTCATCGAGATTTACAAGATCGTTTGAGTAACCGATTTTACCCATACGGAACCCAAGACTATGGATTGATCCGTGGTCCTGCTCGAACGGGATAAAGTCAATTTTACCCACAGTAAAGGGGCCTTCAATGAGGTGATCATCAAGGATTGCGGGATAAGGACTTCCTTCTAACTGTTTGAAGCAATAATCAAAACGGCGTTTTAGAACGCTCAAAGTCAGATCATCACCCCAGACATCCATACGGCGGCGGTTTCGAATGGCAAGAACGCGTAATTCATCAATACCGTGGCATTGATCAGCGTGTTCATGGGTCCAAACAACACCGTCCAGATCAGTAACGTTTGTATCAAGCAATTGTTCCCGAATATCCGGTGAAGTATCAATAAGAACTTTGGATCCTTTATCTTCCACAAGGATGCTGCAGCGACGACGACGGTTCTTGGGCTCGTTTGGATCACAAGCGCCCCAATCATTTCCGATGCGAGGAACGCCGCCGGATGTCCCACTTCCCAATAGTGTTACTTTCATTAGTCTGCCCGATCAATCTTGTTGAACAATTCGAAAAAATTGTTTGTTGTTATCGTTGCAAGTTCCTCTGGATCGACGCCTTTTAGCTCCGCAACTTTGGAGGCTGTATGCGCCACGAATGAGGGCTCGTTGGTTTTTCCGCGATTTGGAACCGGCGCCAAATATGGGCTATCGGTTTCAACAAGGAGGCGATCAAGTGGTAGCTTCATCACATGATCTTGTAATTCTTTTGCAGCTTTAAAAGTTACAATGCCAGAAATCGAAATGTAAAATCCTATTTCCATAGATTTTTCAGCAACGTCCCAGCCAGAACTGAAGCAATGAATGACGCCGGTGAAAGGCCCTTTTTTATATTCATCGTGCAGGATGTCGATAGTGTCTTCATCTGCATTTCTTGTATGAACAATCAACGGTAATCCAGAACGGCGAGCGGCTTCGATGTGAACACGGAAGGAATGTTTTTGAACTTCGCGCGGGGAATGCTCGTAAAAATAATCAAGACCGGTTTCACCAATTGCAACGACTTTGGGGTGATCTGACAAGGCTAATAACTTTTCAACCGTTACCGTCTCGCCCTCTTCTTCTGCTTCGTGAGGGTGAATGCCGACGCTACAGTGAATGTTGTCGTAATCTTCAGCAATTTTGCGAACACTGTCAAATTCGCGCAATTTTGTGCCAATAGTCAGCATATGACCAACACCAGCGAGCTTTGCGCGGCAGACAACATCATCAAGCTGGGTTGAGAGTTGTTCGAAATTTAGATGACAATGACTATCAACTAACATAGGTAAACCTTTGAAATATTATCGTTTTAGGGTGGCGGACAGGAATAAATTCAGGATAACCTGTTTCTTATCCAGGTTAACGGTATCCGCTCTTTCAATAAGATGGTTTGCGTGTTCCCAAACTTCAATCCAAAAAGGGATTGGTTTGGATGACAGCAGCGTTTGCATAATTTCCGCTTCACCGCTGACTAAAGGAAGCTTGTCCATGCCTATACTAGCTGCCCGCACGAAACGGGAAAGCCACCATGGGAACAGCTCACAAAGCACCCGGTAGAGCGCTTCACTTTCTTTTTTGGCCGCAAGATCAGCTAAGCCATGTAGCTTTGCCGGATCATAATTTGGATAACTGCCAAAGATAGACAACAACCCAGAGAAAGCATCTAAGCCGCCCGCATTAAAAAGGGCCGCCGCTTTTCCGGGACTTCCTTCAGAAAGCGACGTCAGTGTCATGAGTGCATCTTGTGACATATCTCCGGTGAAGGGAGAGATAACCTGCTGGGTAACGTCCTCTGGCAAAGGGTCTAATGCTAGGCGACGACATCTTGATTTGATCGTCGGCAACAACCCTGCGGGCGCGTTTGACAGAAGCAAGAAAATGGTTTTCTTTGGTGGCTCTTCCAATATCTTTAAAATGGCATTGGCAGCATTGATATTCATGTCGTCCATAGTATCGACAATAACAACGCGCCAGCCACCATCGCTGGATTTAAGGCCAAAGAACGAGCTTAGTGATCGCACATCATCAACGCGAATGGCCTTGAAAAACTTTTTACCCTTCACGTCATATTGGCGTTTTAATACGTTTAATCCCGGATGAGCACCTGCATTCATGAGTTGGACGGCGGAATGAGAGGGATCAGTATCAAGAGTGTCAGGCGGGCCGAACAGTCCGCCCCCCTCTTCTTGTGATAACAGGAATTTAGCGGCCCGGTAGGCGAAACTTGCTTTACCAACACCTTTGGTGCCCGTTATAAGCCACGCGTGATGAAAACGGCCGCCGTTAAAACTCTCCAGAAACTCGGTTTCAGCGGCATGCTGTCCAAGTAACTGGGTACAGTCCCGTGGATGCGGGAATCCTTCAAGCCGATCGATTTCTGGAAGATCACTCACCCGAAATACCTGTCTTTTAGAATAGTGCGCATTTCTGTTTGAATGACTTCAATGTTTCTGTCTGAGTTAATAATCACGCAGCGATGACTGTTTTCTTTCGCAATTTGAAAGAACCCTTGACGCGTCCGTTCGTGAAACGACAGATCCATCCGCTCGAAACGGTCTTCATCATGGTCTCGGCCCAGCGTCCGGTTGATACCGGCCTTAACATCAATATCCAAAATATAAGTTAGATCAGGCTCGAACTCGCCAACAGTAACGTCATGGATTTTTCGAACTTCATCAACACCCATCTGATTGCCGTAGCCTTGATAGGCGATGGTTGAATCAGCGAACCGGTCAGAAATGACCCACTTACCAGCCGCAAGAGCAGGCCAAATGGTCAGGCGCAAGTGGTTCCGTCTAGAGGCATAAAATAACAGCGTTTCGCCAATAACATCCCATCGGTCTGGATCACCAGTGAGGATAAGCTGCCGAATATCGTCAGATCCGGGGGCCCCGCCAGGTTCACGAGTGAGAACAACCTCTTTCCCTTGATCTTCAAGAAAGGCTGCTAATTGCTTGGCCTGAGTGGATTTTCCAGAACCATCGCCGCCTTCCAACGTAATAAATTTACCTGGAGTTTTAACGGTTTCAATCATAAGAGAACTTTCGGACCTCTAGTTGGCAGAGGCACCAAATAATACGTAGGAAATTGCTGCCATAACGCGTTTTGCCACACCAGGGCGTTCAACATTTTCTGACGCAAGCAGTGGCACTTCAATTTTTTCCATATCAGGTGCCGTGATAACGAGGCGCGCTACCGGAGAGCCTTTAATGATTGGGGCTGGAATTGGCTCGTTATACACCAATTTTACTTGCATGGATCGGCGGTTTTTCCGTGACATGGTGACGTTGAGATCGGCTTCCACATGAAGTGGAACGAGATCTTTTGCACCCAACCAGACGCGCGCTTTCGCGACTTCTTGTCCCTTTTTAAAGAGAGCGTAATTGTCAAACTCTCTAAAGCCCCACTCCAAAATACGATCGGACTCGCGGCCACGCTGTTTGGCACTTGTAAGGCCGTTTGTCACAATAATCAGGCGGCGGTCTTCGCGTTTGGCAGATCCTGTTAGACCGTAACCAGACTCTTCTGTATGGCCGGTTTTAAGGCCATCAGCGCCCCCTTTGCTATAGAGCAGAGGGTTTCTGTTACCTTGTTTGATTTTGGAGAAGGTAAAGCTTTTTTCACTGAATATTCCGTAATACTCTGGGAAATTCTTGATGATGTATTTGGCAAGTTTTGCTAAATCTCTTGCTGTCATTCGGTGATCTGGATCGGGCCAACCAGTGGCATTTCTGAAAGTACTGTTCTCAAGTCCCAATTCACGACCACGCTCGGTCATGGCTTGGGCGAACCCTTCTTCTGATCCGCCAAGGGCTTCTGCCACAACAATACAGGCATCATTTCCTGATTGAATGATAATGCCCCGTAAAAGGTCAGACACTTTCACGCGCTTGTTGACCTCAACAAACATTTTGGAGCCACCTTTACGCCAAGCTTTTTCACTCACCGGGAAAGTATCTTCCATTTTGAGCGAACCATCTTTAAGGCGCTCCAGTACCATGGTAACAGTCATGAGCTTACTCATGGATGCTGGCGGCATCAAATCATCGGCATTTTTTTCAAATAAAACTGCGCCCGTATCATAATCCACGAGCAAAACTTGCTTTGCGGGCGTCTCGAGAGCGCTTACGGCCGTTAGGCTGGTGGCCATTACCAAAACGACACCTGATATCAATCCGGTTAGTTGCTTTAGATTAAAATGTGATGTCAACACGCTTCCCAACATTATATTAGATACAAAAATAGCTCTTTTAGCTCAATAACTGTGAATATTGCCCCAATTAAGGCAGTTTGAACAGTTATTGCTTCATATTCGAATTTCTACTCAATAACAATCCGGGCATTGGTATGGCCTGAATTGATCAATTTCGCAAGCAACTGATCCGCTTTATCGACCTCGTATACCGGACCTAGGCGCACGCGATAGAAATCCTGCCCGTTCACCAAAACCTGATAAACTTTGGCAGCTCCAAGTGGCGACAATTGGGCGCTTAGTTTATTTGCATTGTTAAAATCAAGAAAGGCACCCGCTTGAATAAATATTTCAGTTGGCGCAACGGCTTGCTGGACAACCCCCTGCTTGTTCGCGGTGGCTATCTTTTGTGTGGATACCGGAGTGTTGACCGGCGCAGCCTTACTCACAGCTTGTTTAGTTGGGGCAACATTTGCAGACGATGGCGGCGCAAGGCTTGATGATTGGACGGTTGCTTGCGGCGCGGCAGTTGCCACACGGCTCTCTTCTGGGGCTGTATTGGCTTTGGCTATATACCGAACATCCCCTTGAGCGGCTTGCAGGCTTTCAACACGAACCCTCGCTGTGCCCTTTTTGATAACACCTAGAAGCTGGGCTGCGCGCCGTGACAGATCGATAATCCGGCCATGAACAAATGGTCCACGATCATTAATGGTAACTATGATCGAACGACCGTTTTCAAGATTAGTTACTCGCACGTCCGTTGGCATTGGTAACGTCTTATGGGCTGCCGTCATCTGGTTCATGTCATAAGTTTCACCGTTGGCGGTTTTCCGGCCGTGGAAGGGATCGCCGTACCAAGATGCTAAGCCCGTTTTATTATATCCCGGATCAATTTTTGGATAATACCATAGCCCTTTAATTTCATAGGGTTTTCCAACTTTTTGAACGCTTCGTATTTTTGCAACTTGGGCTTTTTGTTGGCTTGGGTTATTCACCTCTGTTGCGGCATGCCCGATCAAACTGACTTCAGCACAGCCACCCAATACCAACATGCCACCAGCCATAACGACACCAGCTGTCAATTTACTTATATCCAAACGTCCGAGCGAAATTCCCATTGATCCCATCTCCCCCTAACGAGATATTTTATCGGCCAACTGTCCAACGGACATGGCAAAATAAGTTGAGCGGTTCCATTTCAGTATGGTTTTGTAATTGTTGTAAACAAGATACGTCTGACCGTTCCCCCCTTTTGGCTGCACCAGTGATCCCATCAACTGGCGGCTTGGCAGATCCGCACCGCCCAGCTTACGAACGCCCAGATTTTGCCAGTAGCTCATAGGGTGAGTGATCTTCAAGCTGACAAGCGATGTATCAAAGCCCGCTGGTAATTTAACTTCCCTGCCCCAAGTTTGATCGCTTTTCCAGCCCGATTTTGAAAGATAGTTCGCAGCAGAAGCAAATACATCTGCTTTGGTCTTCCAAATATCCCGCTTGCCGTCACCATTATGATCGACCGAGAAATTAATAAAACTGGATGGCATGAATTGAGCCTGACCCATAGCACCGGCCCATGATCCCTTCATGTTTTTCACAGTGATATGTTTCTCGTCGAGAATTCGAAGCGCAATCATCAATTCGCCGCGGAAATATTCCGCCCGGCGATTATCGTAGGCAAGCGTGGTCAGGGCTTCAACAACGTTAAAGCCGCCGGTGTATTTACCAAAGCGCGTTTCAACGCCCCAAAGGGCTACAATGAACCGAGGCTGCACACCATAAAGGTTGCCAACTTCGGTCAGCAACGCTCCGTGATCCCGCATTCTAGCTTTGCCTTGGTTCACCAAAGATTTTGGCAATCGGTTAGCCATATACTGCTTGAATGTCTGGGTGACCTCCGGCTGTTTGCGATCGTAGCTAATGATTTTGGCTTTGAATTTCACATTAGCAAATGCTTCATCGACGATGGGTCTACTAATGCCTTTGCCCAGCGCTTCGGCTTTTAGATCCAGCAGCCAAAGACCAAATTCTTTTTTCTCAGCGACAGCATTCGTGGCAAGGCCTGTAATTAACAGACCTGCCGTTGCAATTTTTATAATCCAGCTAGAAATTTTATGCATCCCCTCACCCAAAATTTATTCTTTCTTTTTGCCACAGCTACCAACGCGGCGCAACGCTTAGCGCATCACAATTAAAGAAAAATGGGATAAAGCGCAAAAAACCAAGCTTCTGAATATCCAACACCCAATTATTATTAAAATTTCCATCAAAGTTATTGACAGTGGGGCGCAGTAACTTTAAACGATCTCCAGCACCAAGATGAATACATCTTTGGTCGAGGTTGTTTCGGCAATCTCACATGCGGAGGGATGGCAGAGCGGTTGAATGCACTGGTCTTGAAAACCAGCAAGGGTGCAAGCCCTTCCGGGGTTCGAATCCCCGTCCCTCCGCCACTTACTCATCTCATTGAAATATATATATCTTATTATTAGTTTGTCGTAATGGGGTATGAAATGGGGTGCAAATTGAATCAAATTCTTACAGCATGTACTCTCTTCCATGCACCATAACTCAACAAATACCATTCCCTGCTCCAGGGAGCATGCGGCAGTACCGACTGAGGGAAAGACTGAGGAAGAGTGCGCATGCAATGCTCCTGGCCCAAATTATTTTAAACAAGCTGTTCCTTATTGCAGTGCGCTTTAATCAGGATGGGATATCGCTAAACAAAAACAAGCGGACATCAAACTTCTGCCGATCCTCTTAGAGCAGACGTTAATAACAAACGCTGAAAGAGTCTGCTTAGTGCCAGAAGCGGACCGTAGAGCCACTCAACATTATTTGCGTTAATTTCATTCCTCAATGAACACGATGAACTAGAAATGGTAAGAAAACCTTTTAGGGATGGGTTGCAGGTTATCTTCCAGCGCGGTCTTTCTAGTCAAATTGAACGAAGCGAAAAGAGCCGCTTCGTTCTGCAGTAATTCAGCAGATCAAACCGTTCCATCTTCCTCTGCCGGAGTTTCAAAAAGATCGAGAAGTGATGCGTCACTGGTCGCTTCAGGGATCAGTGATATGGTTTCTTCTGAAGACATGCCTAGCTCTTCAGCTTCTTCAGAGTTTCCTACAGTGGCAACGGTCTCAATGGTGTTTTGATCGCTTGTCGGGAGTGGGATTGTGGGGCCGGTTGTTTCTGGCAGATCAGTCACAATTTCTACTTCACCACCAGTTTCCGGCTCTTCAGCAGGTGGAGATGTCAAGCTATTGACTAGGTTTTGAGCACCCTCCGTATCATTGTGGGCGATAAGAGACACAAGGTTACCAAGCGAAAATCCCTCGGGTGGCGTGCCTCCCAGCATTTCTTTTGCTATTTGTCCTGGTGCACCTGCCTTCCCCTTGCCTGGATGGCTCGGCTCTTGCGCGGGTTCTGTAGTTTCGTCTGTGACTGAGGGGAGACTTGACTGGGGCAAGACTCTGGAAATATTACCGTGCCCTTGTCCATTAATTGCATTGACCATAATTATTACTCTCCTTTGAGGGGGGATATTTTTCAATCATTGTTATTGAAAGCAATTTTCATACCAAACATTACCGAAGGCTAAAGGTTTGAAAACACGTATTTATTTCAACAATACCAACCACCTGCACTGTGGGTCGGCAGAAAATACCGGATTATTCATACCTATTCATATGAAGGAAGTATCAAAAAATGAGGCCAATGCGATGAAGACTATTCTCGCGCTACCGTAATTACGCACTGTCAGCTTCAGAGCACCCCTATATTACCAACTACCTGTAAACACCTATATCGTCATTCGCATCGCTTTGAATCAAGAAAGCTGACGTCTGAAGTGGGGCAAAAGTCGTATTTTTTGCTGGCTCGATTTAACTTCCGCTTTGCCGGCTCAAAGCGGACATGAAAAACAGAAAAATCGAAATACGGACATTTCACTTCCGCTCAACTACCTCATAGCTGACATTATTGAGGGATACAGCTAGAGTCTGAAAAGTGCCAGAAGCCAACATATGGTTGAGCCTAGAAATAGTAGATGAAAGTGGTGTGTTGGCAGAGTTTTTTTTAGCTGCTATACTTGTAAGTACTAATATAGTTGAATATTAGAAAACAACATTGCGTCAGTTTATTTCGAAGAGTGAATTAGGTGAACGAAATGAAAAATCAGATCAACCACATCATATTTGGCAAGCTAAGGGGACAAGTAAGGAGCGACTCTTTTTCGGGCAGATATATTCTTTCTCTTTTTATCTTTGCCGTATTACCGGCGCTGATTGCAAACACTGTGATCGCGGCCCCTGAGACGGTCGCTATATGTGATGATGGTGGGGAATGGCCTCCCTATATATATTTTAATAGAACTAACGGTAAAATCGATAAGTCAGCTCCTTTGGAGGGTGCTACTATCGAATTGTTTGACGAAATTTTCAAAAGAAGTGGCCTTGAATATTCTATAGAATTGATAGCGTGGAAGCGGTGCCTTGAAGAAGTGACCAATTTCGGAGCAAACAAAAATTACGAAATTGTTACCAACGGTTCCTACAACGAATATCGACAAAAGAATTACTACGTATCCGCACCACTCTATAAGACCCATCAAGGCCTGTTCTATTCTGCTGATAAACACAAACAGGCACCAGTGATCAAATCCGCTAAAGATCTTAACAAATATAGTCTCTGCGGAATTCTTGGTTATAACTATACGATGTACACAGCCTTGGGGGTTAAAGAAGAAATCGATACCGGAGCTAAAAGTCTCGTTACCGTTTTGAAAAAAATTTCCGAAGGCAGATGTGACTTTTTTCCCTCTCCAATGGAGCCTGTGTTAGGCGGCCAAACCATTGGCTTATATAAGCTTCCTGAGAATATTAAGTTTGTGGAGGCACCTTGGGTCGGAACCACAACCTTTCATTTGTTCGTGTCTAAATCATCGCCGAGGGCTTATGAGCTCTATACAAAAATTAACCAACAAATTATGATTCTTCAGGGCAAAGGTATTGCCACAAATATATTCAGAAAATACCTGCCGCAAGGAGATGGATTTTAAGAATGGTATTTTCTTCATCAAGTTAATCCCCGACTAGCCTAGGAAGAAAATATATTGAATATATTCCCCCGCGATCTATTGCAGAGTTTCAAGGGAGTACTTGCCAAAAAGTTTGCGGTTTATGTGTTCCTTGCCAGTACGTTCCTGTCGCTTCTGATTTCTTCTTATCAACTTTACCAGGATTATTTGCTAGACCTTTCTGTGGTTGATCAGCGCCTTGATGAATTGGGCACCACACAATTGTCCAATATGTCATTACATCTTTGGAATTATGATCAAGAGGGGCTGAGTGTGGTCAGCGAAGCGATAATAGCACTGGATTTAATTCAGTATATAGAGATCAAGAATGTCAGAGAAACACTTTTGGTTATGGGTGACAAAGAGCAGGGAAATATCATTCGCAGAGTATACCCAATTAATTATGACTCATGGGGCACGCCTCACCATGTAGGCGACATGATTGTGTATGCTTCCCTGGAAAGTGTTTATCAACATATTTTTGATCAGGCACTGGTTATTGCTGTCGGTAATATTTTTAAGACTTTCATTGTCTCCGCAATAATTTTGATTGTGTTTTATCGGGTCATCGGGCGACATTTGGCCCGTGTGGGTGATTTTGCAACCCATTTCAGCGTGAACGAAACTGTTAAAAAACTAGAGTTGGATCGAAAAGCCACCCATGAAGATAAAAAAGATGAATTGGATCGCTTGGTCACTGCTATCGGCAAAATGCAAGACAGAATTGACCTGGCCTTTTTGGACGTGGTTGCGCGGGAAAAAGCGGAAGGTTTTCAACGCCAGAGTGACGATCGTTTCCGTGACTTTGCTGAATCTTCATCAGACTGGTTTTGGGAGATGGATGCAAATCTACAATTTAGCTTTATATCTGATCGCTATGAAGAAATCACAGGCCACAGCACAGCTGATTTGATAGGTTCCAAACGATGGGATATTGCAAGTAAGCCAGATCTTTTGCAGGATTGGGACAAACACAAATCAGATCTGTACGCTCGGCACTCTTTTAGAAATTTTTCTTATACGATTGAAACTAAAGACAAAAAACTCATGCAAATCAATACCAGCGGTGTGCCAATATTTGACCAAGGCGGCGAGTTCAAAGGATATCGGGGTAGCACTACTGACGTTACAGAACAAAAAAGTCTAGAAATGCAGCTTCATCAGTCGCGCAGATTAGAAGCCGTTGGCCAATTAACCGGCGGTATCGCTCATGACTTCAACAATATTCTCGGTATAGTGTCGGGAAACTTGGAAATCGTTCAAAGTTTGCCACCTGATGACAGCAGAATTCCTCACCGCTTGGATGTCGCAATAAAAAGCATCAATCGCGGAGCGGAAATCACTCGAAAGCTACTTGGGTTTTCCCGGAAAAACCCACACGAACTACAATTTGTTGACTTAAACGTATCGGTTAATAATCTGATTGATTTAATCACCAAATCTCTGACAGTTTCCATCGAGGTAAAAACTGATCTTGCGGATGGATTATCACCAGTCAAAATTGACCCGGGAGATTTTGACGATGTCATCCTCAATCTTGCTCTAAACGCACGGGATGCCATGCCTGATGGCGGCAAACTGACGATCGAAACTGAAAATAAAAAATTGGGTAAAAAATTTGTTCAACGTAATTCACAAGCAGTAATAGGAAATTTTGTCTTGGTTTCCATTCGCGATACCGGTACAGGAATGACTGAAAATGTAGCGGACAAGATTTTTGAACCTTTCTTTACAACAAAGGAAGTGGGCAAAGGAACTGGACTAGGTCTTAGTATGGTCTATGGCTTCGTTGAGCGGTGTGGCGGATTTATAACTATTGATTCTGAAATCGGCAGGGGCACAACTTTTCACCTCTTTATTCCCCAGGCTGGCAATAATGAGACGGACCTGACTGTACCCGATATTTCAAATGGCGATCTACCTACAGGCGATGAAAAGATACTTATAGTAGATGACGAAGAAGATCTGCGTAATATTGCGGCTTATAACCTTGGTGAACTTGGTTACAAAACGATTTGTTCCGAAGATGGGCCAAGTGCGTTGAAGATGCTTGAGCAGGAGCCTTATATCGACCTGTTATTCAGTGACGTCGTGATGCCAAATGATATGAATGCTTATGAACTGGCTCAGAAGGCACACAAAAGCCATCCACACCTAAAGATGCTGTTGACTAGTGGTTATGACAAAAATCTAAGCGACATCAATAACATTGATGACCCTTTCCTAATCAAACTGAATACGACACAACTAAAAAAGCCATACAGCGTATCTGAATTGGCAGTCGCTGTTCGTAGAGCTTTAGATGAGGAGCTTTAATGACTGTAGTGGGTCATGAGCCGTCCTTTTCCGGCACTGAAAATGGAGTCGGCTATGCACCTCAACAACGGACGTCGATCGGGAATTTTCAGATTTCTAGGAAATTGCGTCCGCTTTCTGGAATATGCTCATTGGTCGGTGAAGGTCTGCAGTGAGCTGAATGCAGACTAACTGGAAAGAAATCTAGAGGCTATTCATAGTGCCTCCTCCTATATTGTATCAAAAGGCTCTTAAACTATCGGATAAACGCATCTCAATTTAAATTACATATCTATGTGAGACAGTGTTTGCTGTGTTTTAGTTTGTTTCTCAAGAGCAAGGTCTAATGAGATGTAGGTTGAAACAGGACCGTCAGTGAAACGCCCCTGATATACGCTGATTCAGATTGCATACCATGCGCATCCAAAACAATACTTGCGCCTGTCAGGGAGTCTCTATGGCCCTTCGGTGTCAGACTGATGATTGTTAGTTAAGATGTATGGGGCGGCGGGGATTTCAGGGCATATTGATGACTGATGTGCGCGCTCGAAAATCATATCATTTTTTGAGAAGAATAGATGTTATCCGTTATATTAACATAATGACATTTCAGATTTTCCAGAAATAACTTCTGCTTACCGCGAAGTTGCGGACATAAACTCGCAGGTTTAAAAGAATCTACTTAGTGCCAAAAGCGGGCTTATTCTGACAACCTGTTTTAATTGCAACCGAGAAAAATCTTAGTGTTTAGTATTGATTAATGATTAATGATTATCTTGCTAATTTAGTCATTAAAACAAGTAAGATAGCATTTTACTTCTACAAAGTTTGAACTGTCAGGGAACATCTAAATGTCTGAGTACACGTCACATGAAGACCGTTTGTCCTATTATTCTATCGGTCCTGTTCGGATAAATTCTCTCAAGCAATTCTTGCCCGAGCTTGAAACCATATTACCTGAAGTTATTGATAAATTTTATGCCTATGTGACGCAGCATCCGTTATCTGCCGAGAAATTTGGAAATATAGATTTGGATGGTCTCAAATCAGCGCAGGGCGAACACTGGAAAGCCTTGTTTTCAGGAGAATTTGACGAAAAATATAATGCCAAATGTGAGCTGATCGGCGAAATCCATGAAAGAATTGGAATTACGCCAGTCCTGTATGTTGGCGGATACAATTTCGTTCTCAACCAACTGACAAACTATGTTATCGGAAAATACGGAAGTGAAACTGAGGCATGCCAGTCTCTTGTCCGAGCAATCAATGCTGCGGTGATGATGGATATAGAATTGGCACTAACCAGTTACGGTATTGCTGCGAATATGAGTGCCGCAAATAAATTTGCCGATGACATGTTGGACCAGAATGTATCTCTTTCCATTGCGGTGAATGAAGTGGCCATTGATAATTCAGAGATGATGGCATCTCTTGATGAGGTGAATAACCGAGCCCAGTCAATTGCGGCGGCAGTGGAAGAAATGGCCACCGGTATTTCGACAATTAGCCAAAATGGAAGCGAGGTTGCGGAACGGGCTGATAAAGCTCAAACGGAAACTATACGCGGCAAAGGTATTATTGAAGAGACCGCGGGGAATATGAACAGGGTTGCTGAGGCCGTTCGAGTGGCTTCAACTCAGATGCAGTCACTTGTTAAAACATCCGAGAATATCGGTCAAATGCTACAAACAATCGAGAAGATAGCGTCCCAGACGAACTTATTGGCGCTCAACGCAACAATTGAGGCGGCCCGGGCCGGCGATGCGGGCAAAGGTTTTGCTGTTGTGGCCGGAGAAGTGAAAAATCTGTCCACCCAAACAGCTCGTGCGGCTGAAGAAATCCGCCAAACTATTTCAGCACTTACAACTGAAATTGATGCTGCCGTTGGGTCTATGGATGAAGGTGCGGAAGCTGTTTCCATCGGTGAAAAATCCATGCAGGAAGCTGTTTTGTCTATGGATGCAATTGCTGCTGCCATTAATGTTACATCTCAAAGGATGGGTGAAATTTCAAATATTCTGGGGGAACAGGAGCAGGTTTCACAGGATGCATCCTCAAATGTCACCTCTATTGCAAGTGCTGCCGCAGACAATGTCTCCGCGATTAATAGCAGTGTTGTAACAATGGACAAAATTGTCGGCCTTATAGGCACCCAAATTAGTAAACTGGCCGAATTCGATATTCCCAAGAAATCTATTAGAATTGCCAAGGCCGACCATATTGTTTGGAAAAAACGTCTCGCGGACATGGTTATTGGCCGCGAAAGCTTGAAAGCAGAAGAATTGGCCAGTCATATGAGCTGTCGTTTGGGTAAATGGTATTATGGTGATGACGGGAAACAGTTAAGCCATTTGGCCGCGTATCGGGAGCTAGAACGGCCTCATAAGATTGTCCACGATTGTGGTATTGAGGCCGTAAAAAGATTCAATTCAAACGATACTAAGGGGGCATTGGAGTATCTGGATAAAGTGGGCGAGGCTTCCGTCGATGTTCTTCGTCTATTGGATGATTTGATCGAAGCATAAAAAAATGAAGAAACGTAACGCGACCCTGTAACGCATTTTGTCTAAGTGTTGGGTACATACAAGTAGGAAGATATTTGATCTGCTCTGTTGTAAGAAATACCTTTTGGGAATTCTCATATCTTATTCTTGAACATGCTGAGATCTAGATC
>Ga0209826_1001240_pt1 | contig 17867 bp, 21 predicted proteins | sample GOMGulsemesocosm_5_FD_184637 | JGI IMG/M metagenome (GOLD analysis project Ga0209826, IMG submission 184637) | Methane-oxidizing microbial communities from mesocosms in the Gulf of Mexico - GOM15C Gulf of Mexico (SPAdes) (version 2) | ecosystem: Environmental > Aquatic > Marine > Cold seeps... | reverse complement strand
ATTAGTTTCCACACTGGTTAAATCTACCGTCAGCTGAGCCAAGCCGGTTTTATCAACTCCACCGCTGAGTTTTTTAAACGAATGAACCTCGCCAATTTTAGCCTTCTTAATTGACACAAAATTAATTGATGACGCTGTATTGTCGAGCTGGTATTCAGCCTGTGCAACCGCTGCAAACAACAATAGAGAAACCAATGCAAAACACTTTTGAATTTGCATAACAAACCCCCTTTAATTTAAAAAAATTAGTCTGCAGTTACGCTAACCGCCTACCCTAGATTATTGTGTCGATTATACAGAACTTGTCAATCGCTAAAATAAGTGGGCTTTGTTAAACCTTCGCCCAACAAAAAAGCCCCAACGTCTATAAAACGTTGAGGCTTTGTTGTAAATGGTGCCCGGACACGGATTCGAACCATGGACACGAGGATTTTCAATTCTAAAGACCAGCAGTTATCCCAGCCCATCAATTCCATCAAAAATACACACGAAGCCAGCAAACAAAGGCTTTAGAGGCAATCTAGCAAATCACCCCCCATCACTAGAAATACCTTATAATGAATTTCAAAGGTAGCCCCGGGGTAGCCCCGGAGATAATTCATATAAATTTTAGAGGATAGGAACCATGGATAAGGTATTCAATTTCACGCATGAAAGACTAAGCAAACTGCCTATTCCTGAAACCGGCCGCTTTGAGTATTTCGATACGAAACAACAAAAACTCAGATTAAGGGTGACATCATCAGGCGCTAAATCTTTTGCGGTTGTAAAAAGATTCAACGGAAAGACTAAGCGGGTAACACTGGGCCAATGGCCAGAGGTTTCAATCGCTAAGGCCAGGGGAGAAGCCATCAAGGCCCTGGATGATCTAAGGCAAGGCATTGACCCGGTTAAGGAGAAGCGCCAAGCAAAGGTGGCTAGCACTAACCTAAAGGAGGTATTAGACCAATATCTTGCGGAACGAGATTTAAAACCATTAACGATTAAAGATTATCGTTATAAGTTAAACCAGGGGTTTAGTGATTGGCTCAAGCTACCTGTATCTGAAATAAGTGAAAGCATGGTGTTAGCTAGACATAAGAAGATAAGCAAAACAGGGAAAACAACCGCCAACACTACCATGAGAGTATTACGGCTAACGATGAACTACGCAAAAGCCCTTAAAATGATAGATAGCAACCCAACAAAGATATTGAGTGAGGCCCGCTTATGGCATAAGAATAAGCGTAAAGATCGTGTGATAGCAAGCTGTGACTTACAGAAATGGCACGAGGCCGTTGAAGCTCTGCCAAACCAGAAAGCAAAGGTTTATTTACTAATGGCGTTATACATGGGGTTCAGAAGTAGCGAATTGCTAACACTCACATGGTCAAGCGTTGATCTAAAGACTAAAACCATAAAACTAACAGACACTAAAAACGGCTCAAATCACAGCCTACCCATACCAACAGTTCTACAACCATTTATCAGCTCTTTACACGACCTCACAGGCGGCTCTAAGTGGGTTTTTGAAGGCAAGAGAACAGGTAAACCGATGACTTCACCCACCAAGCCTAAACCGATGGCTGTACCAATGAAGCCAATGAAGGCCGTCACGAAATCCACCGGCATTGAGTTCAGCCCTCATGATTGCCGCCGTACTTTTGCCACCATAGCCGAAGCAGTAAACATCCCTACGAGCATGATTAAGCGATTAATGAACCATGAAACTGCCAACGATGTAACTGGCGGTTATATCGTCACAGAGGATGAAACACTGCGAGCGGCCATTAATAAAATGGCGAACTACATCCAGGCCAGGGTAACCCAAAAAGATAACGTGATTCACCTGAGTATAAATCATTAAAATATAAGTGCTATACTTGTATACCAAGCTATATTTATAAGGCCACTATTATGAGCAAACAAGCAGCCATTAGGCTAGAAGATGATATATACACAAGGCTTCAAGCCTTAGCGTCTAAAACAGGCAGAACAGCTACTTTTTACATGCGAGAAGCCATAGAGACACACCTTGAAGAGCTTGAAGATACTTACCTTGCCGAGCAAACGATAAAACAAGTTAATAGCGGAAAACACCGCACCTATTCACTAAACGAAGTGGAGCGCGAGCTTGGCTTGGAAAATTGAAGTAACCGAGCTGGCATTAAAGCAACTTAAGAAAATTGGTCATAGTGAAGCAAAACGCATCACCCAACACCTGAGAAAACGAATAGGGACACTTGAAGACCCAAGGCAATTAGGGAAAGCTTTAAAAGGTGACTTATCAAACCTTTGGCGTTATCGCGTGGGTGATTACAGGCTTATATGCGAGCTAAAAGAAAGTGAACTTATCGTCTTAGTTGTACGCGTTGGACACCGTAAAGGGATTTATGAAAAGTAACCTTTGGGCAGAAATATAACAGTGACTAAACCAAGCCTAGGGTAGCTCCCGAAAAGCTGGACACGTTCACCAGCCTGGTTTGGTTATTATTTGAACGATGCTAAGGAACGAGCAGATGGAAGAAGCAGAAAATTTACAACAATGGAAATATAGAGACTATTTGACCGGGGACCAGGCCATTTGCTTGGCTTTAGGTGAAGAGCCTGATGGCTATACTCATGATCGTCGATTAGCAAGTGACCTACCCGAGGTGTACGCTTATTACCATAGTATTGAGAGCTTTGAAATGCTACGGGGATCCCTCCAAAATGCGATTGACGCAAAAGGCATACCTTCAATTATGACAGGTGATGTGGGTGACCTTTATAGAGAGACACAAGTGGCAGTTACGGACTTAATCCCCTGGTTAGAAAAGCACAACATCGAGGCCCCGTTTTTCCGCTCCAAAGACACTCGGAAGCTACAACCGGCAAAGCGTCCCGAGTATCACACCCACATGATGGGCATCATGTATGACGTTATAGATCGCTATTATGGGGAAAATTACAATCCACATGACAATAGTAGTGTATTCAGTAGCGAGGCCGTCAAGAAATGGATTAAAGACCACCTCAGGTCTAGTGATGGTGAAAAATTAAGCGATAGGGAAGCGGGCGCAATCGACATGCTAACGAGGCCCGATCACATTAGAAAGCCATTAAGTAAAAAATAATTGGTAAGCTGGGCTAACCCCAATCAGTCCATACAATAAAGGGCTTTAGGCCGTAAAAAGAGCGGCAAACGTAACGCGCCCTTAGCCCTTAGCCTATTGCTATAAGGGCGCGACGTCACTGTAAAGTCCACCTCAATCAAGGCGATAACGCCTTGTCATTTAAGTAACTTTTGAGGGAAATAAAATGAATGGGCATACACAGCAAACAGCGCAAGACGTAATCACCAACTCACCGGGACTACTATCTTCTGAGCAAACAGCACAGTATTTGAATATTTCGACGCGAACCCTTGCTAATTGGCGCTGTATTGGGCGGCCACACTTACGGCACACAAGAGTCGGCCGGAGCATCAGGTACTACAAAGAGGCCTTAGACGCTTACCTGGTTAGAAATACCGTTAGCGGTAGCGAGGGCCAGTAAAATGAGCAAGTTAACTAGCCTAAAGCCAGCCACAAAAACAGACCGCGTGTTGAGCGCTTTAATGACTGGAAAGAGCTTTAATCGTTTTGAAGCTGAGCGCGAACTCCATGACCATTGCTTACATTCAACCGTTTCAATTATTGAGCGTAAGCACGGTGTAACCATCAGCCGAAAGCGTGAATCAGTACCAGGTTACATAGGCGCACCCACTAGCGTTTGCAGATACTGGATTGAGCGAGAAGAACGACAGCGCATACAAGCGAAAAAAAACCAGGGTAACGGGTGAGGTTGCGTGGGTGAAATCATAGTCAAAAGACCGTGCGGTTTTGAAATAGCGGTTTTATCCCCTACAAATAGACCTGAGACCATAGCCAGTAAGGGTTTGCTGGAAGCCGAAACGACCCTAAACAGCACCATAAATTTATACAGCGGTTTTGCCCCCCCGGTTTTGTCCCCTTTTAAAATCAATAAGGTGGGTGGGGAGGTGCGCCATGAAGGGATCCGTTGATTTTTCAGAATGCGATGAAAGGGGCGAAAAAGCGCGGTTATTAATAATATCTAGTTCTCTTCCTGCTAATACCAACCAAGAAGTACGGGTCCATAGTCGGCGCGAAAAAATTCTAGCGGGGCGGACGATAAAAAGAACAGTTAACCGTAAGCAAGAAACAAGGGCCGACAGTATCACCCACAATGGTAAAAAATATCGAATCAACAACGGTGGCGAAAAATGCTTCCCCCTGTACGTTGAGCCATTACGCAAAATTATTGAGCAGTTTGAAATAGGGCTGACTAAATGGCGTAGAGTTTTTGTGCTTAGGGTTGAGTTACACATGCCTCACGAAACCGAAAGCAACAGAGTCGTATCTCTTTTTCTAAAACGATTATTCAAACGGCTTAGGCGCAATTACCAGTTTAAAGATATTGGCTACGCATGGGCTCGTGAATATCACGGCAAGGGTAAAGGCCAGCACTATCATTTCGCCTTATTCCTTGATGGTAACAAAATACGGCATTCTTCAAGGATTAGCGAGCTTGTGCGGGCTTCATGGGAGCGCTCTTTGGGTGGTTACACCATTGGGTCTATCAAGCGGCCTTTCTACTTAGTAGACAATGAAGAAATAGCCCAGAGAGCAATATACCGCCTATCGTACCTAACCAAAACAAGAGGCAAAGGGCAACGCCCACCACAAACCAAAGATTACCAATGTTCACGAATGAAACTTCAACAAGAATAATGGGCCAGAAGTTGAAACGCTAAACTTAACGAGCCGTTAGGGTAAAAATCAACCGTAGATCGTTCCATTGGGTAGCAAAATATTACAACGTAGCAGGGACACAATAACGAGCGCCCAGCAATGACAATTTCACACCAAGGTAGTAAGCATAACCCACCCACCCAACGTAGCAATGAAGAGTTAATAAATCATCTACACGAGAAAGTTTTAATATTGTCCGACATTATTGGCTTTAACCTTGCGGCCACAAACAACCTGATACCCGAGCGGTATATTGATGCGCCATCAATGGCTGAGCGTTTACTCATTGAGGGCCAGGTAGCGATAAGCGATAGCTTGGGCCTGATCCAACAGATCGAGCAACAACTACTAGAAAAGCCGCAACCTAAAGCCAAGCAATAGCTTAGCCCTGCCAAAATCACCCACTACAGGCAAAGAAATGCCAGCTTTAAAGAGTGGGATTAGGCGCGGGTGATTGGACAACCCACCGGCCAACCTGTCCACACTGGTTGAATATGACCAGGACAAGGCCCGAATAGCACTTGTGCTAAGCTATCAAATAAACGCCTTGGCTAAAAATAGCAAAATCACGATTTTATTGCCTTGGTTTGCAAATTGGCGCGACGTTTTATCTCTGAATTTTAGCGAACCCCGTTCCACAGTGAAATCCCCCCGGGGCTTTGTTAACGATTCCCTTTAGCTATGCGGCTTTGAGGCAGTTCGGAAAGCCCTATTTGCTTAAATATCGAGGCGAAAAACAGGGGACACTATAGGGAGAGGACAAAATAAGGCGGAAAAAACAATAATATTACTCAGTAATGACAATATTTTTTAAGGAGGAAAGGTAATGCTTAAGGTTGATTTAGATAAATTGCAAGGCAAGGAATGGCCTGGCGGCGTGGCGCAGATATGGGTTACCGGCGGTTCGATTTACCCTCGGCCGTTTGTAATGCTTTTCTACGTACCCGGTGAGTACCTGGCGTGGCTTGAGCCGGGTTATGACGATATCTTGTTAGCTCAGCCTTCCTTTCGGTATTTTAAAGCTCCAGTAAGAACTAGCGGCGACGAGCGTCTTATGACTGGTATGTTTGATGATGACGGCCGAGAACTGGCGATTGTAGTTTATAAAGGCCAGGAGGCAGAACAGGATGGTCCCTTTTATGACGACTGGCTAAAGCGCCTGGAGGAACGAGGAACCACACCCGAGGCCGAGTGGGAGTTAATGAAAAGAGAGATAAATAGGTAAGCATCACCAAAGGAGTTAAAAATGTGGATTTTTACAAATAGTGGTTTTCTAAGTGTTGTTGCTCATAGAGATAACAAAGAGGTTCTTTTAGTACGAGCGCGCCGCGCTGGTGAAATCGAGTCTATTTTTCCAAAGGCTGAAACCTTTAAGATGGAGAGCGCCGATTATCATTATCGGGCAGAGATCAAGCGTGATGAAGTTGCCCAGGTAATGGCGGAACAAATACAAAATATCGAATACGACAATTTCAAGAGTAGCGTAAACGACAATAAGCGGCACGATGCCTATATGGGTGTTTGGTCGGTCATGTACGCCTATCAAGCTACAATGGCGGGTTAAACTATGAACGCAAGGGATTTATAATCCCGTTACTTTAACGGTCATGTCGATTCGATTTCGGCTCTAGGCACCATAAATAAAGAGTTCCCACTTGGGAGCTTTTTTATTGCCTGGTCATTTGGGACAAATACGGGACACCGAGGTTTAAATTTCATTAATTTGGCGAAGGTTCATCCATATTTGAATGACACTGGAAAGTAGCCCCTGGGTAGCCCCAACAAAAAAGCCCCAACGTCTATAAAACGTTGAGGCTTTGTTGTAAATGGTGCCCGGACACGGATTCGAACCATGGACACGAGGATTTTCAATCCTCTGCTCTACCGACTGAGCTATCCGGGCACACGATATGGAGGCGTATTAAACAGGGCTAAGCCTGTTTAGTCAAGCTCGCGGTTAAAATTAACTGTTATTTAGCTGGATCAACGTAACCTTCTGGTGCTTCCGCATCATCGGTAAATAGGAATTTCTCCATTTCAGCCTTTAATAACGCCCTAGCTTCAGGCTCAAATGGTGTTAAGCGGTTTTCATTGATGATCATCGTTTGCTGAGCCAACCACTGCTGCCAAGCTTCTTTTGAGATGTTTTTCAAAATTCGTTCACCTATTTCACCTGGGAATGGTGATTTTTCTAGGGCGTCGGCTTCTCGCTTTAATTTCTGGCAATACATAGGCGTTATATTCTCTAATAGTTTACTTCGTTAGATGTTCAATTAATTGACTAACGGGTTTTGGTAGACCTATTTTTACATGGCTTGTTGATTGATACCAGCATGTTTTAGTCTGTTCAGCGATATGGCGGGTGGATTTGTTAACTGAGCAAATAATAGGCGTGTAATCCAAATGGTAGTGAGAAAAGGTATGACGTTTTTCAGGCAAGGTCTCTGCCTGCACTAAATCAATACCTTGCTGCTCACAGTGGTCGTTAAGCTCTTCGAAACTATCAAAACTTGGAAAAGCCCATAAGCTACCCCATAAACCGACTGCTGGACGTTGCTGTAAAAGAACTTCATTTTGTTTTTTTGATACTAACCAATAGCAACGTTTAACCGGTAAAACTGCCCGTTTTTTTGGCGTTGGCAAGGTTGAAACACTGCCTTCCTGTAATGCCAAGCAGTGCTTATTTAACGGGCATTCAATACACATTGGTTTTGCACGCGTACAGACCGTCGCCCCCAAATCCATCATCGCTTGATTGTAATCACCCGCTCGATACTTTGGGCTAAGCGTTTCACTTAACAACCAAAGCTTTTTTAAAACAGCACTATGCCCAGACCAACCCTGTATCGCAAAACACCTAGATAATACTCGCTTCACATTACCATCGAGAATAGGCGCTGGCTGACCTAAAGCCAGGCTGGCAATCGCACCCGCAGTAGAGCGACCAATACCTGGCAATGCTGATAACCCCTCAACCGTCTCCGGGAATAAGCCTTGATGCTCATCAATCAGTAAGTTTGCTGTTTTATGAAGGTTTCTTGCCCGCGCGTAATAACCCAGACCAGACCAATAATGTAAAACATCATCTAACTTAGCTGCTGCTAGGCTCTCTAGTCGTGGGAAGTTTTCAATAAAGCGTTGGAAATAGGGAATAACCGTTGCCACTTGAGTTTGCTGCAGCATAATCTCTGAAAGCCAAACATGGTACGCCGTAGGCGTTTGCTGCCATGGTAGATTTTTCCTACCATGCTGATCGAACCAATCTAGAACTAAGACCTGAAAGTCTTCAGGCCTTAGTTCTTCAACCGTACTGCTTTCGTCTAAAACAAGCCTTTTAATAAATCACCCGCTTTACCTTTCAGCTTTTCATTTAACTTTTCTTGCAATTTTGTTTTGAGCTCTTGTTTCTTTTCTTCAATTTTCTCTTGCTGTGTCGCCAATAAGATAGCCTTCACATCCAGCTGAATACTTGGCTCAGCAAATGTTCCGCCTACATTAACGGGAATTAATAGGTTTTTAAGGTCTTTCTTATCCGCCTGCTCAGCCTCTGATAAAGCTTTTGTACGTTGTAAGCTCAAACGATAATCAAGCTTCTCATTAACTAACGACGCATTACCTTCACCTTTAACGTTAATGACTGGTGAACTAACCAGCAAGTCATTATTTTGTATTAAGCCATTGCTGATTTTGGCAGTTGCAGACATATCAGTAAATGGAGTGCTTCCACCCGTAGTCGCCGTAGCCGCTGCTAAGTCGCCCTTTAACACAGCTTGAGCTTGTTCCATGAGTGCCGCAACATCAATACCTGTAACAGCTCCATCTTTAAAGCTAAAGTCAGCGGTCCCATTAAGTGCCGATTTGAATGCTGCAATGCTATTACCTCGCGTTGTTAAATCCGCTTTTATATTAGCCACGCCTGATAACTGAGATTCACCCATTAAATCCTGCAATAAAGGCTCTATATTAATATTAGAAGCTTGTTCTTTTATGATGATTTTTGGTATTTGTTGGCGCGCATCAACAACTGTTTTGCCTTGGTAGCTGCCATTATAAAAACCCTTAACTTCCTGCTTTGTCGTCAGGACACCATTTTTTGCCTGTACATTTAGGCTCACTTCGTTAGCTTTAAGGCCGTTAACTACTAAAGAATTAATTTCAAACAAACCATCAATATTCAGCTCACGAATTGTTTCTACGGGAATCAATGCCGCCACAGCAGGACTTGGCACAACAGCCTTTTGTTTAGCGTCAGAAGCACTATCATTCGCTGCTTGCTTGGGAAGATAGCGATCTACATTAATCGTATCCAAGGACAAGTTAAACTTCACTGCTGGCTTAGATAGATTATTAACTGATGCAAGACCCTTCAAGGTTGAATCATCAAACTTTATAGTCAGCGGCTCAAACTTGACTTGCCCTGAACCGGCTAAATCAGCTGTCAGATTTCCAGCTAAATTAACGATCATCGCACCATTTGGAACAGGCTCACCCGCCGCATCAATAGCTAAGGTCATATTATGAAAATCAAACCTATCCAGTGCTTCATTAATAAGTAGGTTGCCCTTTAATTCAAGCCTAGCTGTCGCCTGGGGTTTGCTACTATCAACTGTAAACGCTAGATCAATACCAACGGGCTTACCCAGCATCAGGGATTCCATTGTTAAGTCTAAGTCTATTAACTTATAGCTCTCATTTTTACTAGCATCGTTCCAGTTCACGTTGGCATCAACAATTTGTATGCCACCCACAGCAATCGCACCCAAACTTGCGCCAGATGACTCACTTGTTTTCGCAACAGAAGACTTCTCTTCCGTATCTCCTGATGACTTAGCCATGTCAGCCCAGTTACTTATCCCTGCCTTATTTTTTGCCAAGTTAAGCTTTAAGCCATTCAACACAACCGTACTCACATCAATTTGCTGGCTGAATAGCGGGAACAATTTCACTTTGACTTCTGCCTGCTCAATCTCTGCAAAATTACCGCCTTTAAAACCATCTGCATTACTTAGGCTCACTTGATTAATACCAACACCAACCCAAGGAAAAACAGATAAGCTTAAATCACCCTTAATCATTAAATCACGGCCTGTTTTTTCTTTCACAAGCTGTTGAATTTCTTCCTTATAATTATTCGGATCAACAACTATCGGTATGATAATAATTGACAACACAAGCAGCACCACCACACTTGCTAAAAACTTTAAGAACGTACGCATTTAATTTCTCCTTAATCAAAAAATTGCTACTTCTAATATTATCACTATGCCGCTAATAAACTATGCATTTCCGCTAACTCTTGCTTTGAATCAATCAATAATTGCAGGGTATTGTCTGGCCCAAGCTCACCTAAATTAAACTGATGAAACGCAGGAATTTTAAATAATGGAGGGCAAGCCTTAAACTCAGGCGTGCCAATTGTTGCGTGCACCCTAGCAATTAAAATCAATTCGGGCAGACCCGACTCCTTATTATCGAGCATCCAGTTCTTCCTATTCATCACAATAGGAAGCTTATCGTCAAAACCCCATTTTTTCATAATCATTGTACCCACCTTTGGCGCAAGGTTATCAATGCAAGCGACCCTTGCCTTATCATCCTGCAAAATAGTCGGGTATTGTTCTAAGGCTCCCAAAATAGCTGGCACTCCAATATCTTGAAACAAGCCAGCTAACATGGCATCACTTGAGGTAACCCCAGGCACCTTATCAGCTAGAAAATAAGCCATGACAGCCATCTTCGTTGAAAACTGATAAGCCTCTTTTATATGTTTTTTAATCGCTGGATTAGATGAATGAAAAGCCATTCTAGATAAAAATGCCAACGATAAGTGATAGGTTTCTCGTTTGCCAATTAACGCAACTGCTCGTTCAACATTCTTTGCTGGCATTCGAGTCATAAAACGTAAACTACGTGATGTTTTAATTATAAAACCCGATAAAGCCATATCATTCTCAATAATCTTTGCAAACATCTTTGCATTGCCCTTTGGGTGATTTAGAGCAGATAGAATTTTTATCCCAACCTCGGGCATCGCAGGTAGTAGCGATTTATTGTTATTAATTTTTTGATAAATTTCTTCGTAAAGCTTTTCCATAATCAGCAGAAACCTCCTTTTTTATAAACCGTTGCCCTTCATACCGCTTCTACAAGCCAAAAGCTAAGCTTTTAAATACATTATTTCTACATTTTTTGACGAAACAGCAAGTAATGTCTTCTTATTATAGGTATCATTCTCAGCCTTTATTAAAATTTTAGTCGGTATCTATAACAAGATACGAACTCAATAGGCCTTCATCATGGATGTAATTAAAACAGACGACACTCGAATCCTTAGCACTCAGGAAGTTATCTCACCAGAGAAGCTACACCAAGAGCTCCCTATCAGTAATGACGCAGCGAACACAACCGCTGCCGCCAGAAACGCTATACATGACGTATTGCACGGTGAGGATGACCGTTTACTCGTGGTGATTGGCCCTTGCTCAATTCATGATACTTCAGCCGCGCTAGACTATGCTGCTCGATTAAAACCCTATATAGATAGCCTAGCAGATGACTTAATTATCGTCATGCGAGTGTATTTTGAAAAGCCACGCACAACTGTTGGTTGGAAAGGGCTTATTAATGACCCTGATCTCGATGAAAGTTTTGACATAAACAAAGGTCTGCATCTTGCTCGCGAACTATTAATCACGCTTAATGCACAAGGTGTACCTGCTGCCACCGAGTATTTAGATCTGATTACACCTCAGTACGTATCAGACTTAATTGCTTGGGGCGCCATTGGAGCAAGAACAACAGAAAGCCAAACTCACCGTGAGCTTTCATCGGGCTTATCATGCCCTGTTGGTTTTAAAAATGGTACTGACGGCACTATTAAAGTCGCTATCGATGCTATTGGTGCGGCTTGTCGACCACACCATTTCTTATCGGTTACCAAAGCAGGTCACTCCGCTATTTTCAAAACAGCTGGCAATGAAGATTGCCACTTGATCTTACGTGGTGGTAAAGAACCCAATTATGATTCTGAAAGTGTCGACGACGCAGCAACCACATTAGGCAAAGCCGGCGTTAACCTACACATGATGATTGATTTCAGTCATGCCAATAGCAGCAAGCAACACGAACGCCAAATGGTTGTCGGTAAAGACGTTGCCCAGCAAATTGCTGGTGGCGATATGCGCATTAGTGGCGCGATGATTGAAAGCCACCTTGTAGCTGGCCGCCAAGATCCTATTGAAGGGCAACCTCTGGTATATGGGCAAAGCATTACCGATGCCTGTATCGACTGGGACAGCAGCATACAGCTCTTAGAAGAACTCGCTGCAGCTGTACGTACACGCCGCTCAGCAAATGTTGATACTGCTAATGACTAAGCAAGTAAGTATTCACGTTAATGGCGAAGCACAATCTTATGCCGAAAATACAAGCCTTGAGCAGCTTACAAAGCAAATGGGCTTATTCGGCAAACGCATTGCAATCGAACTAAATGAAGAAATAAAACCTGCTGATCAGTTTGATACCATTCAGCTCAAAGAAGGCGATATTGTGGAAGTAGTACAGGCAATAGGTGGTGGGCAACCTGATGAATTAGTTATTGCGGGTAAGAAATACTCATCCCGTTTACTCGTTGGTACAGGCAAATACAAAGATATGGCTGAAGCCCAAGCTGCCATTGAAATGAGTGGTGCTGAAATTGTAACAGTAGCCATTCGCCGTACAAATATTGGGCAAAATCCAGGCGAGCCAAACTTGCTGGATGTTATATCGCCCGACAAATACACCATATTGCCAAATACAGCTGGCTGCTTTACCGCAAAAGACGCTTTAAGAACTTGCCGCCTTGCACGTGAACTTTTGGGTGGGCATAACCTAGTTAAACTTGAGGTCTTAGGTGATAAAAAAACCTTATTCCCTGATATAACGGCCACCCTAGAGTCCGCTGAAATTTTAGTAAAAGAAGGCTTCGACGTGATGGTATACACCAACGACGACCCTATTATTGCCAAGCGCCTTGAAGAAATGGGCTGTGTTGCGGTGATGCCACTTGCAGCACCTATTGGCTCAGGTTTAGGCATTCAAAACCCTTACAACATTTTAACGATTATCGAAAATGCAAATGTTCCCATTATCGTTGATGCTGGGGTAGGGACAGCGTCAGATGCCGCAATAGGCATGGAACTCGGTTGTGATGGCATTCTAATGAATACCGCTATCGCCCACGCTAACAACCCCGTACTAATGGCATCAGCAATGAAAAAAGCCGTACAGGCTGGTCGTGAAGCTGCTTTAGCAGGCCGTATGCCTAAGCGCCGTTATGCTTCAGCTTCCTCCCCATTGGGCGGCCTAATTTAATAGAGCTTCATTCATACATGACTAACGATTCAAAACCTGCCTTTTTGCGCAGGATTCGCAGCTTTGTTAAACGCGAGGGGCGCTTAACGCCCGGGCAACAAACCGCTATTGATACCGGCTGGCCTCAGTTTGGCTTAAACCCGAAAGAAGCAATCAATCCTAGCGAGTTATTTGCTAACGATAACCCCATAACGCTAGAAATTGGCTTTGGGAATGGTGAAAGCCTAGCAACAATGGCTGAAGCAGAGCCTAATAGAAACTTCATTGGGATTGAAGTGCATCGCCCCGGTGTAGGTCATCTTTTACGTGTTGTCTTAGAAAAAGGCCTGAGTAATATCCGTGTTTTCGATACAGATGCTATTGAAGTATTACAACAAGCCATTCCAGACCATAGTCTAGATTGCATACAGTTATTTTTCCCTGATCCTTGGCACAAAAAAAGGCATCACAAGCGCCGTATTGTACGCGCTGAGTTTTTAGATTTAATTCAGAAGAAGTTGAAAGCTGGTGGGCGTTTCCATGCCGCAACCGACTGGCAACACTACGCTGAACATATGCTAGAAACCTTAAATGAGCACCCAGGCTTTAGTAATTCAAGCGATAACGACTATAGCGAAAGACCCGCGCACAGGCCCTTAACTAAATTTGAAAATAGAGGTTTGCGCCTTGGCCACGGTGTTTGGGACTTAATCTTTATTAGTAAATAGTTAATAAACGCAGATTACGCGTGAGCTAGTACTTCGCTACAGCAATCTCCGTTTCAACAGAAGCCGGCTCCCCAGCACTCTGAATAGAGTCCATCAATGTATCAAGCTCTTCAAACCAAGTTGTAAGCAATTCCTGCTTATGGTTATTAGAAGCTATCTTTTCATCAAGTACATCTTGCCCTGCTGAAACGCTACGCAAACTATCTAATTTGCTTTCCATCAGTTTCTTTTGCTCACTAACCTCTCGAATCAACGATGATAGCGCCTGCGACTTCCAAGTATTAATATCTGCTTGCGCTTGGTGAAAAATAGCGACGGCTTGTCCACCAATAGTATCCATAAAGCTCGTCGCCAAGTTGCTTTGGCTCATTAATGCTGCTGCCGAGCTACTACTAAACTCCAAACCCTCGTGTAGCAACAGGTCAAGCTCTTCCTTATAAGTATTCGCGTTAAATGCCACAGGCTTCTGCACATCAATATCATGCTCATCTTTAAACTTCTGATAAATCAGATCCAATAACTGCCTACTAGCACCCGTCGATTCAAGCGCATCGTTTAATAAAACATTCAAACCATCAAATACACTTTGCATTCCCTGATGAATACCAACAGTCGTCCAACTTTTAATCATCTCCTCACGGCCTTCGCCTAAGATTTTTTGCACTCGCTCAGGGTTAACAACCTGTAACAAATCATCAATCTGCGAATTAAATATATGCCGACTGGTTTTCAAATGAGCTAAATTTTTCGTATACGCCGTCTGTTGTTTACGAGTCAAAAGTAACAACTCAGCCGTCGCATCTTCACTTTTGCTGTAAATGCTTTGTAAATCATCCATATGCTGCGCGATATGCTGTTGTCGCCTTTGCAGCGTCTGTTGAGTCTGTTGCATATGGCCAACCACATCGCCAATAATTTTATCTTGAAGAATCTCTTTCTGTGAGCTTAGCACTCGATTTGACAAAAAATCCTCCAACGGTGCTAAGCGGCTATTTAGCAAAGCTTGGTCATCATTTTTTATTTTTGCAATCAAAGCCTGCTTAGCAGATAACGGAAAAATAGCCTTCTCATCAAGCTCTAGCAGACGTGCTGTTTCACTAGTTTGCTTATCAATAGAGTGCTCCCAATCAGCATCACTCATTAACTCATCATTAAGTGTATCAATCTTATTTAATACGACTGCCAAACCATGCGGGTGCTTACTTCTATACGTACAAATATGTTGCTTCCACATATCCATATCACTTTGAGTAACCCCAGTATCCGCTGCTAATACAAAAATCATTGCTTGCGCGCTAGGTAACATACTAAGAGTTAACTCTGGCTCACTCCCTAAGGCATTCAAACCCGGGGTATCTAGCACGACTAGACCTTTCTCCAACAAAGGGTGTGGAAAACTAATTAGTGCATGACGCCAATAAGGAATAACCACTTCATTCTGCTCATTTACATCAGCAAGCCCTAACTCCTTAGCTTGCTCAGCCGATACTGTCTTAGTACGCAATAACTCCAAAAAGCTGTCTTGCATTTTATCGGGTGAACCGCAATCCAGCTCAATATGCGTCCATTGTTTAGGTTCTTTTTTATACTCGTCTATCGACTTTGTACTACTACGCGTTTCTACCGCTAATAACCGAAGGTAAGGTTTTTCTTTAGAGTCATAAAATAATTCCGTAGGGCACATGGTGGTTCGCCCTGGGCTTGAGGGCAATAAACGTATGCCTGCAGAAGAAAAAAACAACGAGTTAATCAACTCGGTTTTACCGCGTGAGAATTCCGCTGCAAATGCTATCGTGATCGTATCTTTTTCAAGTAATCGCAAATTCTTAATCAGCATTAACTCGGTATCGGTACTGCTTAAGCCAATCCCTTCTAACCAACACTGGTAACGCCCAATAGACTTAGCCATTGACTGTTTCCAATGCTCGTAACTTTGTAGTTGGGTATCAAGGTTCATTTCATCATTCATTTGGCTTTTATATAAATCCGTACCGCTTATGTCTTGAAATGAGTATAGATGATTATTTGAAAAAATCTTCTGGCAGCTGTGATGGAGCACACACCCTGACACGTTTACGCCTGTTATGTGCGCCTGAAACGATTGAAATATTAGATTTTTTAACTTGAAACAACTTCGACAAGAACTGAATGAGTTGCTTATTCGCCTCGCCATCGACCGGTGGCGAGGTTAATGATATTTTTATGGCATTGTCATGTAGCCCTAAAAAGGCGTTCCGGCTAGCCCTTGGTTGTAAGAAAACATAAAAAACAAGATCATCCCCCTCCCAGATGTAATAATCAGAAGACATTGCTCAAAGCTATAATCGGTGGAATTAGCAACTTCTTTAATACCTGTAAACCAATCAAAACAATCATAGCCGTTAAATCTATTCCCCCTATTGGCGGAATCAAGCGTCGAGCTGGCTGCATTACCGGTTCTGTGATTTTATAAATCAAACTCACCGCAGGGTGGTAGCTACCAGGGTTTATCCAGCTAATAATAACCGTGGCAAAAACACTTAAAAGGAAAACATTAAGAAGACCAGCGACCAACTCAGCCAAGCTCCAAATAAACACAGCCCAAATACCAAAATCACCGCCAGAAAGACTAATGACAAAGCCAATAAACATGCGCAATACGATAATTAAAACAATCGCAGCAAGGCTCACACCTTTAACCGTAGGGAAAAACGGTTTCAGTAACTTTAACGGCGGCTGAGTGACTTTAATAATAAAAGCAGAAATGGGATTACGTGAGTCAGCTGCCGTATATTGCAATAATAAACGTAATATCAATATAAAAATATACGCACCTACAATGGTATCAACCAAGAACACCAACGGGTCAGACAAGTATCCAGTTGGCATTAGTTGCCTCCTAGCTCATCGGATAGTTCAATCGAACGATCTCTTGCCGCCAGCACCGCTGCATGATAAATATCTTTCAGGCCGCGAGCATCCATAACGCCGAGCGCACGCTCAGTCGTACCGCCCGGTGAAGTAACGCGCTCGCGTAGCACCGCAGCAGATTCACTTGATGCCAACGCCATTTTTGCCGCACCTAAGGCTGTTTCTTGAGTTAGTAATTGTGCCGTTTTCTGATCAAGCCCTGCATCAACCGCAGCAGCCTCAAGCGCTTCCATCATCAAGAAGAAATAAGCCGGTCCACTACCAGACAACGCTGTCACCGCATCAAGGTCCTGCTCAGAATTCACCCAAACGGTTACCCCAACTGCACGTAACAACGATTCAACCTGGTCTTTTTGACCATCATTCACTTGGGCATTAGCATATAAACCCGTAGCGCCTGTTTTAACTAAAGCTGGCGTATTCGGCATACAGCGAACCACTGCCAAACCACTCCCTAACCAACGTTCAAGCGCATCAATACGAATACCCGCTGCAATTGAAACAATAACCGGTTTTTTCTGTTGAACAGCACTGCTAATTCTTTCAGCAACCGCTTGCATGTGCTGTGGCTTAACCGCAAGTACAATAATATCCATCTCATTTGCCAGAGCCTGAGTATCAGTTGTCGTGTTAATACCGAACGTTTCGTTTAAACATACCAGCTTATCAGTATCCAGATCAGCCACTGTAATCTTATCGGCAGGGTAATCATTGCTGACCAAACCACCAATTAGGCTACTTGCCATATTCCCGCCACCAATAAACCCAATCTGTTGTTTTTTCATTTTTTTCACTTCAAAAATTAATATATAGGTCTATTAAACCGTACTTTTCGGTCTAGCACCAAAAATAGCCGTACCAATCCGCACGATACTTGCACCTTCAACAATAGCTGACTCTAAATCCCCACTCATTCCCATCGACAAAGTATCTAATGTTAAGCCAAATTTTTCATTCAAATGATCTTTAGCCAAGGCCAAACGCCTAAATGAAGCGCGCTGTTCTTCAATATTCGAAGTAGCGCGTGGAATAGCCATTAAGCCCCGTATATTAAGCCGACTTAAGCCTAACATTTGCTCAAATACCTTATCGAGCTCGGCTAAGCTAAACCCTGATTTAGAGT
>Ga0209826_1001238_pt1 | contig 17884 bp, 12 predicted proteins | sample GOMGulsemesocosm_5_FD_184637 | JGI IMG/M metagenome (GOLD analysis project Ga0209826, IMG submission 184637) | Methane-oxidizing microbial communities from mesocosms in the Gulf of Mexico - GOM15C Gulf of Mexico (SPAdes) (version 2) | ecosystem: Environmental > Aquatic > Marine > Cold seeps... | reverse complement strand
AAATTCATGCCACTGGCGATTAATCGGTTGATGCAAGAAAACTTTATTTGGATGGCGAGCCGTGTGTTTCAATAAATTTTGCAAAGGTGTGAAATATTCCATTGTTCATTCCCTAATTATTTTTGTATCCCTGAGTATAAAAGTAAATTCAGATTTTGCTTAATGATTGAATATATTAAAGGCAACTTCCCCGTTAACTGATCATAAACTTGCCGAGTATCAATAACTTCGATTTTGAAACTATATTTAAAATCGAGCATGGGTAAACTGACACATAAGTTAGATCAATACATATAAGCGACCGTTGGTGTTAGTTATTAATATTTGTTACCCTAAACTTAGCGTTTATAATCAATTTAAATTCTTCATGGAAGACACTTCAAATCAACTAAACAGTGCCTTAGATGGGCCCATTCTCGCAACATTTTTAAAGTATTTATTGCCCTCCATAGTCGGTATTCTGGCAATGAGTTCAGCCTCTATTGTTGATGGCATCTTTATCGGTAATTTTGTCGGTGTACCGGCATTAGCAGCTGTCAATCTGATCATTCCTATACTGTCAGTGTTATTTGGCGTTGGTTTAATGTTGTCAATTGGCGGGTCGGTAAGAGCAGGAAAATACTTGGGGCAAAAAAATGAGATTGCAGCCTCGGCGATATTCAGTAAAACCCTGATCGCCGTCATCTTATATGCGATTGTCATTATCACGACCGGTCTGATGCTGGAATCCTTCCTATTCCGATTGCTCGGTGCTGATGAAGGGTTGGTCCTTTTAATGAGTGAGTATTATCGCGTTATTATGCCTTTTCTGCTGGCACAATTGATGACTATTGTACTGTATTTCTTCATTAGGCTCGACGGGTTTCCCTCGCTCGCCGCTACTGCTTTGGTGATTGGTTCGGTTCTTAATATTGGTCTCGACTACCTATTTATAGCTGTGTTCAATTGGGGACTAAGTGGTGCAGCCTGGGCCACTGGTCTGTCACAGTTATTGCCTTTACTAACGCTATTAATGTATTTTTTTAGTCGCAAGCGAAAGTTACATTTCTCACTTCGGCAAAAGAACTGGTCGGAAGTTTTTCAAGCTGCCTATAATGGTTTATCAGAGTTCATTAATGAAATCTCTGGCGGAATTATCGCTTTTATTTTCAACTTGATGCTAATTTCCCGTGCTGGCGTAGAAGGCGTCGCCGCCATTACTGTATTGAACTATCTGTTAATGATCGGTTTTATGTTCTATTTCTCAATAGCCGACACCGCACAAGTGATGATCAGTCAAAATTTTGGGGCAAAAAATGTACCTCGACTAAAGCAGTTCTTAAAAATTACTTTTTTTATGACCAGCTTAGTCAGTTTATTAACTATTCTGGTTTTGCTGTTTTTTAACAAATCACTCATCTACATGTTCCTAGACGAACAAGGTGCCGATGCGACCGTAACGATGGCGATCGAATTTGTTTATTACGTTTGGCCGGTATTCATATTCGCCGGTGCCAACATGGTCATATCAGGCTACCTTACTGCAATTCACTTACCGTTCCAGTCTGGTATGGTTTCGTTGTGTCGTAGCCTTATTTTTCCTGCCTCATTGTTGATCGTGTTGTTTATGTTATTTACTGACAATCGATTCGTCATTGCACTACCCATTGGTGAATGCCTGACCTTTTTAATTGCCCTCGCCTATTTCATTCGTCATAAACCGGATCGAGCCATTGCTGAAGAAATAGCAAAAAATTCATCACTTAAAACACATAATAGCTTGGTATAAAGGTAAACGTGTTGGTCAATAAAACCATGTAAAATTAAATAAGTTTGGTGCATTAGAATACGACTAAAAATTGAAAGAATACTAAAAACATTCTCCTCTCACTGATATTCTCACTCCAAGGGCTGATTGTTTATTACTTAACGGCCGATCGATTTAATACACTCTTGTCGTATGGTACTTTTTGCGCATCGGATAGAATTGCACGCATTTCGATCAGGTGTTCATACCTAAGACGCATGATCTGTGTTTTTGCCGCCATAAGTTCATCAATCTTGACATTAACTTTCTCAAGTTTAACATCATCAAGAATGGTCATTTCATTGAGTTCTTTAAGCGCCTGCACTTCTTGCACTTTAAAGGGAGTCTGATCTATATGCAGTTTGTGATGCATTTTATCTATTGCGGCTTTTTGGAGTGCATCAGGCTTCTGAATTTCATCGGCCAAAAGAGGCGTACTGATAAGGCAAACCATAATGACGAATGGAAATAACCTAGATATAGACTTACTTTTGTATAAACTCATGAGTTTCTCCCTATGAAATTATATTCATATTAGACCATGTTTTACATATTGTCTTAATATTCAACTTTACGCCCAATTATCTCTCCAAAGATAGAGCGAAGTATTGGAATAATCCTAAAAAATATAGGGTTATCTCCACACCTGCACAAAAACTACAAAATATAAACCAACAACACTTTAAGCAATAGTGTCGAGTTATGTTTAATACTCAAAAATAATTGAAATGAAAAAATTCTCAAATCATGATTTTAATAACATAAATACTCTATGGCGTTAGGTACGGTGATGCTTCTAGTCAGAAAACATCAGCGATCTACAAGGTGAGCTGCGTACAAACTACTCTGTAACAGAGTCGAAAAACAGGTTAAAGTATCTTTTTGAGAGGAATCATCGATTGAATTGTGAAATTGTTAAAAGCTGAGCTAAGATAAGCTTATAAAAATAATATTAACCCAGTGTTTTCCATACTTCAACAAGTTCAAAATACTCATTTGAGAAAACAGAACGATTAATACTTTGCTATTAGTCTAGGGGTTATTAAGATATAAAACAGTTTAAAAACTTGACCTAAATAGCTTTTACATCCTACGGAAGATTAAATGCATCAAAATATATTGCGATCTTTATGGAAGCAGATCTTAGCTTTGGCATCTATCGGCATCATTATTATTGCCAGTGTTGTACCTTTTGTCTTTAATGAAAGTACGGTTAAAGAAGCAACCATAGTGGCACAGAACACCGCTCAACAATATTCGCTATTAAGAAGTTATTATACCAAAAATATTGTTAGTAAACTCAAGGGGCATACTGGAATATCTGTTTCAAGCGGTCATAGAAACAAAAACAATGTCATCCCTTTACCTGCAACCATGATACATGAGCTTAGTGAGCTATCTCAATCAAGTGGCTTGCAAATCAAACTCTATTCCGCTTTTCCTTTTCCAGAGCGAGACAATAGAATACTTGATACTTTTCAACAACAAGCTTGGCAGCAACTTAATCTCAAACCAAATGAACCCTATATAAGCGAACAGATCAAAGGTGAACGTCGTGTTGTTCGCGTTGCCATTGCCGATATTTTAACTGAACAAACTTGTGTTGATTGTCATAACAGCCACCCGCTAACTCCTAAAGTAGGCTGGCAATTAGGCGATGTTCGAGGTGTCTTAGAAGTTGTTGTTCCTATTGAACAGCAGCTTTCATGGCAAAAAAGAGGCAGCTACCAATTATCGTTAATTTTTATTCTTATTTTCCTTGTTATTTTTTATTGCCTATTACGTATACTTAGCAAAGAATCAAAAAATAAAGTAAACGATCTACTGGTCCCATTAAAGAATCAAAAATTTGCCATGAACGCGCATTCATTGGTGTCTATGGCTGACAAGCATGGCACTATTACTTATGTTAACGATAAGTTTTCGAAGATAAGTGGCTATACTAAGGCTGAACTTATAGGCAAAAAACATAGTGTGCTAAATTCTAATAATCAGTCAAAATCTTACTGGCATAATATGCATCAAACGGTATTAACAGGTAATATTTGGCATGATGAAGTACGCAATAGATCCAAGGACGGGAAATATTATTGGGTTGATACCACCATAGTACCCAATTACGATACCAACAAACAGGTCAATGGTTTTACTTCAATTCGCACTGAAATTACTCAACAGAAAGAAAATATGAAAAACCTCGCGTTAGCTAAAGAACTAGCTGAGGTTGCCAGTGTTTCTAAAGCCGACTTTCTTGCCAATATGAGTCATGAAATACGCACACCGATGAATGGCGTTATTGGCATGACCAATTTATTACTCGATAGTGAACTAAACCAAGAACAAAACAAGTTAGCCAATACCGTAAAGTCATCCGCTGTAGGATTACTGGGTATAATCAATGACATTTTAGATTTTTCAAAAGTAGAAGCCGGTAAATTAGAGCTTGAGTTGATCCCCTTCAATTTAGGACAAATGATAGAAGATGTTGGCACAACGCTAAGTTTTCAATCACAACGAAAAGGGTTACAACTCATTTGTCCTGCCAACCCTATAATCCAACACTGGGTTAAGGCAGATCCCGGTAGGATTAGGCAAGTACTGACAAATTTAATTGCCAATGGGATTAAATTTACTGAACATGGTGAGGTTGCTGTTTATGTTCGAATATTAGAACAAACGGATGAGAGTAAAATAATTCGTTTTGAAGTTAAAGATACCGGCATTGGCATTAATCAGTCACAGCAAGAACAATTATTTGACAAATTTTCTCAAGCTGATAGCTCAACTACTAGAAAATATGGTGGAACAGGGTTAGGTTTATCAATTTGCAAAAAGTTGGTCGAACTCATGGGCGGCGAAATAGGTATCGATAGTGAAATTGGGCAAGGTTCAGTTTTTTGGTTCACACTTCCCCTACTCAAGGCTAAACCAATAGATGACGGTCCCATTTATAATACCGGCATTAAAAATGAAAAAATATTAATTGTCGATGATAATGAAACCAATTTAGAGCTAATGCATCAATTGCACAAAATATGGGAAATTCCGCATAAATTAGTGAATAGTGCAAAGGCAGCACTGATAGAACTAGAGCTAGCATTTCAGGAAAAAACACCGTACAGCATAGCTATTTTAGACATGCAAATGCCAGAAATGGACGGTCTAGAATTATGCAAACACATACAAAGAAATCCACAGTGGTCACAAACTAAGTTAATTATGGCATCCTCACAGGCACAGCGTGGTGACGCACTTAAAATGAAAGCAGCAGGATTTCAAGAGTATATTACTAAGCCTATCCAACAGTCAGAATTATTTGATGTTTTATTGATGGTTTCAGGTCTTAAAAAAGCAGCACCTGAACTTATAACTCGCCATTACACTAAAGCAAAGATGCAATTTAAAGCGCATATATTAGTGGTTGAAGACAATGCAACTAACCAATTAGTAATAGAAGGATTACTGCGTACCTTAGGAATAACAGTTGACCTAGCGGGTAATGGCCAAGAAGCTTTAGCAGCACTACAAGGTGTTAGCAATCATGATTTAGTCTTTATGGACTGCCAAATGCCCGTGTTAGATGGTTACCAAGCAACCGTTAAAATAAGATCAAAACAAGCAGGAATAACAAATAACGCGATTCCAATAATAGCGATGACAGCTAACGCTATGGCAGGCGACAAACAAAAATGCCTAGATTCGGGCATGAATGATTACTTATCAAAACCTTTAGAGCCAGAAAAGGTCATATTTATGCTAAAAAAATGGCTGCCTAATAAAGATACTGGGGTTGATAAACCAGCTAATGTCGAGCACGAAGCAGTGGAAACTCAAGATCACACTAACAGTGAGCTTGTTGTTTTTGATTATGAAGACATGTCCGCAAGGCTAATGAATGATCCTGAGTTAATGAAATCTGTAGCCGAGATATTTTGTCAAGATATGGTTGAACAAATAGAAGAACTTAAGATCAGTATTGAAGACAATAATGTCGTGCAAGCCGCCGCCATTATGCATCAAATAAAAGGCGCTGCAGCTAATGTGGGTGGTAAAGCTTTAAGCACCCTCGCACTGAAAATGGAGTTAGCTGGCAAGGAAGGAAATATAACTGAGATACAAGAGGAAATGGATCAACTTGTAAGCGATTTCAACAGCCTTAAAATAGCTATGGAACAAACCCTAATATGAAGATACCCATTGCGGAAGATAACTAAACTACGCGGTTAATTTTAAGCTCGATATGTACAAAGTGGGATTATGAATCAGAAGTTATAAAATAATCTTTGAAGTTAACGACTTTATTGACAGCACAGTTGCCGCTGAACAATCGAGATTTGTTAATCCTTGTTAAAAAACGCACGTGCTAATTAACCTTTAACTTCATCAGCTTAATCATATTATCTCGATTATTGCTTTATCTGATAACCACTTTTAAATATCCATGCAACCGCTAATAAACACAAAACTAAAAAGCCGCTCATCACACAAATGCTTGTTATTAAACTAACTTCAGCCACTTCATAAAAGCTCCACCTGAAGGCACTAATTAAATAAAATACCGGATTAAATTGCGTAACCGTTTGCCAAAATGGCGGTAACATATTGACAGAGTAAAAAGTGCCACCTAAGAAAACAAGCGGGGTGATGACAATAAGTGGGATCACTTGTAGTTTTTCAAAGTTGTCGGCCCATATGCCGATAATAAAGCCAAATAAACTAAATGTTAGGGCCGTCATCACTAGAAAGAATAACATCCACAAGGGATGTGCTATTTCAAGCGGGACAAAAAAATGCGCGGTTGCTAAAATAATTAACGCTAACAAAACAGATTTAGTCGCTGCAGCCCCTACATAACCTAGCAACAATTCAAAGGAAGAAACCGGTGCAGAAAGTAATTCATAAATAGTTCCGGTGAATTTTGGAAAATATATGCCAAAAGACGCATTAGAAATGCTTTGTGTTAATAACGATAACATAATTAAGCCCGGTACAATAAAAGCACCGTAACTAACACCACCTATTTCAGTAATACGAGAACCGATCGCAGAGCCAAAAACAATAAAATAAAGTGAAGTAGAAATCACAGGAGAAATGATACTTTGAAATAGAGTGCGTTTAGTACGCGCCATTTCAAATTTATAAATAGCCGCAACAGCGTAACGATTCATGTTGTTTCCCTTACTAGTGAGACAAATATATCTTCCAACGAGCTTTGGTCTGTTTTGATATCTTTAAACTGAATGCATGCTGCAGACAAATGCTGAAGTAAAGAAGAAATTCCCGTGTGCTCTTGCGTTGTGTCATAGCTATAAATTAATTGCATTCCTTCATTTTTAACCTGTAAATTAAAATCAGTCATACTAGAAGGTATTACAGTTAATGGCTCTTTTAAATCGAGAATCAGTTGCTTTTTACCTAATTGATTCATTAAAGCTATTTTATCTTCAACCAAAATAAGTTGACCATTTTTAATGACACCAATACGGTCTGCTATTTCCTCTGCTTCTTCAATATAATGTGTGGTTAAAATAATAGTCACGCCATCTTGACGTAATTGTCGCACCAATTGCCACATGTCTTTACGCAGCTCTACATCAACGCCTGCGGTAGGTTCATCTAAAAATAAAATGGAAGGCTCATGAGATAATGCTTTGGCAATCATCACTCGGCGTTTCATACCACCAGATAACTCCATCATGCGACTGTCTTTTTTATCCCAAAGCGACAATGATTTGAGTGTTTTTTCAATAAAAGCAGGATTCGATTTTTTTCCAAATAATCCGCGACTAAATGAAACAGTAGCCCATACTGTTTCAAAAGCATCAGTGGTTAGCTCTTGCGGCACTAAACCAATAAGTTCACGGGTATGTCGGTAACCTGAGACAATGTCTTTACCATCAACAGTAATTTCCCCTGAGGTAGCTTCAACAATGCCGCAGATAGTACTAATGAGTGTCGTTTTACCTGCACCATTTGGCCCCAACAGAGCAAAAATTTCAGCGGATTTTATTGATAAGTTGATATTATTAAGTGCTTGAAAACCACTAGCATAAACCTTATTAACGTCTGTTATTTGAATAATGGTCTGCAAGATTAAATACCATTTATATTTGAATAATACTAAAGTATACGACATGTCCTATTGATGGCTAGAAAAATTACAAAATTAACGGCTAAATTTTTCTATACTATATTTATTAATGCCACAGGCAGTGCAAAATTTATATCATCGAATTTTTCTACGACGCTACGTAAATTAATACGCGTTTTTACTTCCATAATCTCTTAGAAATTCACGTTCCGTTGACCTAAAGAGCAAGCGAGAACTAAAGTTTTCAATGCGCAAGTGTCATAAAATCAACTGCTGAATCGCTCCCAGTTGAGATCATGATCATATTTGATGACGGCTTGTTTTGACCACTGAATTTTTAAAAGTTGAATTTATAATGATATTACCGTGCGTGTTAACTAATTTTTCCTTGTAACAGGCTATACAAATGCATTATCGTAGTATGAAATTAACTAAATTTGGTCTGTTATGCGTAGAATAGTTGTATTTATTTCAATACTTATCACTTCATTACTTCTTACTAGTTGTAAGTCAACATTAGATTCATTTAATAGCTATATAAAAACAGATTATCAATATCAGATCATTTCTTCTTCTGATATCAATCCTGATGTTGAAAAAGAACCTTCCCCTGTTGTCTTACGCGTATTTCAATTAGATAAGCTTGATAACTTTATATCTATGAGTCATGCAGATATGAACTTGACAGAACTTGAAGAACTTAAAACTCAATATTTAGCGATAGATGAATTTTTTATTGATCCTGCTACAGTGATGCCAGCTCCATTTAACTTACTTGAAAGTACGCAGTACTTAGGTGTGGTTGTTAGTTTTAGAGACATAGAGAAATCAAAATGGCGTACTTGGGTCAAAATCCCTGAAGGCGCCTTTTTTTCAGACATTAGCACAAAGAAGACATTTGAAATCGTGATCAATAAGCTGGATGTTGTCATTAACCCTCCTTATAGTAAAAATAAATAATTTCAGTCTAATGGGTAATAGTAGTTTTACTAAGATATTAACGGAAAAAAACAAACAGGGAGTCATTCTTGGCCTGTGTGCTCTCTGTATCGTCGTCTTACTTGGCGGGTACCTTTTTTTCCAAAACAAACTAGACAACCAGCTGGGAGTTGTTTATCAAACTAGTGAAAGCTTGGGCTGGGAAGATTATCTTCTGTCGATTAAGGCTGAGTCTCAACAAATTGATGAATACTTTGTTGAAGATATGGTTAGCGAATTTGAAGATTATGGTGAAATATTAATTGAATCAAGCCTATTAAGTGTGTCATCGGAGTCGGGACTGATTTTTTTGGATATTCAAGTTCAAGCTTTTGAAGGCCTAGACGATAAGGTCAAGAATAAGAATATTCAAGCGTTAACTGAACTAAGGTTCGCCATTCAACAATATTGTGAAATGTTGATTGTAATGATTCCATTTTCTTCAAGTGACTGGCCTGAAGCAAATGAAAGAGCCGACTTCATGAGTCAATGGTTTCAAGAAGAAGATAATTTTAACTGTCCTATGATCATCAAACCTCTCCCTCAAGATAAGGCTGAAATTAAAGAGGAATTTAGGTTGGCTCTTTTAGTCAAAAACGAGAACGCCTAAAAAGATGATTAAGGAATATATCGCTTTGAAAAACCGTCTGACCAACAAGCAGCTCATTACCTTTATAATTGGCTTGTTTTTATCTATCTTTGTTTTAATGCTTATCGATTACAATAGCTCTACCAACAAGCTTGCTGAAACGAATGCAGCAATAGCGAAGCTGGATGAGTCTAATGGGCAAGATTTACAAGCGCTTTTGAATACTTTGAATGCATTGGCTAACGAGAATGAGAGTGTTCAACCCGATACTTTTTTGTTTTTTGACCAGATAAGTTTATCCTCTAAAGCAATAAAGTCTGGCTATGAAAGGCTACTATCGACTCGACTGCTTACTTTATTTGAAAACGAAGGCGCAATAAAAGTTAAAGAAAGCGCAAATAATTACCTCAGATTTCAAACCTTAAAGCATTACATTATGCTCAGACAAGTTGATAAACGAAATTCTAGTTCATTTCTAGCTTGGCTTAAAGAATTGATAAAAACCTCGCCTGCATTAGCTAAACATGAATCGGAGATAATGAGCCATTTAAACTATGCAATTGACCATAACGTTGCTGTGGATAGGCTAAATCGCCGCTTTTTAGTGCAAACACAACAGTACCTCGCTAGCCGTTCTAAAATTGAGCTCTTTTATCACGAATTTATCAAATCATATAAGCAAGCCCCTAAAAATAAATTCGATATGGAACAAATTGCGGGTCTAGAATGGAAAGGGGTGTTTATAGAGCCGGAGCAGGAATTTCAGAACGTTTCTCGACTTTATATGCCCGAATTATTCAAAACTCTGAGTTCGCACGCGATGAAGGAATTTGTTGCAATACTGGCATCTGAGCAGTGGGTATTAGGCAGTAACTATGTGATAGATAAAGAGTTGCTAACTGCAGAAATGATGAGGATGTACGAGTATGAATATATCAGTACATGGCGGGGTTTCTTGTCAAATGCCAAAGTCAGCAAAGTCAATAAACTCAAATTACTAAAACAACAAATCAATGCGTTAGCGTTGAAAGAGTCCCCTATCTTTAAATTAATTGGTGTAGCTGCGCAGTCGACTGATCTAATGGATGATAATCAAAAGGCTCACCTTCAGCAGCAACTAGATAAATTTAACGTATCCACAATTGAAGAGATGGCTGAATTCACCACAATAAAAAACAACTCACAAACAAAAATTGCGGCATCATTTGCGCCTCTCCATGACCTAATTAAAGAGGGTAAACTTGAAATATTACAAGCTCAGTTAAATGATAAATTTTCTATACTTAAGCAGTATTTTGAGGATTTAAATATAACAAAGTGGGAGCAAATTAATTCAGTGACAACAGAGATCGAGAATATAGCAGCTCTCCAACCTAAGCCCATACGTAATTGGCTGAAGCAAATTGTCACAAATATTGATAATACATTCAAAACTGAGAATAGCGTAAGATTAAATGCTCTGTGGCAACCTACCTATAAACAGTGCCAGCGATATACTTCAAATCGTTATCCATTCTATGCTTCAGCAGAACGGGATTTAGATGCTGATTCGTTTAACAAATTATTTTCTAAAAGAGGTTTGGTTACGAAATTTAAGAACAAACATTTAAAGCCTTACATCAAAGAGTCGGGTAATCGATTGAAGTGGCAACCCATTTTTAGAAAAGGCAATAAAGTTGCAACGAAGTCAATTCGCTTTTTTGAAAAGAGCACACTTTTGACAAAAGAGTTGTTTAAGTATGATTCAAATGAAGCTCAAATTAATCTCAGCTTTTACCCATGGAAAATCAGCCATAATTCGCGTCGATTTGAGTTAAATACAGGGGGAGCGAAGATTTATTATCAATATGGTACTCCACATGAAGAAACTATAACATGGCCTTTACACACCAGAAAAAGTGGTACAGAGCTTTTATTCACAGATAGAGATAAAAGTACTTCAAGGGCATTTGAATCTGGTGAGCTTTCTGTTTTTAAGCTACTCAAACTAGGACAATTAAAGCCATATAAAAATAAAACTAAGTTAATTTTGACCGATGGAAAGCACTCAATGACCTACTTGTTTAAAACTGAAAAAAATGAAGATCCTTTTGTTTTTAGAAAAGTAGAAAATTATAAGTGCCCTAAGAAGATCATGTAAAAGCCTAACGGCATCGCAATCACATTAATTCAATAGACTCATGGTGTAGTGTCATTGTTAATTTGGAAGCCTATGGTGAAATCAACACAAACTAGGGATAATTAAAATATGCTTATAGAGTCCTGTTATAAACAAGCATTCATTTAATAGTACCGTAGTATTTACTGTCCTTAATATCTTCTTTCCAATCATAATGTGTGTCATCTTTTAAATAATTCCAATACAATTTACCCGAATATCTCCAAGCATCTAAAACAATACCCTCTTCAAAAGATCCATTTTTAGACGTTACGACAACAGAATTGTGCTCAGAATCTTCTCTCGTATCATGAACTGCCCAACGAAGATCTAACGTTTGCAGGTTTTGTTTTTTAAGTTCTTTGGCTAAATCTCGTGCAAAATGGTAACACAAACCTCGCTCTTTTATGTTCATATTGATTAAGGTGTTATGAAAGTATGGTGGAGATATCAGTTCATATTGATTTGCAAGCTCCAATGAATATACAACAGATAGCTCTGCAACTTTTTGTGCTTCTTCTTTATTAACATCTTTAGAGAGATTTCCAATGGCTTTTTGAAGGTTAAATATTTTCTTATTTTGTGTAGGTACAACTGCATTGGTATCGTATTTAACACTACAAGCACTGAAAAATAGAGCAAAAAACAAAGGTAGAATATATTTCATGGGGTATTATAGCTGTTTAAATAACTCAGCTCTTAAGCAGATCAGGTTATTAGAATAAAAAGACGGTACTAAACAAGTTCAGTACCGTCTTAGATTATTAAAAAGCGCTTTAAGTCACTCTATTCGATGTTTAGACACTATTAATTATCTTTAAAACCATCATCTACTTCAAATGTAGTAGGCTCCCAAGGTGAGTCATCTTCAGTCTTATTAGAACGACGATCTGAGTTTGAGTTATTACTTGGGCTGTATGAATTATTATAGGAACTAGAGCCCTCTCCGAACATACCGGCAACATTCATTTTCCAAATATTCCAATTAACACCCCGAGAAGAAGCAAAAAACAATGCTTTACTGTCAGAGGCCCACTGGGGTAAGAAATCTTGTGATAAGTTGGTCGTAATTTTTGTTGGAGAACCTGTTGCTAAGTCTTTGATCCAAACATCTCTTGAACTAGTATTTTTAATACCCGTCTTTTTATATCGAGCTTGTGTAACATAGGCTAGTTTCTTTCTATCTGGGCTTGGAATAACTTGAATTACGTCCGACTTTCTTTCAGAAATAATTAACGTTTTTTCTGAGCCATCTAATTTCATTTTCCAAATAGATGATAAGCCATAACTCCTGTCTGACGCTTCATACATAATGGTGTTATCATCAAGCCATACTGCAGAGGTACCCACAGTCAGTTGAGTTGGCACAGAGCCATTTTTACGTGCAAACCAAATAGTCGAGGTTCCTCCATATCTTTCTTTTGTAGCATATAAAATATATTGGCCATCAGGTGATTCTTGTACTGCTTGAGTATGACTAAAAACACCATTACCAATACGAGTTAAGCCACCAGAGCCATTAGCCGCCATTCTCCACATATATGATGAGTTATTATCGAAAGATTGTCCTCTACGAGAAATAAAATATACATATTTGCCATCACTGGAAAAGGAAGGGTATTTATGCACAAGCTTGGTATTAGTTAAGCGGATTTTTCCCGTTCTTCCATTAGTTACCCAAAGGTCAAAACCTGAATTATTGCTGCCGTTTTCAACACTATAAACAACTTTATCCTTGCCATGTAACCCGTAGTGATGAAAACATCTGCGGTCATCTGCAATGGTAACATGTTGAGTAGGCGGTATGTTTGAACTACTGCCTGTATCAAAAGTATCTACTTCTGCTAGCTCTTCATCGTATGAAACTATAGCATATTTGCTATTGGGGCTATCAGGATCAAATTCCTGAAAAGTACAAACTTTTATTGCTTTAAATACTTTTCCAGGTATTGGCCGTGGCTGTCCGCCAGTATTAGTACACCCAGCTAAAATAAGGCCTACAGATACTGTGCATAGCCACAATTTAATCAAATTTCTCATCAAGTTAATCCCTAGTTTGAGTTTATATTCCAACCTCAATTGAGGTTGAATTTTTATAGTAAATCCATTGGATTTGTTTTTTTATTAAGCGGCATTTTTCGTAATAATACTTCTAACACTATCATTGCTAGCAGCACAGTCAATAAAATAATATTAATAAAGGTTCCTAATTGAACTGGCAGCAAAGTAAAGTCTTGTATGCCCATAGACATTCGTCCTAAGTTAGCAACCGAGCTATTTATAAAGGCTTGATTAAAAACATATTTACCGACAATTTCAGTTAATCCTCCTATCGTTGCTGCTCCGACCAAGGTACAAGCAAAAATTTGAATATGTAAAACTATTTTTACCTGATACCAATACATACCTTTCGCTAGCATGATCCCATAATTATTCAGTCTATGATTAACTAAAGTTGAAAGCTGTACCCAAAGTAAGGCAATCACAAACACCAAGTACACGATGACAAGCGGTATCTGAATCCAGTCTAAGGTTCGAGTTAAATATGAAAAACGTAAAATTGCATCTTGGTATACTGGGTTAAAATAAAATACCTGATTTTCATCTAACCTCAGTCCAAGCAACAAATCTTTGGCTTTCGCTAATTCTATTCTATTTTCAACGTAGACGTTGGCACCACTAAAAAATTCATACATGTCAATTTCAGCTTCTTGTTGCCAATTCATATGTCCTTTTTCATCTTCGATGCATAAATTGACTTCTGAGCAAGGCAAAGTCATGTAATGCTCTGTAGAGTATGCATAACTCGACGATGTTGTCGTTTGTATATCTATCTCAATTGGTTTTGGTAAGCTAGCTATTGTTTCGCACGACTTCAATTGCTCCAATGACCTAGGTACAATAAATTGAGGAAATTCAGCTACAGAACCATCAAAGAACTCAACTTCTGTATCTAAACATTTCGCGAATATATCGAGCCTTTTATCTCCACTTTTCGTTTTTAACTCAGATTCTTCAACTAGATCTAAATCAAGAACATCAATAGACGCTACCCGTGCAATCTTATCCCCCATACCTTCAGGGGCAAATCGGAAGGGTGTTCTTCTTGACAAAATGGAGGCTTGGTAGGTTTCTAAAGGAAACAAATAAACAAGTTTTTGCAATGCGGGGAAGCTGTCTAACCAAGTAACCTTAAATTTGACCAATTCAAAGTGGTCTTGCACCCATACTCTAAGCCAAATATTCTCTAATGAATCGATAGCTTGCTGTTGGTCGGGAAGTTCCTGAACAGGAATAAAACTACGTAAAGCTGCAACATATTTTTCTAAATTAAATCGAGGCAGAAATAAGTTTTTGTTAATGTACACAGTCAACTCACGAGCTTTACTTTGCTCTACTGTTTTATTTTTCTCTACTGCCTCGCTCCATACTCGTAACGGATCATTTTCTGCAATCGCCCACCCTTCAAAATCTTGCTTATCACTTTTAGAAGCCTTTTGCCAAATATCATCGCTAGGTAATCTAACAATGGGATCGGAATGTTCAAGAAATATATAAGGGAAAAGCTCTAATTGTTCAATATCCAACATACCATCTTGCTTTTGAGATTTAGTTTTGCGAAATAGTTGTTCAACTTTACGACTTATCCCTTTGTTGATAGCGTTTTCTGGGTGGGACGTCACCCAAAGAGGTACACCAACTCCTGAAATTTTTCCAAGTAGGCTGTCAGAGAAGTTTTCGATCAAGCCGTCTCTTGCACCAGAAAACACAACGCCTAGTACAACAATTAGGCCTAGTAACCCAGTTAAAGACATAAAATCTTTTGAGCCTGGAGCTGACTTACGCTTGAAAGAAAAACTGTGTAAAAACTCTCTGATAGATAGTTTAACTACGGCTTTATCCAACTTTAGCTCCTAATGTTGCATATTCTGTTTCGACACATTTGAGTTGACAGCCTAAGTGATTGACTTCTAAAAAATTCGAGGCATTATTATCAACTGGATCGTTGTGATGGTGAGTCACCCAAATAAGAGCCCTATCTCCGTTTCCTTTTTCTAACCAATCAGTTAATAGCACCATAATTTCTTTTCTTGTATCTTTATCCAGTGCACCCGTAGGTTCATCGGCAAATAATACCGTTGGAGAAGAAATAAAAGCTTGAGCCAATGCAACTCTTTGTCGTTGACCACCTGACAATTCATGAGGGTACCTATTAACAAATTGATTTGGCGTCTCACCTTCGCTCTCAATTAGTACGTCTAATAACGCACTTTTAGCTCGCTCTAAACATTCAACTTTCGAAACACCTTTTTGCTCCAACGGAAACGTTAGATTTTGCAATACGGTAAGATAGGGTAATAAGGTACTTCCTTGAAAGGCAAAACCAAAGTGGTTACTTCTTAATTCATGCCAATGAGCCAAGGACATCTTGTCCTGCTTGTGACCATGCCATTCTAATGTATCGCCATTCGGTAAGGCCCAATTTACCTGCCCTTTATCAGGCCACTTCATAGCCGCTAAGATGTACATTAAGGTGCTTTTACCAGTGCCACTACGACCCATTATGGGTAGGCGGTTGAAAGATCCGTCAAATGACAAGTCTAAGTTTATTTGACTTAAAACAGGTTCTTTACTGCCGGGCCACTGAATAGTGACATCTGATAATTTAACACCCCAGGTCACGGCATATACCCCACTGGTACCCAGTAACGTCTTTCACCACCAGAACGTTGGCTATAATTGTATTTTTTATTTGGTCCTAGCGGCATTGTAGATATTCCCGGAATAAAAGGAATATTTGTTCCTTTTACAGATATATCGTCACAAGCGACAGGGGGGAGCATTTGATAGTCAGGTTTGTTATAGCCCACACGAACAATTGATAACAACTCAAGTGATTTCTGCGCCCAATCAACCAAAGATTCTATTTCACAAAGTGGTACTTGACTTGGATCTTTGAGTTCCTCGGGCGAATAACTCATTAACGGGCTTCTGAGCCTAACAGGTAAACCTTTAACTCGTTTCACAAACTGTGCAAAAGATTCACCAGCCACAGCCACATCTTCGTAATTAACATTTAGCGTATTTTCTAAACTAGTAATTAACGTATTAACTAATGACAGCCTTTTTTCTCTTCCAGGTACATCTGCTCTAAGCCCGCCAAGTATATTGCTCCAATTTGAAAAGTCCCTATCAAGTAGCCAAACATCTTCTTGTACATCATCACTGATAGGTACATACAGCTGTCTAACGGTTTGAATAATTCGGGTATCACAAGCATTACGTCCTTTTTTACAGGCTTCTTTTTTAATCATATTCCAAAGTAGTACTGGAACATCATTCCCTTCACCCTGTAGACGTTCAACTGCTTCAAGTAATGCTGCTCCACCGCTGATATCAAGCTTTAATTCATTAATACTCTCTGGTTTTGAAATAGCATTTACACGACTGACAATTATTTCATCCGTCACGGCATCATTTTCATTATTTAAGTCTATAAAGTAGTCATAAGGATTATCTTTTTGTAGATCTAACTGTTTTAATAACTCTACACTTTGTGCTTTAAATGAATTCCAAGACGCAATATAAGCAGGGTTAGTATTATTTCTGTTAAGTGGTGGTCTTAAGAAGAAAAGAGCCATATTTCGACGATTAATATCTTTAGCTAAGCGACGAAGGTTTACAGGTGAAAGTCCTCTGTCTCTTTGCATATTGGCATCATAACCTGCGTCACCAATAACAAACATGAGTTTGATATTGTTTCGACAGCCGCTAGCATCTCTAATCCCTTGTTTTACGCCCCCCCAAATATTTTCAGGGTAATCGTCCTTTTTATCACTTATTGCTCTAACTTCACGAATAGCACGTAAAAAACGCTGATTGTTCCGAGCTACACTAGCTTCATCTAAATCTTTACAACCAGTACCTTCTAAAGGCACACCTTCGCCAAGACCAGACAAGCCATTTTGTGTATCGGTATACACTCGAAAACCAAATCGATATTGTGCACCTTGTTCCGCTTTTTCTTGCAAGCTGGATTTAATTCTTCCAACAACACCGTTCATATCGTTAGAGCCCCTTATTCTTTCTATTTGAGGCGTCATACTGAGAGTACCGTCCATCACAAAAAAGACATCGAGGTTGTTAGCAAAATCCACTAAAGGTCCTGTATTTATTTCAGGGTTTACTAAAGAAATCGTTCCATCATTAGATTCCCCCCCTGCAAATCCGTTAGTTGCCGCAGCGACTCGGTAGTAACCTCCAACAGGATCTTCTAAAATA
>Ga0209826_1001237_pt1 | contig 17903 bp, 17 predicted proteins | sample GOMGulsemesocosm_5_FD_184637 | JGI IMG/M metagenome (GOLD analysis project Ga0209826, IMG submission 184637) | Methane-oxidizing microbial communities from mesocosms in the Gulf of Mexico - GOM15C Gulf of Mexico (SPAdes) (version 2) | ecosystem: Environmental > Aquatic > Marine > Cold seeps... | reverse complement strand
CAAAACGCCTATTAATAAATCAGCTGCAACGGATAATAAAGCAGGAAAAAATGAGGAAATAGCGCCTGCTACCAGAAAAAACTTAAGAATATCTTGTTCATGTACCAACAACATAGGCCACAGCTTAAATTTAACTAATAGATACTTCCCTAGCCAAGCATGAAACATCGCTTGCCCGCCAATAATGACACATAGCGCAATCGCGGTATTGTCATCCAGACCAATTAGCCCTACAGCAACAAGAAAATCAGCCAGAAATACACCCGGTAATAATCGGTAGCCCCAAATTAAGACTGCACCTAAAGCTATCCCTGCCGGTGCCCATAAGGGAGTTGCACCACTAGGCGGCAAAGACAAAGTAAGTGTGAGCTGCCCGACAATAAAATAGCAAATAACTAGCAGTATATTGCCTATCAACATATTTCTAATCATTTTCAATTACAAAATCCTTAAGTAATTACTAGGTCAAAAAGTAAGGGGGTTATCTGAACTAAGTATAACAAAAGCTTGCACGTTAATAACTTTATCAACATCTAAATATTACAGGTTCATTTTATGAACCCATAAAGTGCTGTCATCCCTAAGTGTACTAACAGCACGCGAAGGAGGCTAAATCTTTACCGAAGAGCCACAAAGCGAACAGTGGCGTACCTAGTCATAACTTTGTCATATTACTATTGTAATATCTTAATTAAGAAAAATACGAGAAAAAGAATATGTCCGAATTAAAAAATCAATTAGTAGCAATCATCGAAGAAAAACGGTTAACTTCTTTATTTCAACCAATCGTTTCTATCGCTGCTCAACAAATTTTCTCTTTTGAAGCCTTAATTCGTGGCCCATCTAACAGTATTTTTCATAATCCTATTAGCTTATTCAGTTACGCTGAGCAATTTTCCCTAGCCACAGAATTAGAACATGCCTGCCGCAAAGCCAGCATACGCCAATACGCTCAACTCAACTTACAACATAAGTTATTTTTAAATGTCAGCCCAGCCATATTATTGCAGCCGGATTTTAAAAAAGACGAAACCTTACACTTCCTAAAAGAAAATAATATTTCGCCTGATTCAATCGTCATTGAAATCACTGAACAACAACCGATTGATGACTTCAACATTATGCGTACCGCACTCAATCATTATCGTGATATGGGCTTTCAAATAGCGCTAGATGATTTAGGGGCTGGCTATTCTAGCCTACGCGTTTGGACTGAATTAATGCCCGATTATGTCAAAATAGATAGACATTTTATTGAAAACATTGACCAAGACCCAGTAAAACTCAATTTTGTTCGCTCCATACAAAGCATGGCTGCTGCAAGTAATTGCCAAGTCATTGCTGAAGGTATAGAGACGGAAGCAGAATACCTTGCTATTGCATCTCTAGGCATTACCTTTGGGCAGGGGTATTATTTTGCACGTCCTTGTGTACTACCAGAGACTGAAATTGCCCCGCATTTATTTAACGCCTCAAAAGTAAACCAACCCAAGCCTATCAGCAAGCACTCTAAAATTATTGCAGAAATTATTAAAACAATTACGCCAACAAACCCTGAAACAACAGTTAAAAGTGTGCTTAATTTATTTCAGAAAGAAACTCAGCTAGAATTTTTACCCATTGTTAAAGATGATTTTTGCAGTGGCATTGTTTATAGAGATCAATTTTTAATTAAGTTATTTTCTAGTCAATTTGGTATAGACCTACACGGAAAACAAGCTATTAGCTCATTCTTAATTAACCCTGCGCAATCTTTTGATAAAGACACCATCATCGAGCAAGTCAGCCAGAAACTGACCCATCACTTACGTAATGACCACGCTTTTATTATTACGCATAAAGGCAATTACTTAGGCACAGGAACGGTGATTGATTTACTCGAAGAAATCACTGAGCAACAAATAAAAAATGCCCAACATGCTAACCCGCTCACTTTGCTGCCTGGCATTACACCAATTAATGAGAAAATTAACTTTTTCTTACAAGAAAAGCAGCCTTTTGCTATTGCCTACTTTGATTTAGACCACTTCAAACCGTTTAACGACCACTATGGCTATGATGCAGGCGACGAAGCCATTAAATTAGTATCCAGACTAATACAAGAAAACATGGATAGTGAAATGGATTTTATTGGGCATATTGGTGGCGATGATTTTATTGTCATCGCTCGGCATTACCATTGGGAAAAAAAATGCCAAACGATTCTAAAAACCTTTGAGCAGCAAGCCCCGCAATATTACAAAGAAAAAGACCGCATCAATAAAGGAATTCATGGTCATGACCGTCAAGGCAAAGCCTGTTTTTTTCCTTTATTAAGCTTATCCATCGGCATCGTAGCGCCGGAGGGTGTCAGTAACTGCTCTTCACATATAGAAATAGCGGATTTAGCAACTGAAGCCAAACATCAAGCCAAATTACTACCCGGCAACAGCTATTTTATTAACCGCCGCATTCCCGAGTCAGCGAAGCAGCAAGTGAGAGCGCATACGTTTTCTACTCAAGAAAAACATTTGCAATTGGTTAGCTGAAAAACGCGCAATAAAATAATTTATACATTGCCATATTCTTTAACTATTAACTGATGTTACGCATACCCTGTAAAACTCTAGTATTACCAAACTAGAACGATTGAAACAATAAAGGAATAATTGGGAGGGATTTTTAACCGCGATTTCATACAATTCGCGGCTAAAAATCCCTCCCACAAATACCTGCATATTCAATATTAAAACTGCGTAACATCAGTTATTAAGCCGATTATCAATAATACTTTGCACCACTTCTGGATCTGCTAGAGTTGAAGTGTCGCCTAAAGTACCCACTTCATTGGCCGCAATCTTGCGCAAAATTCGACGCATAATTTTACCCGAGCGGGTTTTAGGCAGCTGTGCTGACCACTGGATTAAATCAGGACTAGCAATCGGTCCAATATCAGTACGCACTAAATCAACCAGTTCCTTTTTTAAGGACTCTGTGCCTTCAATACCGACATGAAGCGTGACATAAGCATAAATCCCCTGCCCTTTAATATCATGCGGATAGCCGACGACGGCAGACTCAGCGACTAAAGGGTGTTCATCAATGGCGGATTCTACCTCTGCGGTACCCATGCGATGCCCAGAAACATTAATAACATCATCCACACGACCAGTAATCCAGTAATAGCCACGCTCATCGCATCTTGCACCATCACCGGTAAAATAATAGCCAGGATAGTTTTTAAAATAGGTATCAATAAAGCGCTGATGATCGCCATAAATACTACGCGCTTGACCAGGCCAAGGGCGTTCTAATACTAAGACACCTTCAGCACCATCTTCGATCACAACCCCTTCATTACTTAAAATCGCCGGCTTCACACCAAAAAAAGGACGCGTGGCCGAGCTAGGGATTAATTCAGTCGCGCCCGGCAATGGTGTAATCAAAATACCGCCCGTTTCAGTTTGCCACCAAGTATCCACAATCGGACAGTTTTCCTTACCCACCAATTCATAATACCATTCCCATGCCTCTGGGTTGATGGGTTCGCCCACCGAGCCCAAGATCCGCAAACTACTACGATCGGTATTTTCTAAGTATTGATCACCTTGCGCCATTAATGCTCTCAGTGCCGTTGGTGCAGTATAGAAAATATTCACCTGATGTTTATCCACCACCTGCCAAAAGCGGCTCGCATCGGGATAGGTCGGCACACCTTCAAATAACAAAGTGGTCGCGCCATTGCATAAAGGCCCGTAAATCATATAAGTATGGCCGGTAATCCAGCCTATATCAGCCGTACACCAATAAATTTCACCTTCTTGATAATCGAAGATATATTTATGCGTCATCGCCGCATAAAGCAAATAACCGCCCGTTGTATGCAATAAACCTTTAGGTTGCCCAGTAGATCCTGAGGTATATAAAATAAACAGCGGGTCTTCGGCATCCATCCATTCAGGTTCACAATCAGCAGATACTTCTGACATCGCCTGCTGATACCAAACATCGCGCGCATCATTCCATACAACTGAATTACCACTGTTTTTAATCACCACAACACTTTGTACACAAGGGCAAGAGGCTACGGCTTTATCTACCGTAGCTTTAATCGGAATAATCTTACCACCACGATAACCTTCATCCGCACAGACGACTAACTTACAATCAGAATCATTAATCCGGTCTTTTAAAGCTTCTGCGGAAAAACCACCGAAAACAATCGAATGCACTGCACCTATACGTGTGCACGCTAAAATAACGGCCGCAGATTCAATAATCATCGGTAAATAAATACACACCCGATCACCTTTTTGCACGCCCTGTGCTTTTAAGACATTAGCAAACCGGCAGACTTCCTTATGCAATTCACGATATGTCATTTTCTTATCATTGGCAGGATCATCGCCCTCCCAAATCAAAGCGACTTGATCACCACGTGAGGCTAAATGTCTATCAAGGCAGTTCACACTGACATTAAGCTTGCCGCCTTCAAACCATTTAATTTCCCCTTTAGGATAATCATATTCCATGACTTTATCCCAAGGTTGTTGCCAATCTAAAAAATTCTCCGCTTGCTCTGCCCAAAAGATTTCAGGCTGTTCAATGGATTGCTGATATAAAGCCAAATATTGCTCATTATTGATATGCGCGTTTTGCGCAATTTCAGGTTTAACCGAGTAGCTTTGGTGTTCGTAGGTGTGATGATTGGACATATACTATTCTCTCGTTCCCACGCTACGCGTGGGAATGCATTTAGTGATGCTCTGCGTCACAAAACGCGAAGCGTTATCTATCAGTTCCCACGCAGAGCATAGGAACCAGACTTCTTTAATTTAGAAAAAACCCAAGGGGTTAATATCATAACTAACCAGCATATTTTTAGTTTGCTGATAATGATCGAGCATCATTTTGTGTGTTTCACGACCTACACCTGATTTCTTATAACCACCAAATGCAGCATGAGCGGGATAATGGTGATAACAGTTAGTCCAAACACGCCCTGCTTGAATGCCACGCCCCATACGGTAAGCAAGGTTCATATCACGCGTCCATACACCTGCACCTAAACCAAACTCGGTATCATTAGCAATTTCTAAAGCTTCCGCTTCATCTTTAAACGTGGTGACAGAAACAACTGGGCCAAAAATCTCCTCCTGAAAGATACGCATTTTATTGTGCCCTTTCATGACCGTTGGTTGAATATAAAAACCTTCGCCATACTCACCTTCTAAAGACTCAACATTACCGCCAATTAAAACTTCGGCGCCTTCGTTTTTACCAATTTCGACATATTCCATAATTTTATCGAATTGTTGCTTTGAAGCTTGAGCACCCACCATGGTTTCTGTATCCAGTGGATTGCCACGCTTGATTTGGCTAGCACGCTCAATCACTTTTTCAATAAAGGCATCATAAATAGATTCTTGAATCAATAAACGCGATGGACAAGAGCAAACTTCACCTTGGTTAAAAAAGGCTAATACTGCCCCTTCAACCGCTTTACTAACAAATTCATCTTCTTGCTCTAAGACATCGGCAAAGAAAACATTTGGTGATTTCCCACCTAACTCTACGGTAGAAGGAATGATATTTTCAGCAGCACATTTTAGGATATGTGAACCAACCGGCGTAGAGCCAGTAAATGCGATTTTAGCAATGCGTGTACTCGTAGCTAAAGCTTGCCCTGCTTCTTTGCCAAAGCCATTAACAATATTTACCGTACCAGCGGGCAATAAATCAGCAATAATTTCCATCATAACCAAAATAGAAACTGGAGTTTGCTCAGCGGGCTTCATCACCACACAGTTACCTGCCGCTAGAGCAGGCGCTAATTTCCAACACGCCATTAATAAAGGAAAATTCCAAGGAATAATTTGCCCAACAACACCCAATGGCTCATGAAAGTGATAAGCCACGGTATTTTCATCTATTTCACCAATAGATCCTTCCTGTGCACGCAGACAACCTGCAAAATAACGAAAATGATCTATCGCTAAAGGCACATCAGCAGCTAATGTTTCACGCACTGCTTTACCATTGTCCCAAGTTTCAGCAACCGCTAATTTTTCTAAGTTTTCTTCCATACGGTCAGCTACTTTTAATAAAGTATTTGACCGTTCTGTGACTGATTTTTTACCCCAAGCGTCTTTTGCAACATGAGCAGCATCTAAAGCTAAGTCAATATCTTCTTCCGTTGAACGAGGAACCTCGCAAAAGACTTGCCCATTAACAGGGCTTACATTCTCAAAATATTGACCTTTAACAGGAGCAACCCACTCACCCCCGATAAAATTTCCATAACGAGCCTTAAACTCTACTTTACTGTCTGCTGTATTAGGTGCTGCATAAATCATTTTTCTTAACTCCACTAGAACGATTGTTCAAAAATAAGGCAAAATGCCTTATCATATACTTATTATTGTATGTCTTTTTGGTTATCTTAAAACAGATAAGGTTATCTGATTAATGCCTTCCAGAACTGACCTTTCTGAACACACTTTTCCCATGACTAGCAACCCTTGCATATTACTGGTCAAAAAATTAGCAACAAGGTTTAAATCAAGATCCGCTGCTATTTCGTCATCTTCCCGCGCCCTTTGCAGGGTGTTATAAAAGCCTTTTTCCAAAGTTTGAAGTAAATGCAATACCTGCTGCTTAGTCGCCTCATCTCTTAAACCTCGTTCAATCGCCGAATTAGTTACCAAACAGCTGCGTAAAGGCCCTGCGGTTAATAGGTGTTCAACCAATTGCGCAAAAAATAGCTCAATCGATTCAATAGCCGAAGGTTTACTTTCCAAAATATCCAGAAATTGCTTAACGACAACCTTGCCATAACGCTCAAGCGATTGTAAAAAAAGCTGTTGCTTACTACCGAAGGTCGCATAAAGACTACCACGCTGAATCCCCATTGCCTCGACTAAATCTTGCATTGAAGCGGCTTCATAACCTTTCGCCCAAAATACTTGCACTGCTTTATCCAGCACCTCTTCTTCGTTAAATGCTTTAGTTCTTGCCATAAATAATCATAAGTTTGTGAGTAGTCCTAAACCTTATTTAAGGCCATCTTACCTTAGCTAAAAGCACTTTAAAAACATGAAAAAACTTTATTTGTACTACTCAGGTCATCCTTAACGCACGCCTAAACACAATCATCATAGTTCATTTAAGAACGATCAGTCAAAATTAAAAAAGCACTTTCATAACGTAATTTTTTTGACCCAATTAAAATGTAAAATAACAACATTTTCGTTCTTACCGCTAATAATTTATGAAATTAAAACAATCTCACTTGCTTGTTAGTCATTAATTTGTCCTTCTGAAGCACTCTACCCAAGAAATCAAAAGCAACTGCTAATATTAAAAGCTACCCCAGTACAACAAATCATATGCTCGTCCTCCTACTTACACGGCCATGACTTTGCCTTAATAAGTCCATTTGAAATGGCTTAGCCATGGTCAATGAACGACATGATCTTCTTTTTCAATCCTGCTGAGCCTTTAAAACTACAACACGTACAATCACTTACTTCGCCAACATACCAATATTGCATTTAATACCAAGTTCTTCAGAACCTTGATAAAGCTTAGCAATCAGTCGAAACAAAGATCCTAATTTATACGTATTGAGTTGATCACCAACAAAATGATATTGCTTATAACCCTTATTTTCACTAACAACCCGGTCAATAAAATTCTTTAAGTTCATAACTAAATACGATATCTGTTGATCATTCACCTTTTTCTAAAAACATCACTTCAGAAATATCTTTCGCCAAATTTTCTGTCATCTTCAATAAAGTAAATAATTGCTTTAAAGACAGCTGATTCAGCTTATCTTCACTACCGTAGCGCAAGGTAAACAGTTTATTCTGCCGACCTTTCGGATAGGTCGCTTTTATTTCAGCTATTTTCTGGGTAATTAATTCTCTAGCTTGCTGTATTGCCGTCTCATTTTTATTCAGATTTGGCTTTACCTTGGACTCAATCGGTTCGGCATTAATCTTCGGCTCTATAGCCTGACGCATAGCAGCCAGACGCTTACTTTTACCTAAACCAACAACCAAACCGGCCTCTTGAACATTAACTCTGGATTTTTCAGTCATATTGCTTAAACAGAAAATTTATTAGCTTGCCACTTTTTCAGCGCATTAATATACAACTCACCTTCAACTGCCCTTACCCGTGCACCTAGACTGTCTACAGTATCAGCTGCTAAAACAGGTACTTCCTGCTGCAATAAAACGGGGCCGGTATCATAGCTTGCATCAATCACCTGCACAGATGCTCCACTTATTTCCTCACCCGCTTCTAATACCGCTGCATGAACAAAATCACCATACATTTTATGGCCACCGTGCTTAGGTAAAAGCGAAGGGTGAATATTGAGTATTTTATTATTGAATGCCTGCAAAGTTTGAGTGCCAATTTTTTTCATATAGCCTGATAAAACCACAATATCAGTAGCTACCGAAGCTAAAGCATCTTTTATTGCCTGATCTTCATTATCAGGGTGTGTTTTGCCACTAATATGTAATACATCAATGCCATTTTCCAGGCACCAAGGATAGATAGCTGTTGTCTTATTATTAGTAATTAATAACCCTATTTCAAAACCTTTTAATTCCTGCTCTTTAATCGCAGTAATAATTTGCCTAGCAGAACTACCGCCATGCGAGGCTAAAAAACTTATTTTCATCGTTCACTCATTCTGTAAAAGTTAATAGGGTCAGTAACAACCCGTTATTCAGGCATTTCTTTTATGACCGCCCATGCAGATAATTTAGCTGCATAACTCATTGCTGCAAAAGCGGGGCTAGTCGAAGGTAATTTGGTATAGTTTAAAGTCTGCTTCGATACTGACAATGCACGCCACACATGCACTTTATAAAGACGTTCCGCCGTACCGCCATTAAAAAATACACGATCAACCCCTTTATAGACTTCAAAAAAACCTACAAAATCATTGGCCGTAATCGAGTTTTTCTCGATCGCTGAATCTAAGCTACCCTGTCTTCTGCAAGATTTTAACACATCCCAAACAGCAATCTTTTGCTCTATCAATATTTGCTGCCCCTGCTGATAATCTAGGGCTACACCTTGATTAAAAAGTGCAGCAATAATAGGCCAAAAGGCATTTCTAGGGTGCGCATAATATTGCTGTTCGCCCAAAGAAGTAACACTTGGCACACTACCTAAAATCAGCATACGCGCCTGGTCATTACCTAATAAATTAAACCCTTCAATCGTTGCCATTTTTTATCTAATCACAATAAGCGATAGCACCTTAATCAGTTCCAATAATTACTGATTTTAGCCCTATTTTTTGCGATAATGCTCACCCTTTATTGAATTATCTACTATCCTATTTAATTTACTAATCGTAGCACGCACACCCTTTCCTCCTTTATTTTATTTATTACTAAACTATGTGGTTTAAAAATCTTGCTATTTATCGTTTAACCGAAGCCTTTACTTTATCACCCACTGAACTTGAAGAAAAAATGGACAGCATGCGCTTTAAGCCTTGCGCTGGACACGAAGAATTCAGCTATGGTTGGACATCTCCCTTAGGACGCGGTTCAGACCAGCTTATTCATCAGTCAAATGGCTTTATAATGCTATGTGCCACTAAAGAAGAAAAAGTACTTCCGAGCAGCGTTATTAATGAAATGGTTGCCGATCAAATTGCAGCTAAAGAAGAGCAAGAAGCACGCAAACTTTCTAAAAAAGAACGTACCGATATTAAAGATGAAATCATTTTTGAGCTTTTACCTCGCGCCTTTTCATTTTCTAAAAAAACCTTTGCTTATATTGATCCTAAAGGCGGCTGGCTAATTGTCGATGCGGCATCAGCAAAAAAAGCGGAAGACTTAATAAGTTATTTACGTAAAAATCTCGGTTCCTTACCTTTGGTTCCTATCAGCACTAAAGAAAAGCCTGTTAGTACCATGACTCAATGGCTACTAACAAATGAAACTCCAGCCGATGTACTGGTTGAAGATGAATGTGAATTACGCTCGCCAGAAGAAGCCGGTGGCATTATTCGCTGCAAACGCCAAGACCTTGCAGCACCTGAAATCAAGAACCATTTAGACACCGGCAAACAGGTCATTAAATTGGCGGTTAGTTGGTCTGACCGTTTATCATTTATCGTCGATGAAAACCTGTCTATCAAACGCTTAAAATTCTTAGAACTTATTCAAGACCAAGTAGCCGATACGGAAAGTGACAGCGCTGAAGAGCAATTTGATGTTGACTTCACTATTATGTCGCAAGAGCTCAGCGCATTCCTACCGCGTTTATTAGAACTTTTTGGCGGCGAAAACTCGGCTAATGCTTAGGCAATTAACTACAAAAACAGCGTTCGCTAGCCTACTTATCATCGCTAGCCCAGCGGCACTCAGCCTACCCTTTGTTTTGCCTAGCAATCCAGAGGATAGGCTGATTCGCGAGTTTGATGAAGGTTTTAATAAACAAACCGTTGCAACTGCTGATGAAGACTTACTGGATATTGCACGCCGTTTTGACTTAGGTCAAAATGAAATTATGCGCTTAAATCCTGAAGTAGATCGTTGGCTACCTAAAGCAGGTACACAAATTCAGCTACAAAGTGAGCGCTTATTGCCTGATACATCGCGCTCAGGTTTAGTGCTCAATTTGCCTGAATTTCGCATGTATTATTTTCCAAAAACAGAAAAGAACTCACTTCCTTCTGTGCTTACTTACCCAATAAGCATAGGACGACAAGACTGGGAAACGCCATTAGGACAAACCAAAATTGTTGCTAAAAAGAAAAACCCAACCTGGACACCACCTGAGTCGATCAAAAAAGAGCATGCAGCAAAAGGAGATCCATTACCTGATGTGGTTGCTGCTGGCCCTGACAATCCTTTAGGTTTATTTGCCATGCGCTTAGGTATTCCTGGGTACTTAATACACAGCACCAATAAAGCTTACGGCGTAGGCATGCAAGTCAGTCATGGCTGCATACGCATGTACCCTGAAGATATTGAAAAGTTTTTCCCTATTATAAAGGTCGGAACACCGGTAAAAATTGTCAATCAAGCCGTTAAAGTAGGCTGGTTTAAAGGTGCGCTTTATATAGAGGTACACCCTCCATTAGAAACTCACCTAAATGATAATTTACTGGATATTGCTCTAGATTTAATTGAACAAAATAATGCGGGCGTACTGCCCGTACTTGATGGTGAAGCATTAAGAAACGCCCTAATAGAGAGGAAGGGGCTGCCAGTTAAAATCTACACGCGCCCTGGATTTACTATTCCACAGAGCTAAAGTCATTAGGTTTTAGGCATAAAAAAGCCGGTTATAAATAACCGGCTTTTTCTTTTATAGCAAAAACTAAACGCTAAAATTATTTCATCATTGCTTTGTTAAGCATACGATCTAATTTTTGGTTTGTTTCAGCTGCAGTATCAGCAGCACGGTTAGCAGCAGCAGTTGCAGCAGCAGCATTCGCAGCGGCATCACTTGCATCACGAGCAGCTTGATCAGCTTTAGTAGAAACAGAAGCAGTTTGTGCTTTAACTGTATTCAAATCAGCTTGAAGTTGATCGTAGTTACCTTGTAATTCAGCAACGTCAGAAGTAGTTGCACAACCAGCCATTAAACTTACGCCTAAAACAACAGCAGAAACTTTCAATAATTTAATCATTTGTATTATTCCTTAAAAAACAAAAAAAATTTAACCACTTGTTCATTGATTAGCGCAGATTAACTGAAACTGAAAAATACCCAAGATCATAAATACAGCCATAATTTTAGCCTGTTTTGAATTTTCTGCCAATTTATTTTATTTCCACTCGCATTCCTAAAAACATCCATTTAGCCAATTTATCAATTTGCTGATTAGAAACAGCCACACAACCCTGCGTCCAGTCAAAAACCCCCTGAACCCTTTTATTGCCCCGACCCACACCATGAATACCTAACAGCCCACCTAAGTCAGTATCTTGCGGAGGCAAGCGACCCATCCGGTGCGCTTGAGTAATTAGCTGATAATCTGAGTAGGAAATTCTTTTAGCCTGCAATGCCAGTTCAGCATCTTGCGCCGACGGATAATTTAATCCAAAAAATTTTCGAAAATGGCTTTTATCATGAGTATAAGAAATTTTATAGCTCCCTAAAGGGGTGATATTATCCCCCGACTTTTTCTTATAACCTGCGCCTTTTCTGCCTAAAGAGATTTCACCGAATATTTCTAAGGTACGATCCCCCTGCTTTACTTGGATGTTTTTTTTCTGTGTATCAACTAGCAGCCAGACTGCTTCTTGAGCATAAGCACCTACACAAAAGAACCAACAGAAAAAAAATAATAAATGACGCATAAATGACCAAATTGCTGATGTATACTTAGAATCTGACATTTATCTTACAGGGTTTTATTATGCAAATAAATACGATTCAAACTCAGGCTTATACTGACCAAAAGCCTGGTACTTCTGGTCTTAGAAAAAAAGTCAAAGTATTCCAGCAAGCGCATTATTTAGCCAATTTTGTACAATCTATCTTCTCCTCATTAGAAGAAAGCGATAATAAATCACTGGTCATTGGTGGTGATGGTCGCTACTTCAATCGCGATGCGATACAAATCATATTAAAAATTGCCATCGCCAATGGCTTTACTGATTTTATTATTGGCCAAGGCGGGCTACTATCAACGCCGGCCGCCTCACACCTGATTAGAAAATATAAAACTTTAGGTGGTTTAATTCTTTCGGCCAGTCATAACCCTGGCGGCCCTGATGAAGATTTTGGTATCAAATACAATATCAGTAACGGCGGCCCCGCTCCCGAGCAATACACTGATGCCTTTTTTACTTACAGCAAAACAATTACAGAATATAAAAGCGCTGACTTACCCGATGTAGACTTAGATAACATTGGCGAACAACAGATAGAAAATATCAGCATTCGCATTATTGATCCAGTTGATGATTATGCCGAATTAATGCGCTCACTCTTTGATTTTGACTTACTCAAACAAGTCATTAGTTCAGGTAAATTAACCCTGCGTTTTGATGCCATGCACGCGATTACCGGCCCTTATGCTACGCGTATTTTGCAAGACATCTTAGGCGCGCCAGCAGGCTCAGTTATTAATGAAACCCCTTTAGAGGATTTTGGCGGACATCACCCTGACCCCAATTTAGCGCACGCCAAAGAATTAGCAGACCTTATGTTTACGCCTGATGCGCCAGATTTCGCAGCGGCCTCTGATGGCGACGGCGATCGCAATATGATTTTAGGTAGCAATATTTTTGTCACACCCAGTGACAGCTTAGCGATTATAGCGGCAAATGCTCATCTCGTTCCAGGCTATGCTGCAGGCATTAGCGGCGTTGCTCGCTCGATGCCAACCAGTCAAGCCGTTGACCGAGTAGCGGCAAAAATGCAACTGCCTTGCTTTGAAACACCGACCGGCTGGAAATTTTTCGGAAATTTATTAGATGCCGATAAAATCACCTTATGTGGCGAAGAAAGCTTTGGTACTGGCTCTAACCATGTGCGTGAAAAAGATGGTTTATGGGCAGTATTATTTTGGCTGAATATTGTTGCTAAAAAAGCACAACCCGTTAAGCAAATTGTTAGTGAACATTGGCAAGAATATGGCCGTGACATCTACAGCCGTCATGATTATGAAGCCGTAGAAAGTGACATTGCTAATGACATTATGGACCATTTACGTAGCCAATTAGCGGCTCTTATAGGACAACTGTATGGCTCTTATACCGTGAAATATGCCGATGAATTTAGCTATACCGACCCTGTTGATCATAGCATTAGCGCTCAGCAAGGGATACGTATTGGTTTTGAGGATGGCTCTCGAGTTATTTTCCGTTTATCCGGTACGGGGACTGTTGGTGCAACCTTGCGTATTTACGTGGAAAAATATGAGGCCGATGCTAGTAAGCATAATCAAGACCCACAAGATGCGCTTGCTGAATTAATTGAACTTGCTGAGCGGTTTTGTGAGATTAAAAAACGCACCGGGCGTATAGAGCCAACCGTAATAACTTAATAGCAAGCAAGGCTTTTAGCTGCGACTTTTATAAATCACAGCTAAAAGCCCCTCCCACAAAGCTCTTTCCACATAAATTATTTCTTACGCATTATCCAAACCGCGCAACAAATCCTTCTTGATATCCTCAACATTTTCCAAGCCTACCGAAATACGCACTAAGCTATCTTTAATCCCAGCGGCTAATCTGGCTTCAGGCGCTAAACGACCATGCGTCGTACTTGCAGGGTGAGTAATCGTGCTTTTTACATCCCCTAAATTAGCGGTAATCGAGAGCATTTGCGTACCATCGATTAATTTCCAAGCTTGCTCCTTGCCGCCTTTTAATTCAAAACTCACAACCGCACCAAAATGACTTTGCTGCTGTTTTGCAAGCTCATGCTGGGCATGTGACTCCAGCCCTGGATAATGCACTTTTTCCACTGCTGGCTGTGCTTCCAACCATTTCGCCAATTCAAATGCACTATCACAATGCGCTTTCATTCTGACCGCTAGTGTTTCCAAACCCGACAAGAAGATCCAAGCATTAAAAGCACTCATCGTTGCACCGCCTGTTCTTAAATAAGGGTAAATGTATTTTTCAATAATTTCCTCACTGGCAATAACCGCACCACCCACCGCACGACCTTGGCCATCAATATATTTAGTCGCTGAATGAACAACAATATCCGCACCCAGTGCAATTGGCTGTTGCATAATAGGCGTACAAAAGACATTATCAACAACTAACAAACAGCCTTTTTTATGTGCAATCTCTGCTAAAGCGCGGATATCAACTAATTCCATCATTGGGTTCGATGGCGTTTCGACAAATAAAAACTGCGTATTTGGCTGTATCGCCGCTTCCCACGCCTCAAGATTAGCTAACTCAACAAAGCTAGTATCAACACCAAACTTGCCAAAATAAGTCTGAAAAGTTAATACTGTATTGCCAAAAACACTGCGCGAACAGACGACATGATCACCCGATTTAAGTAAACTCATACCGACCGCCATAATCGCAGCCATTCCCGACGCAAAAGCTAAACAACGCTCTCCTTGCTCCATTACCGCTAATCGCTTTTGAAAGGTATCTACAGTAGGGTTTGTAAAGCGCGAATAAATATTCCCAGGCTCTTGCCCTGTAAAGCGTAATGAAGCGGCCTCAGCACTATCAAATACATAACTCGATGTCATAAAAATAGGCACACTATGCTCACCCTCATGAGTACGCTGCTGCCCTGCTCTAATTGCCTGTGTTTCTACTGAATAGTCATTCCAATCAATATCTGTCATGTGTTTTCTTAATTTATCTACGTAAAATTGTATGCGACAATTTTAACAAAATATTAACTTTGTCCTACTATTAATCACTTAATCAGCCTATGAACGCAGTTATAAATCTTACCCAAGCCTCAGAAAACCTAGGCCAGTATCTACAAAAGAACCAAGCACACATAGTCACAGCGGAATCATGTACTGGCGGTTGGCTAGCTCAATGCATTACAGACATAGCAGGGAGCTCAGTTTGGTTTGATCGAGGCTTTATTACTTATAGCAATCAAGCAAAAATAGATATGTTAGGTGTTAAACCTGAAACATTAGCGCAATTTGGCGCAGTTAGTGCCGAAGTGGCTATGCAGATGACCACAGGTGCCTTACTACACAGCGCAGCAGATTATGCTATTGCTATTACTGGTATCGCCGGCCCAACTGGAGGCTCTTTAGAAAAGCCTATTGGCAGTGTCTATATCGCATGGCAAAAAAAACATCACCCCGCTGAAGTAACATTAGCGCATTTTAACGGCAATAGAGAGCAGGTACGCAAGCAAGCGGTTTATCAAGCATTGCGCCTGATCCCTAACGAATAAAATCGAGAAAATCTGCACACACAGCTGCATAATCGTATAATGCAACGCTTATAAAACAATTAACAAACATGGCTGACGAGATAGAAAATGATTGATTTAATTTTTGACGTACTTCCACTCATTCACGGCGGCGGCCAAGAAGGCATCAGTCCTGCAAAAGGGTTAGAAGCATTTTTAACCTTTATCGAAACACTTACCACTTTAAGCCCCGCGGAAATCTTCAGTACTTTATTGCCAGGGATTTCAGCACTACCTAATATCCACCCTTTAATAGTCCATTTCCCTATTGCTTTTTTTGTCGCCTTTTTCTTTGCCGACCTACTCGGTGGCTTATTGGCAAATTTAGCATGGCGTAAATTTGCTACAACAGCACTTTATTTAGGAACTATTTCCGCATTATTAACTGTAGCAGCCGGCATGCAAGCTGCTTACTCCGTACCTCATGATGACATTACTCACGCCATCATGCTACGCCATCAAGGTTTCGGTATCAGTGTCACTGTTTTAGCTGTTCTATTGTCACTACGCCGTTATTTTGCTTCTGAGGATTTTTTAATCAGTCCGACTTATGGGCATTTTGCCTTATCTGCGCTGTTAATTTTATTATTAACCTTGGGTGCTGATTTAGGTGGTTTTATGGTCTATCAGCATGGCGTTGCGGTGACGCCTGTTATGCATCAAGAAATTTTTCCAGCTCCCGAGCCCGTCATGACTCATGATGCAAGCGCTGTACACGAGCATAGCCATGACGGACATGCGCACTCTCATACGCATACGCACTAAGGAGTTGTGCCGCCGGTGGTTGAAAAAGTTGATATGTACTCTCATACGCATACGCACTAAGGAGTGCGAGGTAAATAATATGAGAGTCTTAAATTCTGTGGGAGTGACTTTAGCCTCGAATGTCGTAACTAAAGTCACTCCCACGACAAGCTTAGCTTTCTAACCAAAACCTCATTTGTTAAGCGCTTTTCATGAAAAGCGACCATTCAAGCGGCATTTTCCAAGCTTTTATAAAATAGATTTAGCTTTCACACTTTCTCTGCTTCAAGGTACTTTAGCAGTGTGGTATCCTAGGCGGTTTTATTGCTCCGACTTTATTGCTGATTAATGACACGAACACGCGTTAAAATTTGTGGTTTCACTGATGCTAAACAAGCAGCACACGCAGCGTATGCTGGTGCTGATGCAATCGGCCTAGTATTTTTCCCACCTAGTCCACGCAATGTCACCATTAATAAAGCACAAGAAATTGTCGCAGCTTTACCCCCCTTCACTAGCGTCGTTGCGCTTTTTGTCGATGCAACAGAAGCAGAAATCAGAGAAGTACTTAAACACGTACCGATTGATTTACTACAATTTCATGGTAATGAACCTGCAAGCGCTTGCCGACTCTATGCTAAGCCATATATGAAAGCGATTAGAATGCAGCCGGATACAAATATCAGCGAATTAAGTATTCAATATCATGACGCAGCAGGCCTGTTATTGGATGCTTTTCATGCCGGTGCTCAAGGCGGTACAGGACAACAATTTGATTGGGATTTAATCCCTAAGCACAACACAATACCTATCATCCTAGCTGGCGGTTTGGATGAACACAATGCTAGCAAAGCGATTGCTCGCGTTAAACCGTATGCTTTAGATGTCAGCAGTGGCGTTGAAGTAACGAAAGGCATCAAAGATAATAATAAAATAAGCGCATTTTTAAACGAGGTTTACCAAAGTGACAGAAACAACTAATTCCTACAACATGCCCGACGAACGGGGACATTTTGGTCCTTATGGCGGTTTATTTGTCGCAGAAACATTAATCCCTGCGGTAGAAGAGCTCAATGCCGCTTACAAAAAATACATGGTCGATGCTGATTTTTTAGCTGAGCTAGATAAAGACTTTCAGCATTATGTCGGTCGCCCTTCGCCGCTATATCATGCCGAGCGTTGGAGTCGTGAATTAGGTGGCGCACAAATCTACCTTAAACGTGAAGATTTAAACCACACGGGCGCGCATAAAATCAACAATACTATTG
>Ga0209826_1001235_pt1 | contig 17910 bp, 13 predicted proteins | sample GOMGulsemesocosm_5_FD_184637 | JGI IMG/M metagenome (GOLD analysis project Ga0209826, IMG submission 184637) | Methane-oxidizing microbial communities from mesocosms in the Gulf of Mexico - GOM15C Gulf of Mexico (SPAdes) (version 2) | ecosystem: Environmental > Aquatic > Marine > Cold seeps... | reverse complement strand
AACGTGTCAGAGGCAAACGGCTCCCCAGTGGCAGAAGCTTAAGTAAGCAAGAGATTAAGAAAATCTATCGAGCCTGTGAAAACGATAAAACCACCGCAGGTAAACGAGACCAAGCCATTATCGCCACCATGCTAGCCAGTGGCATTCGGCGGTCAGAAGTCGCCAATATCACCCTCGACGATTACAACAGCCGAAATGGCCAACTCAATATACAAGCAGGGAAGGGTAACAAACAGCGTACCGCTTACCTAAATACTGAGAGCCGACAAATAATAAAGAAATGGCTCAACATTCGAGGCAAACAGGAAGGTGCACTCTTTAACCCCATTACCAAATCAAACAGCATCCAAGACCGTAAAATATCCAGCCAAAGCATCTACGGCATCATTAGACATCGTGCAGAACAAGCCAAGATAGCACCTTGCAGACCGCACGACCTAAGACGTACCTTTGTTACCCACCTACTAGAAGCCGGCATAGACATCAATACAGCAAGACAACTAGCAGGCCATAGCGACATACAAACCACCGCGCGTTACGATCTAAGGGATGAGAAGACCCAGAAGAAAGCGCTACAGAAATTACAGCGTTTGTAATGACTCAGTACTTTAAATATTCGCTACCTCTTTATACAACAATACTCACATTAAATAACCCTATGACAATTCAAATATCAGACCAAGGTGGGGCAAAAACCACTTACCGGCACTACACCACTTTGCACATTTATTGGTAATCAATGTGCAAAGTGGTCTAACGATAACTGGAATAACAGCCTGGTGACTATCTTTAACCAAAAAATAAAAAGGAAGGCTAGCTTTAATTTCTGGGGATCACTCATGCAGCCTGAATTAACAACACACGATGACCTGCTAAATGCTTTTCATTGTTTCATATCGGATGGCGTAAGTGGGCAGCAAGAATTTGAATATTTTTGCCAAGACTTTGGTTACGACGAAGACAGAAGAAAAGCACATGAAATATGGCGAGGGTGTAAGAAATCACTTTCTAAAATAGAGCGTCTAATTGATGAAGATATTGATTCATTTTACCAGGCTATTTCAAAAGAAGTTGGGTGACAGTATTAATCTATAGATGAGTTGAGGAGACTCCAAGTATAGCCTAACAAGGTTATTTTCAACCTATATTTCTTGCCAGTTCTTATTTATCGCCTCAGTAATTTGCTTCAGAGCAGGGTTGTCTGTTGCTTTTTCCTCAAATGATTCTTGTTCACCTTCCGACCACTTTATAGCTTTGAGTAAACAACCTAAAATAGCTTGAGAAGAAAACTTTAATTGAACTAAAGGGTCTCTATTCGCTGGTATGTATACCCAAAATCAATGAAGATGCTTATTTTCCACTACGCCATCCCCGAAGTCTTTTATCGGGGGTCCAGTGATACCGCTAGACTCCCGATTAAAACCTCGGGAGTGACGGGTGGAAAAAATTACTGCACCTTCAAGTCATTTGGGTATAGGTAACTTGAATTGCATTCCGTAGTGCAGATGATAATCGATGTTTATTATCTTCTTCGGGTTCGCCCATATCACCATCGACAACCCATATATTCTCATCCACATCACCTAAAGGGTTGTAATCAAAATTCAAACTCGCCTCCAAGCGAATCCTGAAAATTATTTCCCCACTAGTACTAGAAATTGTTAACCCATTAATTAATGGGGGTATGGAAGGATTTTCACTACAACTTGATAAAGTAAACCATGCTTCAATCAATATTTCTCTAGGAGTCTTTTTATCTGCATCATCTTTCAAATAAAAATCGTAAGGCATTATCCCGCGCAAAGAATGATCAATAGAAAATAGTTTATTTAAAGCTTCTAGTGCTGTACTTTTTCCTGTTCCATTATGTCCAATGAAAGTTGTTACATCAGGTTCAAACTCAATTGTCTGAGGGTGGTTTGTAGCAAATACTCTTATATCCTAAAATAGATGATAGTGTTTATCTAAATTCACCTACCGAACTACAATTGACGTAAAATAATAAACACTTATGTACATATAAGCACCATAACATCACTGAGTTCTTAAACGGAAATTACACAATGGATCATAGCGCACACAACAAACTCATCTCATTTATCTGGTCTATTGCAGACGATTGCCTACGCGACGTTTATGTGCGCGGTAAATATCGTGATGTGATATTGCCGATGGTGGTATTGCGTCGCTTAGATACTTTACTAGAACCCAGTAAACAAGCGGTGCTTGATGAAGTTAAATTTCAGATTGATGAAATGCAAGCAACTGAGTTAGACGATGCGCCTTTAAAAGAAGCCTCGGGCTATGTGTTTTACAACACCAGTAAATGGACACTGCAACAAATCTTTGGAACAGCGACTAATAACCAACAAATCTTATTAGCTAATGTAGAAGAATACCTTAATGGCTTTAGTGATAACGTTAAAGAAATTATTGAATGCTTCAAGCTTAAAAGTCAAGTTCGCCACATGGCAAGCAAAGACATACTGCTTGATGTGCTAGAAAAGTTTGTTTCACCATATATCAACCTAACCCCTGATACCGTAGAAGACCCTGACGGAAATAAAATGCCAGGGCTGTCTAACTTAGGCATGGGCTATGTGTTTGAAGAATTAATCCGTAAGTTTAATGAAGATAATAACGAAGAGGCTGGTGAGCATTTTACCCCGCGTGAAGTGATTGAATTAATGACCCACCTTGTCTTTGACCCTATCAAAGAGAAAATACCCAGCGTTATCTCAATTTATGATCCTGCCTGCGGTAGTGGCGGCATGCTGACTGAATCACAAAACTTTATTGAAGAGAAATACCCCAGCGTGGGTATTAGCCGTGACATTCATCTGTTTGGCAAAGAAATCAATGATGAAACCTATGCTATTTGTAAATCAGACATGATGATCAAAGGCAACAATCCCGAAAATATCAAAGTTGGCTCTACATTATCGACAGATGAATTTGCCGCCACGCGTTTTGATTTTATGCTCTCCAATCCCCCTTATGGCAAAAGCTGGGCGAGTGAGCTGAAATATATCAAAGAAGGCAAAGACGTTATCGACTCACGGTTTATTATTAATCTACCCAACTATTATTGGGGCGAGAATGAAACGGTAGATGCAACGCCGCGTTCTAGCGATGGCCAATTGCTGTTTCTAATGGAAATGGTCAATAAAATGAAATCGCAGGATACCGGTTCAGCGGGTTCGCGTATAGCCTCGGTGCATAATGGATCCAGCCTATTTACCGGTGATGCAGGATCAGGTGAAAGTAATATACGCCGCTACATTATTGAAAATGACCTGCTAGAAGCTATTGTACAAATGCCCAATAACCTGTTCTACAACACAGGCATTACCACCTATATTTGGCTGCTAAGCAATAACAAAGCCGCTTCACGCCAAGGTAAAGTGCAGTTAATTGATGGCAGCTTACTGTTTAAGAAATTGCGTAAAAACCTAGGTGAAAAGAATTGTGAATTTACCGCAGAACAGATAGAAGAGATTATTGCTACCTACTTAAATCTAAACACGGTAGAACGCGCTTTAGATGATAACGGCGACCCAAGCGGCATCGCCTCGCAAGTCTTTGATAATGCCGATTTTGCCTATTACAAAGTCAATATAGAACGTCCTGACCGCCGCAAAGCCCAATTTAGCCCTGCCGCGATTGAAAGTTTACGTTTTGATAAGCAGTTGCAAGAACCGATGGCGCACTTGCATCAAACCCACGGCGAGACACTGTACGAAGCGGATTTTCTAAAAGAACAACAAAAACCCATGCTGGAATGGTGTGAAGAAAATGACATCAGCCTCAACGCTAAATCGCGAACTAAATTACTGAATATTAAAACATGGCAAAAACAGCTAAACCTTGTCACCGTTGCTCATACATTAATGGTAGAAATAGGCGAGGCAGAGTACAGTGATTTTAACCAATTTAAACGGGATGTAGATGCCTGCTTAAAAGCCAGTAAAACTAAGTTAGATGCCAGCGGCAAGAACGCAATTCTTAATGCTGTCAGTTGGTACGATGCAAGCGCCGAAAAAGTGATTAAGAAAAAGCAGAAACTCAGTGGTGAGACGCTAACTGATCTACTCACGCATTTAGATTGCCAACAAAGCGAACTTGCTGACCACGGGTATTACCAGGTAGCGGATAGTGACGACTATCTTATTTACGAAACTAATTCAGACCTGCGTGACGCGGAATCCATCCCGCTTAAAGATAAGATACATCGTTATTTCCTCGCCGAAGTAAAGCCGCATGTCGATGAAGCGTGGATTAATCTGGACAGCACCAAAATAGGCTATGAAATCAGCTTTAATAAATACTTTTATCGGCACAAGCCATTGCGCAGTATGGAAGAAGTGGCAAGTGACATTCTTGGGCTAGAGCGCAAGGCAGAAGGATTGATTGCGGATATTTTAGGTGTGGCGATTTCTGATGTACAAGAGGGGGCGTGATGAGCGGATTGGAGGCGATGCCTAAGTATGAGGCTTATAAGGATTCGGGGATTGGTTGGTTGGGGGCGGTTCCATGTCACTGGAGTAATGTTCCGCTATGCTCTAAAACGACATTAACGTCAGTCACAAACTGTATTGATAGGGAATTGTTATCAGTTTATTTAAATCAAGGCGTTATTAGATTCGCCGATGTAACAGAAAAAAGAACAAATGTTACAAGTCTTGATTTATCTAAATATCAAGCAGTTAATGCTGGTGATTTTGTATTAAATAACCAGCAGGCATGGCGAGGTTCTGTAGGTGTTTCTAATTATGAAGGAATTGTTAGTCCAGCCTATTTAATTTTAAAGCTATCCAGCGACCTTAACCCTCACTTTGCAAATTATTATTTTCGTGATGGCTCAATGGTGTCTCAGTATCTTATTTGCTCTAAAGGCGTAGGAACAATCCAACGAAATCTGTACTGGCCTCAGTTAAAAAGAGTTAAGATTTTCATACCACCCTTGCAAGAACAAACCACCATTGCCAACTTCCTCGACAAGAAAACCGCCCAAATTGATGAAGCCGTCACCATCAAGCAAAAACAAATCGAGCTATTAAAAGAGCGCAAGCAAATCCTTATCCAAAAAGCCGTGACGCAAGGTTTAGACCCTAATGTGCCACTGCGTGATTCGGGTGTGGATTGGATTGGTGAGATACCTGAGCACTGGAATGTGAAAAAATTAAGATATTTAGGTATTACACAAAATGGCATTAGTGCAGGAGCGGAATACTTTGGTTCAGGATTTCCATTCGTCAGTTATGGCGATGTTTATAAGAATCGCCAACTTCCAATTGAAGTTAAAGGGCTAGCAAAGTCAACTATAAATGATAGAAAGCAATATTCTATTCAGGAAAATGACGTTCTGTTCACAAGAACGTCTGAAACAATTGAGGAAATTGGTTTCGCATCTATTTGTATGAAAACCATTAGTGAATCTACCTTTGCAGGCTTCTTAATAAGATTTAGACCAACTAATAAATTATTCAAAGGTTTCTCAAAGTATTACTTTAATTCTGGAATGATGCGTGAATATTTTGTTAAGGAAATGAACTTAGTGATTAGGGCATCATTAAGTCAAGAGTTGCTTAAAAATTTACCTGTATTATTACCGCCACTTGAAGAACAGGAACAAATTTTTAATTACCTTGAATCTGTATCAACCAAAATTGAGCAGTCTATAGAAACACATGAGCAACAAATCAAAAACCTAAAAGAATACAAAACCACCCTAATCAATAGTGCCGTTACCGGTAAGATTAAAGTCCCTAATATCAACTAAGCTGAAAGGTTAAGCTCTATGTTTACTCTCAATAGTGATGACAATCGTATTACTCCTGTTTCAGCCAAAAGTTTTAGTGAGCTAGGCTTTACTGAACGCAAACACTTACAAGAGTGGTTAGCGTATCGCCCTGATGCTTTAGGCGAAGAGCTGCTGATTATTCAAAAGGAGTTTGATGGTTTTGATGATACCAAAGAACGCTTGGATTTATTGGCATTAGATAAAGATGGCAATTTAGTGATTATCGAAAATAAGCTGGATGATAGTGGGCGGGATGTGGTCTGGCAGGCTTTAAAATATGCCTCTTATTGTGCCAGCCTGACTAAGCTACAAGTGGTAGAAATATTTCAGAAATACCTAAACCGCTACCAACCCGGTGAAGAGGCTTACGCCTTGTTGTGTGAGTTTTTTGAAGCCCCTGATATTGATGAGATAAAACTTAACACGGGTAACGGACAGCGTTTAATACTGGTCGCCGCTAATTTTCGTAAAGAAGTGACAAGCACCGCGCTTTGGCTATTAGGCCAAGGCATAACGGTGCAATGCTTTAAAGTCACACCCTACGCTTTAGGGGAGCAGCTATTACTCAGCATCGACCAAATTATCCCGACACCGGAAGCTAAAGAGCTGATGATTGGGATTTCTGCGAAAGAGGCGGAAGAAAAGAGTACGGAGGTGGTGCTTAAGAACCGTCATACCGTACGCGGCGCGTATTGGGAAAGGGTATTAGAGGCCTTTCAAGACAGTGCGTGCAGTTTGTATGGCAATATCAGCCCGGGTAAAGATCATTGGCTATCGACTGGTTCTGGCGTTAGAAGTTGCCCTTATGGTTTAATCTTTGGTCAAAAAGAGCTGCGAGTAGAGCTTGGTTTAAGTCGTGCCAGCACGGAAGAGAATAAGTTTTTATTTGATTACCTGCACCAACATAAAGACAGTATTGAGCAGGCTTTTGGGCAGCCTCTCGAATGGTTGCGCTTAGATGATAAGAAATCATCCCGTATACAATTTTCTATTCCGGCTGATGGTTTCAACAAAGAGCGATGGCCTAAGTGGGTCGCTTGGCATGTGGAGCAAATGCCTAAGCTTGAAGCGGCATTTAAAAAGCCATTACAACAAGCAGCGGCAGCATTAAAACAGCAGGGGATTAAGTGATGGTAGAGCCTGTAATCTATAAGATATTTTGTGATGAAAGCTGCCATTTAGAACATGATGGTGCTGATATTATGGTGCTAGGAGCGCTGCATTGTAAGGCTGAAACGGCTACCCAGTTAACCAAGCATATTAAATGGTTACGCCATCAACATAACTACCATAATGAATTAAAGTGGACTAAGTTAATTGAAAAACAATGGCCGTTTTATAAAGCTTTAATTGATTTATTACTTGATACGCCAGAGATTAGTTTTAAATCCACTGTCGTACAGCAAAAAACATCACTTGATCATCAAAGGTACAATGCCGGTTCACATAATACTTTTTATTACAAAATGTTTTATTACACGCTCAGAGACTTTTTCAAGCAAGACAGGGAATATAGGATCTATTTAGATTATATGGATACGTTGGGTGGTGAAAAAGCAAAAGAGCTCTGTCAGGTTTTGCAAAATAGTACCCAATGGCCATTAAAAGTAGATGCTTTTATTGTGCAGTCTTATGAAGCTCAGTTAATACAGTTATGTGATTTACTGATTGGTGCGATTGCTTATAAAAACCGTACAGATATAGAGCATAGCAGTAAAATTAAACAGCAAGTTATTGTTTACTTGGAGCAACGCTTAGGTTACCCGTTGAATATCACAACGCCACCCTGGGAGAGTAAATTCAACCTCTTTCGCTTCGTGCCTCGGAGCAGTTAATGCTTACGCCACCTTTAGATTTAACCAACAGAAGCGATCCAGATGTCTATGATTATCTGTATCCATTTTTTAAGCGAGATTTTATAGAGTCAAAGGCACATATTGCTAAAGCCATTTATGTTGATCCTAAAGGACAGGGTATGCGTGATGGCAAGGAAGAGGTATTTTGGCATATTACCACCCGTACACAAACCAAGACGGTTAAGCGAGGTAAGCAAATGGTAAAGCTAAAATCTCGACCTTATGATCCTGATCGTGCGGCTCGTATAGAGTGGATAAAGCCGTTATTACTGAATCATGAGCATCAAGACGTTAAATTATTTTATCGCAAAGAAACTAAAGCTAAAAAGCCAATACGTTTATATTTCTGGGCTCATCAAAATGATTTTGTGGTGATTGTGCAGAAATTAGGAAATTCAGATGCCTTTTTAGTCACCAGTTTTTGCATTACAGAGACGTATAAACGGGCTTCTTATGATAAGTGGTATAACGAGTATGTACAGGGCAATAAACCAGAACTTCACGGGTGTGAGTGGTTTTAAAGTATTTTTGTAAAAGGAATGGTCGCCTATTATGGACCGGACGATAGCGGTCACCTCTTTCTACGCATTGGTAGGTGAGCGAGCTAATTTTCTCTAAAAAGGTATAGCCATGTCAATAAATTATGAAAATAAAGTCGAATGGAGTTGATGAAGTATGGTTAGTCAAACTAATGAACAAGCCTTAGAGGCCGCAATAGAAAAGCATTTAACGGGTACTTGTCTTGAAGAGCAGAAAAACACAATCCGCGAAGTCCCAGCCTATTCAGAGAGTCACTTATACCAAGTAGGGTACGCATCTGATTTCGATGCTCAATACGGTATTGATATTAATCATTTCTGGTCATTTCTTAAGAAGACACAAGCCAAAGAGCTAGACAAACTTAAGCGTAATAGCCCTAGTGATTGGCAACGTAAGGTACTTGAACGCTTTGATCGCATGATTAAAAAGTATGGCATTATCCATTTATTAAAAAAGGGACTGAGTGTTGATGATGCGCACCTAAACCTTATGTACCCAGCGTCTTTAGCGAGCAGTAGTGAAAGCGTACAAAAGAACTTTGCCAGTAATATTTTTAGCTGTACCCGCCAAGTACGCTATTCATTAGCAAGTCCCCTACAAGAAATTGATATGGTGCTGTTTATTAATGGTATTGCCTTGGTAACGCTAGAGCTTAAAAACGCATGGACGGGGCAAACTGCGCGCTATCATGGTCAAAAACAATACCGTGAAGATCGTGACATTACGCAACCCTTATTAAACTTTGGGCGCTGCTTAGTACACATGGCGGTTGATACCGATGAAGTGTATATGACCACTAAATTAGCAGGGAAAGGGACGTTCTTTCTACCTTTTAATAAAGGGCATCATCATGGTAAAGGTAACCCAGCTAATCCTGATGGACATAAAACAGCGTATTTGTGGCAAGAAATTTTCAGTAAAGAAAGCTTAGCTAATATTGTGCAGCATTTTGTTTTATTGGATGGCAGTAGTAAAGATCCTATTAATAAACGCACCTTGTTCTTCCCACGCTATCATCAGCTAAATGTTGTACGCAGTTTAATTAATGATGTTGAAACTAAAGGTGTCGGTCAAACGTATTTAATTCAACATTCAGCAGGGTCGGGTAAAAGTAATTCTATTGCATGGGCGGCTTATCAGTTGATTGAAGCTTATCCAGTTTCAATGGATATTCCTGGCGCTAAAGCACAGGATCAACCGTTATTTGATTCGGTGATTGTGGTGACAGATCGCCGTTTATTGGATAAGCAGCTACGCGAAAATATTAAAGACTTTTCTGAAGTAAAGAATATTGTTGCTCCTGCACAGAAATCGTCTGACCTAAAAATAGCCTTGGAAAGTGGTAAGAAAATCATCATTACCACCATTCAGAAATTTCCTTTTATTATCGATGGTATCAGTGATTTAAGTGATAAGCGTTTTGCCGTGATTATTGATGAGGCGCATAGCTCACAAAGTGGTTCAGCCCATGACAATATGAATAAGGCGATGGGTAAAGATGATGAAGAGGATGATTCACAAGACAAAGTATTAGAAGCGATGCGCTCACGGAAAATGCGTGGCAATGCTTCTTACTTTGCTTTTACCGCAACACCTAAAAACACCACATTGGAAAAGTTTGGACATCAGCAGGCGGATGGTAGCTTTATCCCTTTTCATTTGTATTCCATGAAACAGGCGATTGAAGAAGGCTTTATTCTTGATGTACTGGCTAATTACACGACTTATAAATCTTATTATGAGATAGAAAAATCGATAGCGGAAAATCCACAGTTTGATACTAAAAAAGCACAGAAGAAGTTACGTGCTTATGTTGAACGTAGTCAGCAAACGATCAATACAAAAGCAGGGATAATAATGGATCATTTTATCCCTCAGGTTGTGAATGCCAAGAAGCTTAAAGGTAAAGCGAAAGGAATGGTGATTACGCAAAATATTGAAGCTGCCATTCGTTACTTAACGCCATTAAAAACACTCTTGATAAGCAAAGCAACCCGTTTAAGGTGTTAATTGCTTTTTCAGATAAGAAAATAGTTGATGGTGTTGAGTATACTGAAACTGAAATGAACGGTTTCTCTGAAAATGAGACACGGCATAAGTTTGATACCGACGAATACCGGCTATTAATTGTTGCTAATAAGTACCTAACTGGCTTTGACCAACCTAAGCTTTGCTCTATGTATGTTGATAAGAAACTACAAGAAGTTTTGGCTGTGCAAGCCCTGTCTAGGCTCAATCGCTCTGCTCCTAACCTGGCAAAGAAAACAGAAGATCTGTTTGTATTGGATTTCTTTAATAGCATTGATGATATTAAAACCTCATTTGATCCATTTTATACAGCGACCTCCTTGTCAGAAGCTACTGATGTTAACGTACTACATGAGCTTAAAGATTCTCTTGATGAGGTAGGTCTGTATGAATGGTCTGAAGTTGAGGTTTTTATAAGGCGTTATTTTGATGGGGATGATGCTCAAGCACTTAGTCCGCTTATTGATGGTGCGGAAGAACGATTTAATGATGAGCTTGAATTAAGCAATAATGACAAGATTGATTTTAAAATTAAAGCTAAGCAATTTGTCAAAATCTATGGGCAAATGGCTTCTATCATGCCCTATGAAATCGTAGTTTGGGAAAAGCTATTCTGGTTCTTGAAATTTTTGATACCTAAGCTGACCATTGAAGACCCTGATGCAGATTTACTGGATAAGCTATTGGAATCAGTAGATTTGAGCTCGTACGGGCTAGAGCGTGTAAAACTAAATCAATCAATTGGTTTAGATGAGTCAGAAACAGAAGTAGACCCTCAAAATCCTAACCCCCGGGCTAAACATGGAGAAGAAGAAACTGATCCACTTGATGAAATTATCCGAACCTTTAATGAGCGGTGGTTTCAGGGCTGGAGTGCAACGCCAGAAGAGCAACGGGTTAAATTTGTCAATATTGCTAATAGCTTAAAAGCACACCCTGACTTTAAGGCAAAATACCAAGAAAATGAAGATCCGCATAATCGCGCATTAGCTTTTGAGAAAATGCTGAAAGAGGTCATGCTACATCGACGTAAAGATGAGCTTGAGCTTTATAAGCTATTCGCAAATGATGAAGCGTTTAAAGCTTCATGGCAGGATAGTTTGCAAAGGATGGTTGAATGATACAGACGGTATCATTCACCTTTTAAGTGTTTAATAATATTAAGATAAAAATAAGATAGAGGTGGGAATGAGTTTTAACTTAACAATCTTACAAGCAGGGCATGGAGACTGCATCTTAATTCAAGGTAATTTTAATAAAAAATTCAGAAATATCTTGATTGATGGCGGCCCTACTGAATCATACAAAACTAGAAGGCGCAAAGATGGTGCCTTAAAAAAAGTATTACAGACCATTAAAGGTAATGGGCAAAAAATTGACTTATTAGTCCTAAGCCATGTCGATGATGATCATATAGCAGGTTTACTATCAGGGTTTAAAAATGGCGGTTTACTGGATCAACTGACTGAAAAAATTTGGTTCAATTCAGGGAAACTTATTTTTGAGAGTTTCGGTAAAGTGTATGATGAAACTAACCTACTAGATTTTGGTTTCAATAGAACAGGGACAGATACTGATAATTTCACCAGTATTGGACAAGGCGTTAAATTTGAAGACTATATTTCAAAACCAGGTATTTGGCATGATGAAGTTATTCAAGCAGGTCAGGTAAAAGAAATATTCGGCATTACATTTACCATTTTGTCACCTAATGAAAAAAGTTTGGAAAAACTACTTATAAAATGGGAACGCGAACAACCAGACTCCCTCACATCAGCTGATAGTAATGATTATGCTAAAAGCTTTGATGAATTATTGTTAAACGACCAATTTAAAGAAGATGGATCAATCCATAATGGCAGTTCAATTGCATTTATTTTTGAATATGCAGAGAAGAGGCTGTTACTTTTAGGTGATGCACATAATGATATTATTGTTGAAAACCTTAAAATAATGGGCTTTAGTGATGAAAACCCTTTGTTACTAGACTATGTAAAGCTCTCTCATCATGGGAGTCAATACAATACCAGTCCAGAACTTTTAAAACTGATTTCTTGTCAAAACTTTATTATTTCTACCGATGGGTTAAGGCATGGTTTGCCTAATAAATTAACGCTTGCCCGAATCGTGGAGCAATTCCCAAAGGTTAATTTGTTGTTTAATTATCCTGACTTGATTGAACGCATTTTTTCAAAAGAAGAGTTAGCCCATTTGAGCAATCAGGGGGTCACTATTAAAGGTTGTGAACTCCCTTTTAATTTATGAGCAATATAAGTGATCTGATAAAGGAGCATACCGTTGTTGTTGATGAGGGTAGCGGAGTATTAATCCAGCCAATGACTGATGAATACAGCTATATTTTAACGGCTAAGCATAATGTTTTGGTCGATCATAAAGATATTGAATCAGCAACTAAGGTGTTGGTGGATATAAAAATAACGACAATCAGTGGCGATAACATACAAGCTAATGATATTTATAGGCATCAATCCTTAGATATTGCTGTTATCTTTATTGATTACTACAAAACAGAGCTTAAGATCTATCCATATCAAAAATTTTCACATATAGAAGATGAGGTATGGCTTTATGGTTACCCTGGCCGTAGACGTACCAAGAAGGGAGCTGAGGTGAGTAGCTATAAGCTTATCATTCATGACATATCTGAAGAAAAATTGATATTCAGAAATGAAGATATTGCTCCAATTGATGATGTTCGAGGTTACTCTGGTGGTGGCTTATTTTATATTAATAAGAGGCAAGACCAAGCTTTTTTAGTAGGCATTGAAAATGCGATGGAAAATGCAGAAGAGCTGAATGATAGGCTGAAAGGCATTCCTATTACTGCATTTTATGATTTATTAAAAGAAAATAACTTTGCTCCTTTAAAACCGTTACACCTAGTGGACTTTAAATATTTAAGCGATCACATTTTCCTAATGAAACATTGTGTTAATCCAAGAAATTTAGACGGTGTTAAAGAGCTATTAACTTACTTGGCTAATAAAAAACTTAGTTCTGCTGATATTAGCCCTATTAAAATATTAGAGAAATTTGAGGCTAAGCTTGCAGTCTATAAAAGTAATAAACCTGAACTTGAAGAAGCGAATCTTTGGATTGCTATACTTGAATTATTAGTTTTAAATTCGTTAATGAATTCAGCTAGCGAATGGACAGAGGAGCACCTAAGGAATCTATTTAAATTCTTTCGCCTAGTTTACATTAAGTCAAATGATGGTTGGAAGCATGAGTTAGATAAAATTGTTTTTACAAATACTGATGGGTTGGTTTCAGGTGGAAAAATGATTGTAATTATCGGTGGAGATTTACCAAGTACTCCTATAATATCAAATGATTTTATAGGGAAAGCTGTACCAGATATTTCAATGGCTAATGCTGAAGAGGCAATAGATAATCCATTCCATAGTCGAATAATATCAGGTGATATCACAGTTATCCATTGGCTAAAATTACATAAAGTATGTATTGAAGATAAAGAATTTGAGTTTAAAGAGTTAAATTTAATGACGCAAAAACAAGACATAATTAGAGCACTGAATGACACCTATTCTATTTATTTCAATAATGGAAATATAAATGAGTAATGAATTTAAAGCAATAGACGCTGACTTTAGTGAAGTAAAATCATGTTTTAAAAAGTGGGGGTTCTCTTGTTTTAAAACCAGTATAGGTAATCAGAACCTTCAAAGTATTACAGTATTTTGTTGTCAAACAGAAAGTTTAAATCTTTTGAAGCAAGAGTGGAAGAAGATTAATAATGTTATTGCTGCCACCTATGTAGCTAACAATGACAGTCCCTTTGAGCGTTGGAATACCTATCTACTTTTCGTTTGTACGGACAAAGATAAACTTCCTAGAAGCACTCACTATGACATAGAAAATAACAAATTCTCTATGCGAAAAATGGTGATTCAAAAACAGGCTATTTTAAAGGATGATGGAGTAGCAGACATTCTCAACCGCAAAGTTTTATCCTGTGATATTGAATTAATTCAAGAGGTAAGTGGAACACCAGAAAACCCTCAATTATTTAACATAACAGAACGGTTATTGAGTGCAGACATAAATACTAAAAATGCCTCGAAAGCTCTTGAAGGGCGTGAAAACTGGCTGGATTCTGAGCTTAAAAGGGTAAGCAACAATGAAGATTAAGCGTATAGAAATACAAGCTTTTAAATCTTACCTTTATAAGAAAGATGGCACGTTTGATTTTATGATAGATGATCAAACGCCTGCTAATTTCATTTCTATCTATGCACCTAATGGCTTTGGTAAAACGGCTTTTTATGATGCAGTGGATTATTGCATTACAAATAATATTAGTCGTTATATTCGAAGTGATAGAGGAAAACGCTTAAATGAGAATTTGGGGAAAAGTAATAATAAAAAGGGTGAAAAACAATATATTTTAAGAAATAGAGATATTTCCGAGGAAGATGCACCCTTAGAAACTATGATTAATATTGATGCGACAATAGCACCATTTCAATTTCAAAGTGATTATAATCAGCCTCGGAATAGAGGAATGGATTATCAGTTTAACCTGGATGATACGCCAAAGAATAGAAAGTTTTTTCGTGAAGTCATGTTAACACAAGAAGCGATTGATGCTTTTTTGCGTGAAGACAGTCCCGCAGAGAGGTATAAGAAATTTATTGACCAGCAACAATTCAATGATTTAGCAAGTATTGATGATAACCGTCAAAGCATAAATCGTATGTTAGCGGTTATCAAAGGGAAAGAAAAAGAATTAAGCGATAATAAAACTAAAATTGCGGAAAGTCTCACCCAAATTAATGTACAAAAAGATGTATTTATTGAGGCTAATAAATTAGTTGATAAATTATGCTTACTAGGTTTTGATTTACTAAATATAGAAAACCCTTATTCTCAGTTACAAAAGCAACAACTTGATGATCGTATCAAATTAATTACATCAGAAATCAATGAGAAAGATAAAACTCAACAGCTTGAAATACAGTTAATTACCATATTTTCTAGCAATATTGGTGCTTATGAAAGCCAGCATAAAGCAAAGACTGCCATAGATTCTGAACTAATATCTTTATTCAAGATAGTAGATGACAAGCAACAAACTGATTTAAAAAAACAACAGAAACAATCACATCATAATCAATTAAATTTACTATCTGAAAAACAGAAAGAACTAAATGAGTATTTAAAACAACTTCCTCAGCTTATTAATTTACAACAGAAATTGGTAGAGATCAAGAAGCGTATCAGTGAACAAAAGACGGCATTGTCGGCATATAATTCATCCATTGAACTTAATACCAATAAGCTTAAAGTTTCAAATGAAAGCCTTCAACAGTTTATTGTGGAAAAAGATAAGCTGACAGAATTACAAACGGCTTCTAAGTCTTATTACCTTAAAATTTCAGAATATCAGAAGGAAATTACTGATAACACAAAGCTAATTGAAGAGGAAAGGGTTAAACAATTAACAATTCGACAAGTAATTGAAAGGATTAAAACTGAGAGAAAGCAAGTTCAGTCTTTTAGTGTGGCTCAGTTAATCTCTAATGAGATTGGTTTATCTGATAAAGATACCCTCAATACGTTACACAGGAAATTTAAGGCTGAAGAAGCTGAGCTTGCAAAGTTATTTTCAATAAAGAAAAGCGCACAAGCTGAGCTAAGTAATATTCAGCAACAATCTTCTGCAATTAACGAATTAATTCGCCAAGGCTCAGCAATAATTTCACAAACAGAGCAGGCGAACTGCCCGCTTTGTTTACAATCGTATCAAGACCTTAGAGCACTACAAGATAAAATCCTAAATAACCCTGCTTTAGGTAATGCAGAGAAAAAAATTCTTGATGAAATAAACCAGATAACAAGTAGAGTCATAGCCTCTAAGGTTCTATTAGAGCAGTTTAAATTGAGTTATGAAAACCAGATTAAAGTGATGTCTGATTTGCTAGAAAAAGATTATTCTAGTCAACGGCTATTATTACAAAAGAGTATTTCATTTGAAGAGAAATTTAAGTTGGACTCCGTATTAGTTGGCGAAGAGTTAGGTCTTTTATTGGAAAAGACTCGGTTTAAAGATGCTGATAAATTAAAAGGATATTTAGGTATAGAGCTTACGTCATTAGCTCAAAAAATAAATCAATCGCAGAGTGATATTAAGGAGTATGAAGACAAGCTTAAAAAAGAAAATGATGATAAGAATGCTCAATCACAGTCTTTGAATTTATTACTCGTAGAACAAAAACAGCTAAGCAACAATAAAGAACTCAGCTCCCTCCAAAAGTTCTTAGCAACCAAATTTATAGATGAAGTCACACAATTTGAAGTATTAAAAGAAAAATTAATAGTATTTCAATCTAAAAACCAAATAGTTCAAGATAATCAAAGAGAAAGTATTAAAACTCTTTTTAGTGAAATAGATGCACTGGAAAAAAGCATACCTATCGAATATCAACAGCAAAGTATTCTCGAAATTAAAGCAATACAGAGCAGTAAGCAAAAAAAGCTGAACGAGCTATTAAAATATATTGCTACTCATGAAAAAGCTGTCACTAGCTTGGATATTGATGATTTAATCGAGAGTGGTAATTGGAGCTCGGTTAAAGATAAGGTAAATTCTACATTACGTACATTGGAAATAGGCATTAAAGCAAATAAACAGAATATTATTGATATCCAGTTATTATCAGAGTTTGCACTTGATGCGCTGAGTTTTTGTAATAAGGCTGAATTAGTTGAACAGAAAGGAAATATTGAGGCACAAATGGTTAAGCTTGACTCTATCAAAAAGGAGCTGGGTGATGATCTTAAGAAAATTTCTCTTCATTTGACGAAGGCAATTGACAAGTATTTTTACACTGGTTTAATTAATCAGCTATATGCTGCTATTGACCCTCACCCAGAATTTAAAGAAATTCAGTTTAATTGCAAAATCCCTGAAACAGGTGACAAAGCTGAATTGAATATACAAATTAGAAACCCCAAAGATGATAGTGTTGTTTCCCCTACTTTGCACTTTAGCTCTGCACAAATTAATGTTTTAAGCCTTAGTATATTTTTGGCGCGAGCCTTAAATGTAAAAGATGACAATGGTAATGCAGTTGATTGTATTTTTATTGATGATCCTGTGCAATCAATGGACTCTATTAACGTATTAGGCCTGATTGATTTATTAAGAAATTTAAGCACTAAATTTGATAAGCAATTTATTATATCGACTCATGATGAAAATTTTCATGAATTACTGAAAAAGAAAATTCCAGCTGGTAGTTTTAATGCAAAGTATTTTGAGCTGGAATCGTTTGGGAAGGTTGTGGAGCAGTAGAGGTTGTATAAATTAATATACGTTAATATGACTTAACGGAAGTTAGGGGCTGAGTGTCTAGTTTTCTAAATCAGCCCTAAATACATTCACAAAAGCTATAGGATTGAGAGGGGGTAGGGGCATTTAACTCAGGTAGGATTAAAGAGGTTATAAATGACTACAAGATTATTGGACCATTACAAAAGCTAATGACATTACTCACGAATGTCATTAATAATGATAGCGACATTGAACAACAATAATTGACTCATCAGACACTTTATAAACTAAACGATGTTCGCGATCTATTCGTCGTGACCAATAACCTGACCAGTTATGTTTTAACGGCTCAGGATCACCAAGGC
>Ga0209826_1001234_pt1 | contig 17921 bp, 15 predicted proteins | sample GOMGulsemesocosm_5_FD_184637 | JGI IMG/M metagenome (GOLD analysis project Ga0209826, IMG submission 184637) | Methane-oxidizing microbial communities from mesocosms in the Gulf of Mexico - GOM15C Gulf of Mexico (SPAdes) (version 2) | ecosystem: Environmental > Aquatic > Marine > Cold seeps... | reverse complement strand
GCTCCCTTCCGGGCCTGGCGGAGTTTACAGACGTTCATTGCGGGGGGACCGACAAGGGTCACCATAGCGGTGCGGATTATGGTGATTTCACGGGGCGAATGCAACTGGATTATTGAGATTACTCGGCATGTAGGAACAAAGGCCTGCAACAACAGAACTATTAACGCAGCACACAGCTTCCCGACTGTTTACGCTTGCTATCTGCCTGCACTATTGCCATTGCAATTGAAGGTCACGGTGAGACTGGGCGCAATCGCGCAGATACAAATTAATCAGGCTTTGGTAGGGAATCCCCTTGTCTTCAGCCATCGCTTTGAAGTATGAAACCGTATCTTCATCCAGGCGAATGGTGATTTGCTTCTTCAGTTTCTGAGCGCAGGGGTTAGGGGTAGAGCTTGAAAAATCTTAACTTTTACGCATGCCGATGCTCCTCATAAGTGCAGCGTTCTCTTGGGAGTCAAACTCTGACTGTTCACTCTTCGTTAAACAGTGCAAGGTTTTAAAACAAGCTTTGCGACGATAGGAGCTAAGCTTTAATTTGTCCGCGTGCATTTTTTAGGCATAAAAAAGCCCCAGTAATAACTGAGGCTTTTTTGTCTAGCACGAAAAAATGTTAACTGTTCTTCTTTTTCCTTGAAAAGCCAACCCCAGCTAAACCAAGCGCTAATAATGCTATTGAAGCTGGCTCAGGTACAGCCGCAGCACCTGTGGATGCAATAACAATCTGTCCAGAATGAGGAGTAAACTCGTTGCTAGTAAGTACTCTTACAGATTCTGTGCCAGGGCCTGATCCTGTACAATTTCCAGCGGTTCCCTCAAGACACCACCAGTTTTTCCCAGAACCAGTAGACGGATTCTGGAATAATGCTAGACCACTTACACTGAAATCGAACAAAAGATCAGTTAACGTTGCGGTAAAACCACTACTAGTCAGTAATAAATTTGAATTCGAGGAAGCATTGCTCGGCCCAAGGAGTGCAAATGAACCTGACCCATCGTTAATAGTTAAATCCCAGTCTGTAAAGCTTGCAGTAACCAAGCTCCCCAAAGTTCCATCAGTGGTAATTGTTCCAACAACAGAGCCTGCACCTATAGTTCGATTTAAGTCGTATATAATTGATGCATTAGCAGTCCCTAAAAATGAACAAACAAACAAACAAACAAACAATTTTTTCATTTTCCTTCCCCATAATATTTAAGATAATCAAAGAAACTCACGAACACATCTGCATGCATCATCTATACCAAAACCACAACTAGTTGTTTTTAAGGTGGTTTTAGTTTTCTCTTTCACCACATCACTCTAAAGTGTAAAAAATACTGACAACTCTTAATGTCGAAATATTTCACATATGAGGAGTGGCGGTGACAATACCGCTTAACAGCTTAATAAACCGACCTGTTCCGACTATCACCCTTCTCATTATCACATTGACAAAACAACGCACAAACAACCGATAGTTCTTTTTTTTCAACAAGTTACACAAGATCACACCCCACCATACAATCGAGAGCATTAACAGACACCCTATAAACTAGTCTTCTTATCACATTGCAGTTATCTTATTATTTCAATGACTTACAAATGCGGGGTGTGATAGTCGGAACACCTCTGTTGATGCTGAGCGCCTTGCCTATTCCCAGTCCCTTCGCCGCTCTTTATCGCCTTAGCATTCAGCCATGCCGGCTCGACAAGCCCGTGCTTTCAAGGCACTGCCAGCTAAGGTAGTATCACGGCGAAAATAATCGAACGCGGGCGATAAGCGCCCATCACCACATGGATACCTTCATGGCCCCATGCTCGTTGTTGTTTAAAGCAAAGCTCTCGCGCCCACGGCGTTACCTATCCACTCTGATTTGCACCCTGGGCTGTTTATTGCTTGTCGCCTGTGGCAATGGCGAAAACAATGTCAGCACGGGCCTGCAAAGCCAAACCCTGCACTGGGGCAATGGCGCGGAGCCTCAGGAGCTTGACCCACATATTGTTACCGGCATACCCGAGCATCATATTATTGTTGGCTTGCTTGAAGGCCTGGTGCTGAAAGACCCTGCTACCCTTGAGCCAACACCCGGTATGGCCGAGCGCTGGGAGATCAGCGACGACGGTAAAACCTACACCTTTCATATTCGCGACAATGCCCGCTGGTCGAATGGCGACCCGGTAACGAGCGAGGATTTCGTCTGGTCCTGGTGGCGCGCGCTGCAACCGGCGCTGGGTAATCTTTATGCTTATATGTACTACCCGATCAAAAATGCCGAGGCCTATGCCACGGGCAAGCTCGATGATTTTTCTCAGGTCGGCGTAAAAGCCATCAATGCAAAGACGCTTGAAGTCACCCTCGCCAATCCGACGCCCTACTTTCTGCAATTGCTCGATCACTATTCTATGTTCCCCGTACACCGCGCCACCATCGAGAAGTTTGGCGAGCCCGCCGAGCGTGGCACCCGCTGGACGCGAGCCGGTAATTTTGTCGGCAATGGGCCGTTTATTCTCACGCAGTGGGATCTCAATCGCCTGGTAATGATTGAGAAAAACCCCACGTATTACGATGCCGATAAAGTGCGGCTTAATGCGATTCGCTTTTACCCCACGGAAAACACCTCAACCGAAGAGCGCATGTTTCGCGCTGGGCAATTGCATGTCACCGGCTCCCTGCCCGCCGATAAAATCGCAGTGTATAAAGAGACGAATCCGCAAGCCCTGCGCATTTCGCCTTACCTCGGCACCTATTTTTACCGAGTCAATACCAAGGCTGAACATCTCGCCGATAAGCGCATACGCCGCGCTTTAGCGATGGCCGTTAATCGCCAGCAGATTATCGACACCGTCACCAAAGGTGGGCAAACCCCGGCCTTCACTTTTACACCACCCAACACGCTGGGCTATACGGCGGAGGATGGATTTGTTGAAGACATTGCGGCGGCGAAAGCCCTGCTAGCAGAGGCGGGTTACCCCAATGGTGAGGGCTTTCCACCCACCGAAATTCTGTACAACACCAGCGAGGGCCACCGCAAACTCGCCGTTGCCATTCAGCAAATGTGGAAGAAGAATCTCAATATCGACATCAGCCTGAATAATCAGGACTGGAAGGTTTACCTCGACAGCGAGGCCTCGGGCAATTTCCAAATTTCCCGCGCTGGCTGGATTGGCGACTACGTTGACCCCAATACCTTTCTCGATATGTGGCTCACCGATGGCGGCAATAATCGCACCGGCTGGCACAGTGATGAATACGACCAGCTGATTAGCGAAGCCGCGCCAGCCGCCAGTGAGCGCGAACAACGCTACGCCCACTTTCGCCGCGCCGAGGCGATTTTGATGGACGCCATGCCCATCATCCCCATTTACACTTACAACAGCACTCATCTGGTACACACCCATGTAAAAGGCATGCCGTCGAACATTCTCGACTATCCGCTGTATAAGCAATTGTATTTGAGCGAGGATTAACGTCGATGCTTCGCTTTATTTTAATGCGCCTCTTGCAGGCGATACCGGTGTTGCTGGTGGTCATTACCGTGACCTTTTTCCTCGTGCGCCTCGCCCCCGGTGGGCCATTTAGCGCCGAGAAAGCCGTACCGGCCGAAGTATTAAAAGCTCTCGAAGCCCGCTACCACCTCGACCAACCCGTGATACAGCAATACTTCTCCTACCTTGGCGATCTCGCCCACGGCGACTTTGGGCCCTCGTTTAAATACCCCGGCCGCTCGGTGAATGAAATGATTGCCGCCGGCCTGCCCGCGACTGCGGAGCTGGGCCTTTACGCTATGTGCTTTGCGCTACTGATTGGCGCCAGCGCCGGCATTATCGCCGCCTTAAAACCGAACACCGCCCAGGACTACATTCCCATGTCCACCGCCATGCTGGGTATTTGTATGCCCTCGTTTTTGCTCGGCCCGCTATTAATGCTGGTCTTCGGCGTGTGGCTAGAGTGGGTGCCGGTGTCCGGCTGGGGGGATATTCCCGGCGATAAAATTCTGCCCGCGCTCACCCTCGCCTCCGGCTACACCGCTTATATCGCCCGACTTTCTCGCGGCGGTATGCTGGAGGTGATGTCGCAAGACTATATTCGCACCGCCCGCGCCAAGGGCCTGCCGGAATGGAAGGTGGTACTCAAACACGGCTTGCGCGGCGGCATGATCCCGGTGATCGCCTTTATCGGCCCCGCCTTTGCTGGGCTACTCAGCGGCTCTTTTGTGGTGGAAACCATTTTCCAAATACCCGGCCTCGGCCGCTTTTATGTGCAGGCCGCTTTTAACCGCGACTACACGATGATAATGGGCACCACGGTGTTATTTGCGACGCTGATTATCCTCTTCAATTTGCTGGCCGATATTCTCGCCGTGTGGCTGAACCCGCGCTTACGTGATCTCTACAAAAGCGGAGGCGCGTGAAAATGGAAAGCACCGAACTTAATAACAACACGAATCCACAAGCACCTTCCGCACCCGCCGAAAAAGGCAGCTCCCTGTGGCGCGATGCCTGGCACCGTCTGCAAAAGAATAAAATGGCCCTGCTTGGCCTTGGCGTAATGATCACGATGTGCATCGCCGCTATCCTCACACCGTGGATTACCGTCTACGGTTACGAGGAGCAAAACCTCGTGCTCGGTGCTTCACCGCCCTCCGCCGAACACTGGCTCGGCACCGACACACTGGGCCGGGACTTGCTGACGCGCATCCTTTACGGCAGTCGTATCTCCCTCGCCGTAGGCTTTATTGCCACCGCCGTGGCACTGCTCATTGGCGTGATTTACGGCACCGTCGCTGGCTATATGGGCGGCCGGGTGGATGCGGCAATGATGCGTTTTGTGGACATACTCTACGCCCTGCCCTTTATGATTTTTATTATTCTGCTGATGGTGATTTTCGGGCGCAATATTCTGCTGTTGTTTCTCGCCATTGGCGCGGTGGAATGGCTGACCATGGCGCGTATTGTTCGCGGGCAGGTGCAGTCGCTGCGCCAGCAGGAGTTTGTCGAGGCCGCCGTTTCTATCGGTCTGGGGCCGTGGGCGATTATCCGCCGCCACCTCATTCCCAACACCCTCGGCCCGGTCATTGTCTACACCACTCTGACCATTCCCAACGTCATGTTGCTGGAGTCATTCCTCAGCTTTCTCGGCCTCGGCATACAACCACCGCAAAGCTCGTGGGGTTTGTTGATTTCCTACGGTGTCGAGACCATGGAGGAGTACCCCTGGCTATTGATCTTCCCCGGTCTGGCCCTGTCGATCACCCTGTTTGCCCTTAACTTTCTCGGCGATGGTTTACGCGATGCCCTCGACCCCCGTGCAGCGAAGGACTGAGTGGCCATGAGCGAAAACAACAAAGAGAATATACTTTCAGTTAGCGATCTATCTATTTGTTTTAAAACACGTAATGGATCAAACAAAGCAGTCGATGATGTCAATTTTGAGGTGGCTCGAGGAGAAACACTCGCCATTGTTGGCGAGTCCGGCTCGGGTAAATCCGTCACCTGCTATAGCCTGTTGGGGCTCATTCCCCAGCCACCGGGGGTGATTGAAAGCGGTACAGCACAATTCAAAACCGGCGCTGAAAAACGCGACCTGCTAAGCAGTAATAAAGCCACCTTGCGCAGTTTGTTAGGCGACAAAATAGCCGTCATTTTTCAGGACCCAATGACCTGCCTCAATCCCTATTTAACGATTGGCGAACAACTGATCGAGCCCCTTTGCCAGCACAAAAACAAGACCCGCGCGCAGGCTCGCAAACGCGCCATTGAGCTGCTCAAAGAGGTTGGCATTGACGATGCCGAAACTCGCTTTGGTAGCTATCCCCACGAATTTTCGGGTGGTATGCGTCAACGGGTGATGATCGCCATGGCACTGATTACCGAGCCAGAATTGTTAATCGCGGACGAGCCCACCACGGCACTAGACGTCACCATTCAGGCACAGATACTAGACCTGCTCGACGACCTGAAAAAACAGCGCAATATCGCGCTTATATTTATCTCCCACGACCTCAGCGTGGTCGCCAACATTGCCGATAGAGTCGCGGTAATGCGCGCCGGGCAAATTGTCGAAACGGGTGAAACCCTGCAAATATTCAAACAGCCGCAACACCCTTACACGCAACAACTACTTGCCTCTGTACCCAGCGGCCCAAAGCCGACGCAGGCCTTTCAACCCGGCCCGGAAGCACAGCCGCTGTTAAAGGTCGAACATTTAAAAACGGTTTTTGAACAGGGTAAGTCTGGATTTTTCACACCCCGGCCCGCGCCGACCATCGCGGTTAACGATGTCTCATTTGAATTGCGCCACCACGAAATTCTCGGCCTGGTCGGCGAATCTGGCTCCGGCAAATCGACACTGGGGCGTTCGGTGATTCAACTGATCAAACCCACGTCGGGCAGCGTGCAACTCGACGGGCAAGAACTAACACAACTCAGCCCCAAGCAACTCAAGCCCCTACGACAACGCATGCAAATGATTTTTCAGGACCCCTACGCCTCGCTGAACCCCCGCATGACGGTCTTTGATGCGCTTGCCGAGCCTTTGCTCTACCACCGCATTGCTACGCGCAAAAATGTGACTGCACAGGTACTCGCCTTGATGGATGACGTCGGCCTTGCTCAGGCCGATATTCGCAAATATCCCCACGAATTTTCCGGCGGCCAGCGCCAACGCATCGCCATTGGCCGTGCCATTGCCACCAAGCCAGAACTGATTATTGCCGATGAACCTGTTTCAGCGTTGGATGTCACCATTCAGGCGCAGATACTTGATTTGATTCTAAGGCTTGTGGAACAGCACAATCTAAGTATGCTGTTTATATCTCACGACCTTTCAGTCGTTAGGTATATCGCAGATCGGGTATTAGTGATGCACAAGGGAAAATTAATTGAAAGTGGCGATACTGAAACACTGTGGGCAAATCCAACCGAGACCTATACTCAGGCACTTTTCGCAGCGGTACCTCAACGTATAAATGAAAAATAGACTACAAAAGTTCATCACCAAAATTGCACGCAAGCCCGATATGACGACCCCCTTATTTGGCAAAGAAGCTATCGATGATATTAATCTGATACGTCAGCGCCTGAAAGATGAGTTTGGAGAAACACCCCAGATCAGTGACCCTCGAATTCTGGAAGAACTCATTGACTGCGCATTTATATCAAAAGACGCCATTAGCCGATCACACATCCGCAAGTTAATGGAGTCTATTGGCGAGCCCTGGATTAGCATTTACAACGCGTCGAATCAGCGACGCATTGCCGACTGTGACGCACTGAAATAAGGTGCGCATCTAAAATAAGCGCTACACAGAGAGGTCTAACTGCACCGGGCAGTGATCCGAGCCCATCACATCATTAAGAATATCCACACCTTTCACACTCATTTGTAAACTTTCAGATACCAGAAAATAATCGATGCGCCAGCCGACATTCTTTGCTCGCGCACCCGCCCGATAACTCCACCAACTGTATTTGATTTCTTCTGGACGCTGGTCGCGGAAAGTATCAACAAAACCTGCAGCGACAATATTATCTAAACCATCAATTTCTGCCTGAGTGTACCCAGCGCTTTTATTGTAGTTTGGCTTGGGCCTGGCAAGGTCGATATCTTTGTGGGCCACATTTAAATCGCCGCAAACCACAACGGGCTTAATCGCTTCAAGCTGCTTTAAGTAAGCGAGGAAATCGGCATCCCATTGCTGGCGATAGTCGAGTCGCTTCAAACCGTTGCCCGAATTTGGCGTGTACACGGTGACAAGATAAAAAGCCTCGAATTCGGCAGCGATCACCCTACCCTCCTGATCATGCTCTTCTATGCCCATATCGTACTGCACTGACAAAGGCTTAGTTTTCGATAATACAGCGGTACCGGAATAACCCTTTTTCTCCGCCGAATTACTGTAGAGGTGATAGCCATTAATCTCCGCCAGTGCCTCGGCGACCTGATCATCCTGTGCCTTGGTTTCCTGCAGGCAAAGTACATCTGTCTCCATCGCCTCGAGGGCTTGCACAAAATCTTTCTTCATGGCGGCTCGAATACCATTCACATTCCAGGAAACTAAACGCATCGACTCTATATCCTATTGTTTAAGTACTTAAACGCTCGCCCATGGTAAACCCGGAAGCGAGTATTCCAAACCTATTTTCGCCCCGTCGCTCAATGCGACATCTTGAAATTCTCGTTATAGGGGTAGTCCGCTAGAATTTTTGGACAGGCCCAAATTTTAATCCGCTTGTAAATCGCCCATAGCCACCACTTCTTGATCGACAAACTGCTGTGTCGTGCGCAACAAAGGTAAAAGTCTATTGTTCGCATAGGTGCAGTGGCTTGCCCCCGGGTCATGCTGCCGCTCTTTACCTGCCGCATCAGCGCTGTGGGAAACACCGCGCCGGTGATAGAGCAACATCGCCTTATAAGCCGGTTGCCATGCTTCTATACCTGTAAAGCTGCGCCCCAAAGCAGCGAGTATTGCCATGCCGGAATAATCCAAATCACCCCAAAAATAGCACTCAATGACGGCGCTCCCCTCAGTAAACCACCAGTCTTCGAAGTCCAGAAAATTACTGTCATCGCAAGCATGCACATGGCTGAACTGTGTCGCCCCCCGGTGGCGAATACGACTTGAGGCACCCCGAAAACCCGCACTGTTAACCAGGGTCATATTATCTAAAATAGAGTGTCGCCCTTGAACGGCAACAAGTTGTAAAAAAGTATCCTGATTCTCAACAAACAAAACGCGTTTGGTTTTTTCCGCCATGGCGACCTGTATTAATAATGGCCGGGGTATTAAAAAATTAATGGCGTTTGGCAATAAACGCAGCACGAGTTCTTCGCGGGTATCGAGAAACTTAGAGTCAGCCCAAAAACACTGCGCCGACAATGCCCGCAAAGTAATGGGTTGGCGCAAATATATCGCTGCTCGCACAAAGCCCGCTACAACTTCTGCTGCCGTTTTTCCTTGTCGTTGTATCGGCTTAGTAAGCAAGGCATCACCACCTTCGACAAAGCTGCTCGCATAAGGTAACACCGCACTTTTCCAGCTGTCGGAGTAGGATTCCTTGCGGGGCCTTTGCAACCAATGCCGCAACAGCGCTTCAGCACCCGGCTCAAGTGTTAGCCGTGCTTTTTCATACACTTCAATGCCCGGCTTTTGGCGCACCGTTTTAATTGAAAAAACGCCGTATTCGTCAGACAGAGAAACCAGCAATGTCCATAGATATTCGCTATTTTCACTACTGTAATCAAACAGTGCCGGCAGCGTCTTACTGCTGATCTGTAGGGGGCGCACGCGACCCTTCTCCAAGCTTGTGAGCAAGCGGTTAAGCAAGCCCATAACAAAAGGGTCCTGTAGATAAGCCGGCGGCGAAGGTAAGTTCGACTCAAGCATCGCTATAACCAGGCGCTATCTACGGACAGGGTTATACAAGGCCGTAAGCTATAGATCATCCATAAAATCCAGCATCGCCTGATTGCGAATGGTTTTGCGATGCCGCGCCCACAGGGCCTTTATTTTTTCCTGATTACACACCTTTCTGTCGACCAGAACATGGGTATCCAACTCACCCACCTTTGTCGTCGCAGGGCATTTACTAAACACCACTTGATTGCTAATTAAATCTAAAAAGGGCCCAGACTTGCTGCTCGGCATGATGAAGATTAACTGCAGGCCCAAGGCCTCGGTGAGATAGTGAATCACCTCCCGGGAGCGGGCCTCATCCATTTTTGAAAAAGCTTCATCCACCAGCACCATACGACAGTGGGAGCTGCCCTCATTAAAGCGAAAGGCCGAGGTCACTGCGGCCGAGCGTATAATATAGGCGGGCGTTTCTAGCTGACCACCGGAACCAGTACCGTATTTACTCAGTGCGATAGGCTCTTTATTTTCAGGCTTTTTAAAGATTTCATAATGGCGGTAAAGACGATAGTCACTGATTCGCCGCAATTCACGCAGAGCCGCCCGCTCGTCCTTATCGAGTAACATGGCCAGCAATTTGTCTCTCACCCGGCAGGACTGCGGATTTAAATCAGCATCGAATAAAGAATTACCATCACCCAAATTGGGTAGCTTGACCACTTCTTTAAAGAAGCTCCAATACTCTTTAAATTCTGGCACCCACTCCCAGGCAAAGCTAAAGCGCTCCCGATCGGAACCAAAAACATGGTGCTCAAGCTCTTTATTGAGGTCTTCCAATATCCGCTTGCCATCATTAATAGATTGATAGATCGAGTGGCACAAATTACTCACAAAAGCGGTATTAAAACTGTCACGTAGAGCCGCCAGTTTTTCAGACTTACCCACCAGCACATTATTTTTTAAAGCGTTGTGGACAGCCTTAAACTCGCCTGCCATTTTGGCAACATTCTTAAAGTAGTCGCCTGTATGCTGTTCGCCGTGACCCATGGCATAAATAATATTATGGGCCATGCTCGCTATTTTATTATGCTCCATAGTCGCCTGAAACAAGGCTCTATCATGTTGATCTAATTGTTTAAAATAAGTGGCGTTTTCCTCCGCAAAGCTAAACTCGTCTTTCGCGTCACCAGCCTTTGCTTCAGCCTCTTGCAGTGCCGCTTCACTATCAAACTCGGGGTAATAGCTGGCGATGCCCGTTACCTTCGCCTCGCAGGTATCCCGAGCCTCTTGCAGAACTTCCTTTTCAGCCACAGCGGTGTCAATGGAATGGCTAAAGTTGCTCTTTTTCTCATTTAAAGCCCCCAGGTTTTTACTGAGATCATTACCCCCTTTTTCAAGCTCATCGAGGGTTAAGGTCAGCGTGCCCATACGCGCTTCAAGCTCTTCAAAGTCGCTTAAATCAAGGTTTTGTAGCTGCTCTTCACTTTGTTGCCGGGCACGATAAAGCCTTAACATTTCTGTCAACAACTCACTGCACTGCACTGCTTTTACAGATTCTATAAGCTCATACAGTCGTGCCGCCTGGCGGTATTCATCCTCTTGTTGTTGGCGCTGGTCTTGTAACTCATTCAGTTCTCGGCGCTTCGCTTCCAACGCTCGCTGACGCGCACCCCGGCCAAACACCAGGTCGGCGTCATTAAGGTCACAACGGAACATCGCGTAGTTACCCGACCCCAGCCCGGCACTGGTCACGCCCCGGCGAGTTCGACGCAAGCTCTCTTCGTCTTTCACTCGCAATACAGAGCCGTAGGAAGCCTGTAAATAATATTCAACAATCTTATGATCAAACGCCATCAGTTCGACAACGGAGTCTTGTGCCAGAACAATTTTAGCGGCGTCACGCTGGGCTTTTTCACCTTGAATAATCCGGGCATTATTACGGCCACCCTTCATGCCCCGTACCACGCGAATGGCCTCCGCCTCATAGCTGGGCTCAACAATAATGGCAAAGCGCGCGCCACCCATGTAGCCCTCAATGGCCATTTGCCACTTGGGGTCAATGATTTCGACGAAGTCACAAAGCACGGCAGCACATGCCTGGGGACATTGATGATTAATCGCGTTAATAGCCGCTTCGACATGGGGAGGATAATTAATTTTATTGTATTCGAGGCGCTGAATTTCTACTTGTTTACGCTCATAGCGCTCCCGACTTTGGCTCAGCTGGCGCTGCCTGTCATTACTCAGTGTTAGCACTTGGTCGCGGATACTTTGCGGGGCACTACTGCGCTCAGCGCTGTGCAGCGCCAGAGCTAGATCACTGTGATGACGATCAAGTTGTTTGACCTGTTCAAGCTTGTGCTCTAGCGCACCGATGCCGACCCAGTCTTTCGTCATTAACTGCTGCATATCGAGCCCGGAATCCTCGGGGCCTTTTAATAACTGAGCAATCACATGATTCAGCGCCTTACTCTCCAGCGCCGGGATTTCTACACCGAGGGAATAGGTTTTTAATCTTTTTTGCAGCTGTTGTATGGCGTGATAGTTTTTTGCAAATTGCGGCTCTTGCTCCAGCAAAGACCGGGCATTCCTGACGAGGTTTTGCTCACAGTCCTCAAGTTCTTGCTCTAGCTGGTCTTTATCACGCAATGCCCCGATGCCACGACGCTGAGCGGCCAGGTCGACTAATTGACCATTGGCCGCGCGCTTGTGGTCTACGTTGTCCTGTATACCTTGCTCTGTTAGCGCAATAGCCTCTACGTTGAGACGTTGCTGATCTTTTATGCCCAGGTAGGCCTGCTGCTTGACCCATACCTGGCGGCTAATCTCACAGTACTGACCCACACAATGGGCCAGCCAGTTATCGATATAGGCTGCCGCATGGCTCTGTGCCAAGTCGAGGTTGTCCAGGGTTCGCTGAATGGCCTGGGTTTCCTCGTCCATGCTGTAAATGGTTTTCATCAATTCTGAAACTTGGCGAATATCTTCACTCAAATCTTTTGGTTCAAGAATTTCCCGCTCGACAAAAGCGCTAATACTTTTCACCGGTTTGTAGGCCATAAAATTGGCGAAGGTACGCGCCGCATGCTTGGCCTCACGATCCGAGACAGCACTGGGCAAACCCCGAAACGCCCCGTAAAGACGGCGTAAATAGGGCCCTTTTTTATCGTAAACTTCTACCGCATCACTACCAAATTGCCGTTTCAAACGATGGGCAATGTCGGGTAACGGCACCACCATCTGCCCGGCGGGGTCCTCGCGCAGAAAATCATCCAAACACAATTGTTGGTTGGGAATAATTAAAAACAACAATTCGTCTTGCCGCGCCTGACGACTGGTGCCGGAACCGTCCAAATGGGCACGGACACACATCACTGCCGTAAAGACCTCCCCTGACTCGCCCTGCGTAGGATGAAAGATACCTGCCACATAGCCGTCGCAAGCCTGGGTGCGAGCATAACTGCCATCATCACAACCAAGAACGTAGGACGCCAGGGTACGAACCTGCTTGCCACCACGACCTCTTTGGCTGGTTTCATCCTGCCCGGGGTTATAGGTGAAAAGATTTTCGTGGGCGGCCGTCATCAAGGATTGCAGGCCATCGGCCGCGGTGGTTTTACCCGAACCATTGCCGCCAGAAAATAAATTAATGGGGCCAAAATCAAATTCAAGCGGAGGAATATTGCCCCAATTAAGGTAGATAACGCGCTTACAAAACATCTTTATCCCCCGCTACGCCCGAGTCGCCCGAGTCGCCCGAGTCGCTTAATACTGCGCCACCGGTTTCTTCGCTGCCGTTATTATCAGCGTCCTCTGCTGGCGACAAACTGGCCAGCACCTCATCGCTAACGAAGCTGGTAATAGAGGGGTGAATACTGATCCAGCCCTCGGCAAAATCTAATTCTTGATCACTGTTATAGCGAATCAAGCGCAGCTGGCGCAAACGTCTGAAGAGTTGTTTTCTCTCGCCGGCAGTATCGGGTAGCGGGCGCTTCAATAAGTTTTTATACGCAACCACCAGGCCTTCAAGGGCCAACATCACACAGCCCTTGTCGTCCACCTGGCCATCGCGCAGAGCCTGTTCGTACTCAACCCGCAACACTAAAATCAAGGCTATCTCTTGCTGGCCGGGGCGATGGCGAAAACCACTATTAAAGGCACTGTGGTCATCGTCGGCCATGCCCGGCACAACGGCACCGGGCGGGAAAATACGCACGAAACAAAAGCGACTGTCGTGTTGAATCCGCATTTTGATGACACTTAAATAATCTTCAAGCAAATCGCTGCATTGTAAATAACGGTCATAGAGCAGGCTTTCAATTTGGCTTTCGTCGCGACACAGCACGCCGTAATCGAGCAGACGGATCACTAGTTCCGAGAAGTCTGCAGCGCTTATGGCTAGCTCAGCAAGACTCTCTTCAATTTTTTCTGCAAACATAAGTTCCTTTAACCTGGGCGATTATTTCGCGGGGATAATAGTCATCATTTCATTGTTTTCGGGCTGAGACAGCCGCTATAACTTACCTCGCCGCGACTAGCCGCTAAGCGCCTGCTTCTTCGGCAGTAGTTCGATAATAAACTCATCGTAGTAAGTATAGTATTCGTTATCTTCGACACGTCGACCTGTCGCCTCAACCCGAAACTCAAGCTCCGTACTAAGGCTGTTCATTGCGCCCACCTCGATTACATGCGCCATGGCCAGTAGATCCTGAGCCTTATCAACCGTCAAAGCACGGGTCGAAATACGCTGCCCAGCACGTAGTGAATGTAATACATAGTCTTTTAGATGGCTGTTGTTAACCATAAAGGCCTGGTCGAGTAATTGTCGAATCATCAATTCCCGTTGCGCCTCTTTGTCGACCACTTGCTCGACCGCCAGTACATTGTCGACCCAGAGCCGAGACTGGCGCTCCTGCAATTTCAGGTGCTGGGGATCGATTAAATTTAATTTTACGCTGGCCATCGCGTCTGCCGCAGCATCCAAACGCGTGGCATATTGCGCATCACTCAGGTCTGCCAACTCGGCACAAACCGCCAACAGGTCATTATTATGGCGACTGTTCATATAACTGAGTTGGCGAATAATAATATCAGCACGCCGGGTAAAACCGTGTAAAGCCCGACGCAAAGCCGGCAACATAATGTCTGCCGCATTACGCATACGCTGCTCAATGGTGTCGAGAATAAACCACAAATAGGACTGCTCATCAGCACACAAGTCGGGCACTGTTCGCCGTAAATTGACTTCAAGATTTCTCTTGAAGTCCTTTGATTTACGGCGAATACGCGCTACCACACGGCTGATATCTGCACGGTGTTTCTCAACGCTGTCGGCCGACAAGCGCACGGCAATATCGGGCTGAAAACGTTTTTCCATAAAATCAAAAAACTGCTCTGCCGCTTGCTGTGCTAATTGCTGAGACTCCACCTCGCGAACCAATTCGCGCTTACGTTCGTCAAGCTCGGCAATAACATCGGTAAAATCAGTAATAATGCGCTCGGAGTATTCGTAGGCATCGAGCAGATCGTAGACTTCGCCTCGGCTGAGTACGGCCTCCAGGGCATTTAAGGTGTTGCGGGTATTGCGATGGCGTGTGCGAATTTGCCGACTATCGGCCTCGAGTAACGCCTGGGCAAACACCCGTCCCAAACGCGTGAAGGGAAAGCTTGAATACAGGGTAGCGGCATCCACCTGGCGTTCGATCCAGCCGCCGTCAAGCAGTTGTTTCAAAACCCAATTTGCCTGTTCACGGTGGTTTTTAAAGCGCGGCTCAGGGTCTTCGCCCGCTACCGCCGAAGCCTCATCATCAAAAATGTGTGCCAGGGGCCTGGCCAAAGACTCGCAGATAATTTCAAGTAACTGCTCGCGACTCAATGCCTGACCGTAATCCGCTTTGGAGCTGTATTGACGTTGATAGAGCAGGCACAGGCACTGCACCACCTGTTCGCGGTACTTGCCCGTTAGGGGTTTGAAGAAATGCCGACGCGGCTCACTGAAAAACATAGGGCGGTATCATTGCGATGCAGGCTAAAAGAGAGGCTCGATGAGCCGTTAAAACAGCCCGCTACTCTAGCGCAAAAATACTGTCCTGGGTATAAATCACGCTAAGAAAACGCTGATTAAGGATGCTTGAGGTAAGCCCCGGCCTTACCATCTTCGTTCATGGTGCGTTACACTAATTATTAATAGCAATTTCTCATCGGGAGCCGTTGCACGCGGAGAATAATAAAAATGAGCGACAGCGACAAAACACCTGAAAAGCACGCTAGCGACCCCTACGCAGACCTTATCAAGCCCAGCGACAAGTCAATAGCAGAAGATGCCATACCGGCTGCCACAGTTATTCTATTGCGTGACAGCACTGACGGCATCGAAACCTTAATGCTGCGTAAGAATAAAGATATCCGCTTCGGCGGCATGTGGGTTTTCCCCGGCGGACGCATTGATGCCGGTGACTACCCCGAGAGCGGCGATAAAACCGAAGCCGCCCGTCGCGCAGCAGCACGAGAAACCCACGAAGAAGCCGGCATTCATACCGACCCCAATGACTTCATCTGGTTCTCACACTGGACACCACCACCCATTGGCCAAAAGCGTTTCACCACCTGGTTTTTTGCCGCACGGGTCCCCGAGCATAAAGAAATTATTATCGACGGTGGAGAAATTCACGAACATCAGTGGATGAAGCCACTGGACGCTATCGAACGGCACGCGGCACGCACCCTCGACTTCGTGCCCCCCACCTGGGTCACCCTGCACTACCTCTCCAACTATACTTCCGTCGACGAATTGCTCGGTGTATTCACATCACGCCCCCCCAAAATCTACGAAACCCACCTTGGCAAAACAGAGGACGGCGAGCGGGTCGCCATTTGGCAGGGTGACGCGGGCTACGAAGCCTGGGATGCGAAAATTGAAGGCGAGCGCCACCGTATTACGATGGCGAAAAGTGGCTTTATTTTTGAAAATTCTTTTGAAGAATATTAACGCTCATCGGCTCATCGGCTCATCGGCTCATCGGCTCATTAATCTTTTAGCAAAGGCTACTGTCAATACAGTCACTGTCCTTCCTGGGAAAGTGTAGATTGAGGTTTGCTTTTAAAAGACACCACCTCTGCAGCTGTTAAATACCGCCACGTTCCCACTTTAATATCCAGGCTCACCTCGCCTATTTTTTCGCGATGCAAGCGCACTACTCGATTGCCTATGCTTGCAAACATACGCTTGACCTGATGAAATTTACCTTCGGTAATGGAGAGTAAAACTTCTTTTGGGCTGAGTATTTTTAATTGTGCGGGTCGCGTTAAACCAGCCTCGCCTTGCAGCTGTAATCCTGCTGCAAATTGTAAAGGTAGATCTATTATTTGCGCCTCATCAATATTCTGCGATAAGCCCACGCGATACACTTTTGTACAGTCTTTTTGAGGGTGAATAATATCGAATGACCAGCGCCCATCATCAGTCGCCAGCACCAGGCCTGTAGTATCGGCATCCAAACGTCCTGCCACATGCAGCTCATCACTTCGTTCAATATCCAGACCGCTAAACAGGGATGGATAAGCTTCATCAACGTTTGAGCAAATAGTATTGGCGGGCTTATGAATCATTAAATAGCGAAATTCACGGGGTATAAGCAACTGAGCATTAAGTGTGATGGTGTTGTTTTCGTGTACCTGAGAAGACGCAACAAGAACCGCTAAACCATTGACCACTATATTACCAGCTCGAATGCATTCCACAGCCTGTACTCGGCTAAGGTTGGTACTTTTACAAACGAATTTATCTAAGCGCATGTTGAGCCATCACTTGTTAAAGCGAACAAAGCTAGCCTCCTCACCTAGCTGCCGGGCATCTTTAACAACATTTGCTAACAGGCGTTTAACGGTCGGAGCACCAGCCGCAGGGGCTGTGCCGCTGTGCCGGGCCTCAAACACATAACCGCGCACCTCTTCACCGCTTTGATTTTTTCCAACGGCATTTTTTGCTATGAGTGTAATGGTATCTTTATCTACCCCCCACTGAACTTTCCCACTGTAGCCAACTTGAGGGGCTGTAAGTGGGCGGATATTATCTTTATCAATTTCAGTATTCATAGCTGACAGCATGATACGACTGGCAACGTGTTCTGACATGATATAAATTTTTTCGTCACCTTCATCTATAGAGCTAACAGTGCCAGCACATGCGAAGATCAGCATGGAAAACACAACAATTAATATATTTTTAGTCAACATAGTGATACGCATAAACACTCTCCTTTACTCTCGTTATTATTCACACAGTGCCCGCATTTGGATTAGTGCGGCATCGATACCTTCATCATTTTTAGCATTATGAACGGCTGCTATCGCCTTATTGCAGGCATTGGCGATAGATTGTTGCGCTTTGACAACATTCGCTGAAGTTAAGGCCTTGTGCTCTGCCGACTGGCAGTAAACTGCTGAAACAGGGCGAAGGTTGGTATGTTTTTCATCATGTTCAAAAGCAACACATTGCCCAACAGAAAGTCCGGATGTATGAATTGCAATATTTTTACTACCGCCTTGAACAAGCGAAAGTGTGTATAAAAAAACACGTCTATCAC
>Ga0209826_1001233_pt1 | contig 17925 bp, 10 predicted proteins | sample GOMGulsemesocosm_5_FD_184637 | JGI IMG/M metagenome (GOLD analysis project Ga0209826, IMG submission 184637) | Methane-oxidizing microbial communities from mesocosms in the Gulf of Mexico - GOM15C Gulf of Mexico (SPAdes) (version 2) | ecosystem: Environmental > Aquatic > Marine > Cold seeps... | reverse complement strand
GATGCTCGTGTCTCGCTGAGTGCGGGCGATGACTGGGAATTTTCTTTGTTTGGTACTAACCTGACTGATGAAGCTACTTACTCTACGATTTTCAAATCAGGTGCGGGCTTTGTAACGGGCTATCCTAACCGAAGCAGGGTTGTGGGGGTTAACGTTACACATCATTTTTAATATTAGCTATCTATGAAATTTATGGTCCAAGCAATCATGTAGACCGTTGATTCGAGAGGCTAAGTTAAAAGGGCGATAGGTTTTTCATTAAACGAGTTTAATGGGAGGTCTATTGTCCTTTTCGTTGATAAATAAACCCTGCCAAAGAAATTCCGCAGATTAGAGACTCGAAAAAATTAGTTTACGTATAGCAGTCGATGCTTAATCAGACACTGCCTTTTCACGAGTTGAGATCCAATATATATCGCTCACCTCTCTTCAGTGGGCAAAGCTATCAATATCTTTCGCTCGACCACCTCCATTAACACAAAAATATCTCTTTTTAACTTTAGTTCTATTCATGCTGCGGCAACTACATCAGTTGATGCAGGATTGATCGTGCTGTTATAGAGCTCAAACAAAGTGATGGATAGGTAAATTTCTGTGACGACGAGCTATGTTTATTCACAAGCCTGCGAGTAGACTGATTTTTTATTAAATGAAATACCAGGGCCCAAGGGCTGGAGCCATACTGCGCTGAAGGTCAGTAGGTGCTAAATCATGTTTGAGGAGTATCGCTGTGAATTTGTCTGAATACGCGGGCTATGATGGTAAGGGGCTTGTTGAGTTGGTGCGCCGTGGTGAAGTGTCTCCGCGTGAACTGGCAGACTTGACGGCAGCTGCAATTGACCAGCTGAACCCGACACTGAATTTTATGGCGAGTTACGCTCGCGATGACGCAGAGCAGACTCTACAGGCGGCCACAGGTGAAGGGGATTTTTACGGTTTACCCTTTTTGATGAAAGCCGGTGTGGCGGTCAAAGGGCAGCCGGGCGGCATGGGTAGCCGCATTAGCAAGGAGCTGATTGCTCCTGCAGATGAGGAACTCACTCGACGCTTTCGTCGGGCGGGTGTGACCATTATGGGGCACACCACCGCGCCAGAGTTTGGCAATAGCCCGACAACAGAATCGGTGCTCTATGGGCCGACCCGTAACCCCTGGAATCCGGAACGTATGACTGGGGGTTCCAGCGGGGGGGCAGCAGCGGCAGTGGCCGCCGGTGCATTACCCATCGCCCTGGCCAGTGATGGTGGCGGCTCCATTCGTACGCCAGCCCACTGTTGTGGTGTATTTGGGATGAAGCCAACTCGAGCTCGCACGCCCATTGGTCCACATACCCAGGGTGGGATCTATAGTTTGGGGGTGCAACATGTCGTGTCTCGCAGTGTTCGGGACTCTGCGGCGATGCTTGATGTATTGCATGGGCCAGAGGTGGGCGCACTGTATTATGTGTCGCCACCCGAGCGACCTTATTTGCAGGACGTCTACACGCCCCCCAAACAGTTAAAGATAGCGTTTTCTACTTGTAATCCATCAGGCGAAGCTGTTCACCCCGATTGCGTTAAAGGGGTTCTGAAAGCGATGACCTTATGCGAACAGATGGGCCATAGCGTAGAGGAAAAGCCGCTCCCCTATAATTGGGAGGCTTTTACGGAGGCATTTATGACGCTGTGGACGGTGCATCACCCTGCGGCGATGGCGATGATGGAGAAAATGACAGGGAACAAAGTCGGCCCCGATATGCTCGAGGCTTGCAATCTTGTCTGCCTGGAGTATGGGCGGAAGCTTACGGCAGAGGATATCGGCCGGACGATGATGCTGCTGAATACTATCTGTCGACAAGTGGGTACTTTTTTTACGGAATATGACATTTATGTAACTCCAACTGATGCACAGCCTGCCGTGGCAATCGGTGAAATAGACGCAAACGCCTCAGACCTAAGCACTCAGAAATGGCTTGAGCGTGCAATTAATCGCTTCGCGCCCTTCCCGCCCATCTTTAACGTAACCGGCCAGCCGTCGATGTCGGTACCTCTTCACCAGTCGGTAGACAACCTGCCGGTGGGGGTTCAGTTTGCTGGGCGCCATGGCGATGAAGCGACGCTGTATCAGTTGGCAGGACAGTTGGAGATGGCAATGCCTTGGCGGGATCGGGTCCCTGATATATCGGTTTTTAGGGATCAACCTGGAAAATTTTAACTAACACTAGCTCTCATTAACAAAAAGATACGAGAAAAAAATGCACATTTTTGCCGCAACCTTAGTTACTGAAACCAATACATTTTCTCCCTTTCCCACGGGGCTCGATGCGTTCAACGTGATTCGTAGTCGGGACGTGGAAGTTGACCCTAAACTTATCAATGCCTTGGGACCTTTGGCGGTCTGGCATCGACTTAGTCAGCAGGGGGGGCATGAGATTACTCTAGGGCTATCGGCCTTTGCTCAGCCAGCGGGTAAAACCGTGCGTAGCGTCTACGAAGAGTTACGCGATGAAATACTGACGGATCTCAAGGCGGCAGGCCCCGTGGATATAGTGCTTTTGACTTTGCACGGTGCCATGGTTGCCGATGGGTATGATGATTGCGAAGGGGATTTGATACGGCGAGTACGGGAAATAGTCGGGTCAGAGGTAATCATAGGGGTTGAACTTGATCTCCATTGCCATTTCACCTCCTTAATGATTGAGCAATCAGACCTTATCATCTGCTTTAAAGAGTACCCCCATGTAGATGTTAATTATCGTGCAGAGGAGTTGTTTGAGTTGGCGGTGAAAGCCCAGCAGGGAGTTATCGTACCCACTATGGCGCTGTTTGATTGCAAAATCATGGGTATGTACTCAACAGTTGAGCAGCCGATGCGAGGTTTCGTCAACGTCATGATGGAGGCCGAGCGCCTGGATAAAGTATTGTCCGTGTCACTGGGCCACGGTTTTCCCTGGGGTGATGTGCCTGAGGCGGGGGGGAAAATGTTGGTGGTTACAGATGACTGCCCGCAAACGGCTGCCGACCTCGCGCGCGAGTTGGGCCTGGAGTTCTTTTCTCTGCGGGAACAGGTTGTCTTCAATTCACTACCGTTGCAAGAGGCCTTGTCTCAAGCGGTGGCCAGTGAGCTTGCCCCGGTGGTGGTGGCCGATCAGTCGGATAACGCTGGAGGTGGAGCGCCGGCCGATTCCACCTTTGCGCTTGAGTGGTTGTTGAAGCATCAGGTGGATAAGGCGGCGGTGGCCATTGTCTACGACCCGGTGGTAGTGCAAGTCGCCAAGTCAGCGGGAGAAGGAGCCTTACTGCAAGTGCGTTTAGGGGGAAAAATGGGCCCTCAGTCCGGCACGCCTTTGGATTTGACGGTGACAGTGCTGGGAGTGCGCGAAAATTATCATCACCTATTCCCTCAACAAAAGGGAGAGCCCGTGGTCTGTCCGATCGGCGACACGGTCGCACTTCGCTGCGATGGGGTTGATATCATTGTCAGTAGCGAACGCAGTCAGTGTTTTTCTCCCTGTATCTTTGAAGACTTTGGTCTTAATCCTCGTCAATATGAAATAATTATTGCCAAATCTACGCAGCATTTCCATGGGGCTTTTTCATTGATTGCCGGTGAAATAATTTACATGGCGGCGCCGGGTGCGATTGTACCGATTATGCAGGATATTCCCTATCAGCATATGGAAACAGTGGATAAATACCCTTGGAATCGTGATCCTTTCTCGCTAAATTTGTAGGGTTCTACCTCTTCTTGCTTTGGCATACTTTACGGTGCCGAAGTCCGACTAGAATCGTAGACTTTTTATGCCGTTCGCAAGAACTATTTGATCGGTTTACACGCGCGTTTTTTATAAAAATATTATTGTTAAACGTGCCTTGGTTAAGTGACTTTAATTCGGGCTACATTGAAAGCTTGTATTTGATATAGGAAATTTTATCTGTGATTGTTTACCTGAATGGCGAGTATATGCCCGCCGAAGACGCAAAAATATCACCCCTCGATCGCGGTTTTCTGTTTGGTGACGGTATTTACGAGGTGACTCCTTCCTACGGGGGCAGGATGGTGGGCTTTGAGCTTCACTTGCAACGCATGAAAAATGGTTTGAGTGAGATTGGTATTACGCCCCCGTCGTATTCGGATGAAGAGTGGCGAGAGCTAGCGCTGAACCTGAGCGAAAAGAATGGCGGTCAGAATTTGGGCCTTTACTTTCAAGTTAGTCGCGGTAATGAGGGGCGGCGCTTTCACGGTTTCCCCAAAGATACTCCGCCAACCGTATTTGGCATGGCCATTGCCGTTGATTCTCACCCGGCTGTTCCCGACCGCACTACAGTGAAAGGTCTGCGGGTTCTATCGACGCAAGACCTACGCTGGCAGCGTTGTAATATTAAATCAACTGCATTGCTGGGGAATGTTCTTCACTTCCAGCAAGGTTTTTCAGCCGGTCGAGATGAGACGATTATGTTCAATGCTAATAATGAGCTGACGGAAGCAAGTTCGAGTAATGTTTTTATTGTGAAGGACGGAGTTGTCAGTACGCCATTGCTCGATCATCAGAAGCTCCCGGGTATCTCCCGACACATCACCATTGAGTCTTTGAGGGAAAATGGAACTATTCCGGTTGAAGAGCGAGTCGTGACTATGGATGAGGTGCGAAACGCGGATGAAGTGTGGATTACCAACTCAAGTAAACACATAGCGCCTGTGGTACAGGTCGATGGTGACTTGGTAGGTGACGGCACTGTTGGTCCGGTATGGGAAAGAGTCATGACCCTCTATGAGGAGGCTAAGTACGATTTTTAAGTACTATTTACTTCGGTCGGGTTTTACAAGGTAACCGCAGGCCACTGCGGTTTTTACCGCTCGCCGGTCAGGAAAAGCCCTTTAATCACTTAAAACGCTAAATTATTTTGAATAGCTGCCAGGATTGTGCTGCACTAGTAGTCGGGATGGCAATGTTTTCAAGGTGGTTTTGAGTGTCGACTACGTTAGTTGTGCTGCTTTTTGCGACAATAATCTCATCCAGGCTGATGGGCCCTTCCAGTACACTTCACCTACCGTCAAAGCAACAACAGCTGAGCAGCCAGCAAGAGGAAAAAAAGAACGCTGGCATGCTTACTCTAGTGCAACCTGAGGTCCCGCCATACAGCTATAGTGAAAATGGTCAGGTTAAGGGGCAGAGCGTAGACCGTGCACGTGCTCTCCTGGCCCGTATTGGCTGGAAGATCAATGTCGTGATGCAACCTCCATTACGGATTTGGAGCAACCTCCGTTCAAGCGACCAAATCCTCTGTAGTGCAGGCTGGTACAGTACGACGGAACGACGCCAGATGGGTCGTTATTCACTGCCCATAAAACGGGAAGAGCCAGATGTAACAATTTTTCGGCGGGAGAATCGGGAACGTTTCAATCTCTACAGTGGCCTTATAGAGTTGCTTCAAGATCGATCGCTGATATTTGCCACTGGACGTGGTATATCCTACGGTGAAGAAGTTGATAGCTTGATCGAGCAACAACAGCCGACACGCTACTTCGTGGTACACGAAAAACAGACCCTGCCAATGCTGGTGTATGGTCGTGCGGATTACGCTCTTGGCTCTGTGGAGGAGATGGAGGCAGCAGTTTTGAAGCTTAAACTTACTCCTGGTCAGCTGCAATACAAACGCTATTGGCTTTGATTTTCACGGCCTGAATTTTGAACGCCTTGTTGAATAGAGGCCGCCTCGAAATTTAGATCAAATGTCATTATGACTCTGCGCTAAAAGGTGGTGACGATCTGCTAATTATTCTGTGGCTCCAGGTGCAAAACTATAAATCGGCTGATAGTTAATAGCCGATATAAAAATAGGCTACAGAAAGCAATCAGGAGAGAGATCATGAGTATAAAATCACTTTGCAGGGCTATATCTACCAATAGAATGGTCCGGGCCGTCCCCGTCACATTGGCCTCAAGTCTAGCGCTGACCGGACAGCTTTGCTCGGCCGAAGCTAGCGTTGATGAGACTAGCGACTATCTCATCGAAGAGATCATCATTACGGCCAACAAACGCGCAGAAAGCCTTCAGGATGTCAGCGCCAGTATTTCTGCGGTCACTAGCGAAGATATTGAGATTCAGGGGCTGGACAATTTCGAAAGCTTTGCTCGTACTCTTCCCGGTGTGAATCTCACGCAGCCAGCAAAGAACCGCTCGGTGTTCAATATCCGCGGGGTCTCCACCACGACCTATGGGGCTAATACTCAGGATCCAGTATCCGTTTATATCAATGATATGCCGGTCACTGACACCTTTGGTGCGGCTGTACAGCCGGACCTTCGGCTCTACGATGTAGAACGTATTGAGGTGCTGAGAGGTCCACAGGGTACGATGTTTGGTTCTGGTTCTCTCGGGGGGACAGTGCGGGTGATTACTCGAAAACCGCAGTTGGATACTACGGATGCATCGGTGAGGGTTGATATGGCGGATACGGAGAGTGCCGGCCTACGTGAGCGCTATGACGCCATGGTGAACATTCCTTTGATCGAAAACAGCTTGGCAGTGCGAGCAGTGGGCTATTACCGCGACGAGTTAGGTTGGGTAGACAACATCGCCCTGGGAACAGACAACAGCAGCAGAGACTGGGGCGGCCGGGTGTCAGTATTGTGGCAGGCGGCAGACGATCTGACCGTGAAGCTGGAGGCCTTACACCAAAATAGTGCGCCGGATGATGGCGGTAACTGGGATCCAAGCCTGGGTAAATTTAAAAAGTCTTCAATAATCGCGGAAGGGCGCCCCTCGGAACTGACCACTTATAACCTTACCCTGGAATACGATATAGAAGAGTTTGCCACAGTGACTTCTTCAACCAGCTATGCTGAGTCGGTGACAGCGGTTAGGCAGCAATATGCTGAAATATTAGGGTTTCCGCTGATTAGAAATAATGCCCCCTGGAAGTCGAATTTCTTGACCCAGGAGCTACGTCTAGTCTCCAATACAGACTCTGATCTAGGGTGGGTGGCAGGAGTTTTCTTTGTCGACCGGGAGACGGAGGTAGATTACAACTATCGTTTGAATGGGATAGCGGATGCTTTTAACCCGCTACTCGGCTTCTATAACCTCCCCCTTCTAGAGGACGACGTGATCTCATTATCAGCGACAACATCTAGCTCACAGGAGCTGGCCGCCTTTGGTGAGGTGAGTTACCGTTTCGCTGATCAGTGGACGGTGACGGGGGGGCTGCGGATCTCAGATACGGAAGTAGAATACGATGAGCCTTCAAGAGTACTACTCAACCCTGATTTCGCAAATTTTGGTTTTGAGGAGTCTTCGGTCTTCAATAAGGGACAGGATACGGGTAATGTCACCTGGCGAGCGACATTGGCCTATGAGCCGGTTGAAGATCTGCGCTTCTATTTCAATACCAGTAAGGGTTACCGTATTGGACAGGTTAACCCGAATTCAGGACCCAGCCCGTTTGATCCTGATGATATTGAAATCAATGCAACCTACCAGCCGGATGAAACCCTGAATTATGAGCTTGGCGCAAAAACTATGTGGTGGGATGGTCGTGTAAAACTGAATGCTGCCGTTTACCTGATTGAGTGGAGTGATATTCAGGTTGACTCCACTCGGACCTCTGATTCTGCGAACTTTGTTGCCAACGCTGGCGAGGCCACGTCTAAGGGGCTTGAGCTGGAACTTCAAGTCTTGCCGTTTGAGGGCCTGGAGCTGAGTCTGGCGGTAACATTGCAGGATGCCAAGATCGACAGTATCGGTGCGGACGACAGTTTACGCTCTGGGGTTGTCAACGGAGATGCCCTGCCGGGATCGATAGATCATAAGGTGTCGGCGGCGGCGCAATACAACTGGGCTCTGTCCGGTGGAGAAGAGATGTACGCGCGCGTGGCTGCTCAGTATGTCGATTCATCGTTGAATGGTTTTTCAAACCAGGGGGGCACAGGTTTACCCAACGCCAGCCTCGCCAAAAATGCCGCCTATGAAAACGTAGATGCCAGTATTGGGTTGATGGTCGATAAATGGGAATTGACCCTTTACGGCGAAAACCTCACCAATAATGACGATTATATTGTGGATATGGGTGGGCTGTATGGCCCCAATACAGTCTCTACCTTGAGGCCTCGTACCCTGGGTGCGCGTGTACATTATCGCTATTAATCGCGGCGACTGACGACAGTCTTTGTCGTTTGATGGCTCTCAGCCGGTGGGCTCTTTCACTGTCCTCACTTTTGTGGGGACAGTGTTTTTTTAGCTTTGCTGACAAAAAACAATATTGTCGATAGGCTGACTTTTAGTTCCAGTATCTTCGGATGAATTCAGAATATGAACATAAAAGTTTTAATGTTTATTCAAAAACTCTTAATGCCGATACTCAGCGTGCTTGTACGCCTGGCCCCTAACAAATTTTTTCCCATTACTCACTGGGACGCGCCCCGAGGTCCCTACCCAGTAGGCGTGCGTGACACGCAGTTTGTCGACGATTCTCGGGTAGATGCCGATGCCGATGGCCAGAAACGAAAATTGATGGCTCGGGTCTGGTATCCCGCCCATTCCGTTGAGGGGCTTGAGCGTCGGAGAATGTACAGCGACGCTGAATGCCCAACCATGCAAGCAGGATTGAAATCAGCCGTAGGATTGACAAGTTTCATGGTGCGACGCCAGGGGGAAACCCTAACGTGGTCTTACGAAAATGCGCCGCTGATTGAATGCGAAGCGGGTAGTCTTCCCGTTCTCATCTTCTCCCATGGTTTTAGCGGGACGGTGGGGCAAAATACCCACCTCTGTGAGCGCCTGGCCAGTCAGGGCTATCTGGTGATCTCTGTGGCGCACACCTACTCAGCCGCGGCCGTTCACTTCCCCGATGGCTCCCAGGCGATACTTGCGAGCAAGATAAAAAATGCCTTTCAGGGGCCCAAACTTCTCAATAGTTCTATGGCGGTATTAAAAGCTGAGACCCCCGCTGATCGCAAGGCGGCAAGAATTGACTGGTCAAGCGCTGAGTGTGTCATCGAGTTGAACAAAGTTTGGGTCGATGATACACGTGTCTGTTTGGACAAAATCAGTCAGGGGGAATGCCAGCCGGCGGTGGATGATCTGGCGGCGGCGGGCGACTTCAGTCGGGTAGGGGCCTTTGGTATGTCGTTTGGCGGTTCATGCAGTGCGTCTGTTGCGCAGGTGGATGAGCGCATCGTCGCGGCGATAAACCTTGACGGGGGGCAGGCTGACAATCAGCTTCTCAACACACAAATTCGCGTGCCCTTGCTGATGTTGCACAGTAGTACTATGCCTTTGAACGGCGGTGGCGGTTTCAATGATTACTATTACGAGCCCCATAAAAATGCCGGTGTCAGTGGTCGTGTTTCCCGTGCAGACATCGAAGAAGCCAGCCACATGGATTTCACCGATCTCGCATTATTGGGAGGGCCTGTTCGCGCGTTAATGGGCTTGGGAAGTATTGACGGTCATCGTATGCTTAATGCCACAGCCGACGCTTGCCAGGACTTTTTTGACGCTCATATAAAACGGCAGGGTGACTGTAGTAGTGAGGTCGTATTGAATGAGCTTGTGAAGAAGTGGCCGGAGATTAAACCGTTGGATATGTCTAAAGTTCGCGAGCTGGAAGTGGCATAGAAAAACAAAACTTTGGCGGACTAATTTCTCTTGTTCTGTCGTCGTTGCAAGCGGGGGTCTAGTTTGACTCCCAATGTTGAAATCCTCCGCGGCTCAGGTCGACAGTCATTTCGTGGCGTTAAAGTTCTACAGGTGAGTCTGTTTTTACGGACTACCTCATTCCTTTTTTTCAAAGCTAGGCGTATTACCATAAAAGTTTTTGTAGGCCCGGGTGAAGCTGGACTGATTCTGGAACCCAATGTTTTCCGCAACCTGCTGTAACGAAAAGCGATTTTCTTGCAGAAGTCTCTTTGCCTTCTGCATACGAAGCTGTTGGCAATATTCGTAAACACCGCTGCCAAAGAGTGCCTTGAATCCTTGTGAGAGTTTATTGCGATTCAGGCCGATGCGCCTGGCCAATTCAGCCAGGGTGGGAGGCGTTGAATAATCACGGCCAAGAATATCACGGGCCTGGTGCAATAAGTCGATATCGCGATCACCCAGTGTTGCCTTTGTCGTGGGGGTGTAATTAATGGTGGTCATTGCCTCGATCGCCAAGCAAAGTAATTCCATGGTTTTTACTTTTGCAAAGGTTTCCTGCATCTTCCCGGAATAATTGAATTTGGTCAGCTCATCGGCTGCGCGCATCATGCTGGGGGTCAATGGTAGGGAGCGGTTGAAATAGCCGTCTTTGGCTCCCTTTAGCATTGACTGTATTGTCGGGGGCAGCCGCTCTGGCGATACGCCGAATTGTTCCACTAGAAATTGCGGCCTGACGCAGATGTTCACTTGGGAAAATTTGGATTCTTCGAGGTAGCAGCTCACTATTCGGGTGGGCTGAGAGGCAGAGTTGATGGTTAAGCGTGGGCCGCTATAATTAAACTGGCCATAGCCGCGAACCATGCTTGAGTGTTCCCCTTCCAGGGCGAACTGAAAAGCGACCCAGCCATGTGCGATTCCTTTGGTATAGATTCTTTCATTTATGTGGCCGTTAAGGACTTGAGCAATAAAATTATTACCGTGGGGTATATGGCTCACCGTCCCCGATGCATTCAAGGAATTCGTGTCTTTCTCAGAGTAGCGTATATAATCATCCGCGTTCCAACGGGTATACACCTTGGGTAAAAGCTGCAAGTTTTTTTCAGAATCAGTCCAGGGGCCTGAGGGTATAGCAATGGAAGGGGGGGTAAACTCACTCATCGGATGGCCTGCCTTAATGTTACACAGCTGATCGTTAATCATACGTTAAATTCCTTTATTGTCCCAACAAAATCGAGCGGCAGCTGCTCTGGGAACTTGGATCGTGACACCTGATTACCCACAAAGCACAGCTACCCCCTGGGTCTATACTGATAACAAGAATCCGTTAGCCAGGGGGCGCGTGAGATGAAAAACAAAATCCAATGCCAAAGCGGCTACAGCTTGCCCGAGCTGATGAGCGATTACGGCACCGTAGAGCAGTGCCAGCAGGCCCTTTTTCAATGGCGCTGGCCGCAGGGGTATAGCTGCTGCGAATGTGGATCTAATAGTTACTGTGCGCTCAAGTGCCGGGCTATTTACCAGTGCAATCGCTGTCACTATCAACAATCTCTGACCAGCGGCACCATCTTTTCCTCAACCAAATTGCCTCTTACTACTTGGTTTCTGGCCATCTACTTAATAACCCAAGCAAAAACAGGCTTGTCTGCGCTGGCCCTGCGCCGTCAGCTGGGCGTTTCCTACAATACCGCCTGGTCGATGAAGCAGAAAATCATGCAAGTGATGAAGGAGCGAGATGATAACCGGCCACTGACAGGCATCGTTCAGCTTGATGATGTCTACTGGGGTGGCGAACGCCGCGGCGGTAAACCGGGCCGAGGGTCGCCCAATAAAACGCCGTTTGTGGCCGCCGTATCGACCGATACGGATGGGCACCCTATGCGCATGAATATGAATGTGGTGAAGGGCTTTCGCTCGAAAGAAATTGAGCGCTGGGCAAAGCGTCACCTGGAGCCGGACAGCCATGTGGTGTCGGACGGTTTAGCGTGTTTTGCGGCGGTGACGAAAGCTCAGTGCGAGCACACCAGTATCGTCACCGGCGGCGGCCCCAGCTGTGTATCCCTGCGCGAGTTTACCTGGGTAAACACCATGATCGGCAATGTAAAAAACGCCATCACCGGCGTATATCATGCCATTGATCACAAGCACCTGCCGCGCTACCTGGCGGAGTATTGCTACCGTTTTAATCGGCGCTTTGACCTCACGGCGTTGCTGCCAAGATTTTGTTATGTTGCATTGAGGACGCCGCCCATGCCTGCTCGGTTATTATCAATGGCTGAGGATTATGGGTAATCAGGTCGTGACATGAAGCTAAAAGGTGATGACGATACGCTAACTTTTTAGCCGGTAAAAATGTAAAAATTGAAGGCAACGGATAGAAAGTTAATACCTATAGACAAAAGCTATATGTGGTATTGCTCCTCCATTAATGGGCTTAGGCTGCGTAGTTGACCGTGGTGCCCTTAACGTGGTTGCCGATACTTTCCTGTGATTTACTGATTCACCTATGAAGCAGAGAGGCTAGTGCGAAGTTGATTTTAAAAAAGGTTTATAGCGAATAGTCAACGAAGGACTGGTCGCAGAAGAAATGCTGCAAAGTGTATTTTGGCAACGATTAATTGAAGATAGGAATTATGTGTAATGAGTGAATTAACTGAATCGTTTCCTAGTGCTGAAACCCAAGAGCCTGCAGCACGAAAGGGCTTTGGTGTCTTGTATACCCGCTATACACTAGGGTTACTAGTGTTGGTGTCGCTTTTCAATGCAGTTGACCGCTCCATTCTTGCCGTCCTAATTGAACCCATAAAACACGATCTTCAGCTTAGTGACCTGCAGTTAGGCTTGATTTCCGGTGTTGCTTTTTCGTTATTTTATGCGATTTTGGGTATTCCTTTTGCCCGTTGGGCCGATGTCGGCAGTCGACGAACCCTGCTCACACTAACGGTGGGATTGTGGAGTATTATGACGGTGCTGTGCGGCTGCGCACAAAATTTTATTCAGCTGTTTCTGGCAAGAATGGGTGTTGGTATTGGTGAGGCGGGCGGATCACCGGCTGCCCTTTCATTGTTAGGTGACATCTATTCACCTAAGCGCCGGGGTTTTGCGACAGCATTATTTATGGTTGGAGGCATTCTGGGTACTGTCATAGGAATGTGGGGTGGGGCGGTTATTGCCACAGAGTGGGGGTGGAGAACGGCGTTTGTAGCTATGGGATTGCCTGGCGTTATGCTGGCGCTGCTGTTGAAAACAACCTTGCGTGAACCTCGTCAGGACTGTCGTTTACCCTCTCTGTCAGAGACCTTTGGTCAGGACGCAATTAAAGTTGTTCGCCAGCTATTTTCCAAATCGAGTTATTTTCATTGTGTTGTTGGTTTTACGTTATTTGGCATTTTTAGTGCGGGCAGTGCACAGTGGAACATAAGTTATATTGTTCGTAGCTTTGATATCTCCATTGAAGAAGCCGGGGCGATGTTTGGAGTGGTGGTGGGAGGCGCTTCAGTATTGGGAACATTATTCGGTGGCTATATTGCCAATCGTATAGGGTCGCGCAGCCCATTGGGGTACCTGTATTTTTCGTCGATCCTTATGTTGTTGAGCGTGCCGCCTTTTATTTTTATGTATGCGACAGATTCCATCTACTCTGTATTGGTAATGTATGCACTGGCTATGCTGATGATAGGCGCGGTCACTCCGTGTATATACGCTTGTATCTTTGGGATTTCGGGCGCAAAACACAGAGCATTAGGTATTGCGGGTATAAGCCTGTTCGCCAGCTTGATTGGGGGTGGGGTGGGGCCGCTTATCATAGGTGCTCTTAGCGATTTTCTGTCTCCCAGTTACGGCGAGCAGTCTTTAGGTATGGCACTGATGGTGAGTATCGGCTTTATTCCCTTTGCAGTGTTTCACTTTTATAGGGCGTCGAAAACACTTTTGGAGGATTTTGAAGACCCCTCGGATGGCTAACTTATTTGTTCCGAGTGCAGGCGACTTCTTGTTGTTAAGGATTATCCAAAGCTTTTCCTGATTACCCACAAAGCACAGCTACCCCCTGGGTCTATACTGATAACAAGAATCCGTTAGCCAGGGGGCGCGTGAGATGAAAAACAAAATCCAATGCCAAAGCGGCTACAGCTTGCCCGAGCTGATGAGCGATTACGGCACCGTAGAGCAGTGCCAGCAGGCCCTTTTTCAATGGCGCTGGCCGCAGGGGTATAGCTGCTGCGAATGTGGATCTAATAGTTACTGTGCGCTCAAGTGCCGGGCTATTTACCAGTGCAATCGCTGTCACTATCAACAATCTCTGACCAGCGGCACCATCTTTTCCTCAACCAAATTGCCTCTTACTACTTGGTTTCTGGCCATCTACTTAATAACCCAAGCAAAAACAGGCTTGTCTGCGCTGGCCCTGCGCCGTCAGCTGGGCGTTTCCTACAATACCGCCTGGTCGATGAAGCAGAAAATCATGCAAGTGATGAAGGAGCGAGATGATAACCGGCCACTGACAGGCATCGTTCAGCTTGATGATGTCTACTGGGGTGGCGAACGCCGCGGCGGTAAACCGGGCCGAGGGTCGCCCAATAAAACGCCGTTTGTGGCCGCCGTATCGACCGATACGGATGGGCACCCTATGCGCATGAATATGAATGTGGTGAAGGGCTTTCGCTCGAAAGAAATTGAGCGCTGGGCAAAGCGTCACCTGGAGCCGGACAGCCATGTGGTGTCGGACGGTTTAGCGTGTTTTGCGGCGGTGACGAAAGCTCAGTGCGAGCACACCAGTATCGTCACCGGCGGCGGCCCCAGCTGTGTATCCCTGCGCGAGTTTACCTGGGTAAACACCATGATCGGCAATGTAAAAAACGCCATCACCGGCGTATATCATGCCATTGATCACAAGCACCTGCCGCGCTACCTGGCGGAGTATTGCTACCGTTTTAATCGGCGCTTTGACCTCACGGCGTTGCTGCCAAGATTTTGTTATGTTGCATTGAGGACGCCGCCCATGCCTGCTCGGTTATTATCAATGGCTGAGGATTATGGGTAATCAGGTCGTGACATGAAGCTAAAAGGTGATGACGATACGCTAACTTTTTAGCCGGTAAAAATGTAAAAATTGAAGGCAACGGATAGAAAGTTAATACCTATAGACAAAAGCTATATGTGGTATTGCTCCTCCATTAATGGGCTTAGGCTGCGTAGTTGACCGTGGTGCCCTTAACGTGGTTGCCGATACTTTCCTGTGATTTACTGATTCACCTATGAAGCAGAGAGGCTAGTGCGAAGTTGATTTTAAAAAAGGTTTATAGCGAATAGTCAACGAAGGACTGGTCGCAGAAGAAATGCTGCAAAGTGTATTTTGGCAACGATTAATTGAAGATAGGAATTATGTGTAATGAGTGAATTAACTGAATCGTTTCCTAGTGCTGAAACCCAAGAGCCTGCAGCACGAAAGGGCTTTGGTGTCTTGTATACCCGCTATACACTAGGGTTACTAGTGTTGGTGTCGCTTTTCAATGCAGTTGACCGCTCCATTCTTGCCGTCCTAATTGAACCCATAAAACACGATCTTCAGCTTAGTGACCTGCAGTTAGGCTTGATTTCCGGTGTTGCTTTTTCGTTATTTTATGCGATTTTGGGTATTCCTTTTGCCCGTTGGGCCGATGTCGGCAGTCGACGAACCCTGCTCACACTAACGGTGGGATTGTGGAGTATTATGACGGTGCTGTGCGGCTGCGCACAAAATTTTATTCAGCTGTTTCTGGCAAGAATGGGTGTTGGTATTGGTGAGGCGGGCGGATCACCGGCTGCCCTTTCATTGTTAGGTGACATCTATTCACCTAAGCGCCGGGGTTTTGCGACAGCATTATTTATGGTTGGAGGCATTCTGGGTACTGTCATAGGAATGTGGGGTGGGGCGGTTATTGCCACAGAGTGGGGGTGGAGAACGGCGTTTGTAGCTATGGGATTGCCTGGCGTTATGCTGGCGCTGCTGTTGAAAACAACCTTGCGTGAACCTCGTCAGGACTGTCGTTTACCCTCTCTGTCAGAGACCTTTGGTCAGGACGCAATTAAAGTTGTTCGCCAGCTATTTTCCAAATCGAGTTATTTTCATTGTGTTGTTGGTTTTACGTTATTTGGCATTTTTAGTGCGGGCAGTGCACAGTGGAACATAAGTTATATTGTTCGTAGCTTTGATATCTCCATTGAAGAAGCCGGGGCGATGTTTGGAGTGGTGGTGGGAGGCGCTTCAGTATTGGGAACATTATTCGGTGGCTATATTGCCAATCGTATAGGGTCGCGCAGCCCATTGGGGTACCTGTATTTTTCGTCGATCCTTATGTTGTTGAGCGTGCCGCCTTTTATTTTTATGTATGCGACAGATTCCATCTACTCTGTATTGGTAATGTATGCACTGGCTATGCTGATGATAGGCGCGGTCACTCCGTGTATATACGCTTGTATCTTTGGGATTTCGGGCGCAAAACACAGAGCATTAGGTATTGCGGGTATAAGCCTGTTCGCCAGCTTGATTGGGGGTGGGGTGGGGCCGCTTATCATAGGTGCTCTTAGCGATTTTCTGTCTCCCAGTTACGGCGAGCAGTCTTTAGGTATGGCACTGATGGTGAGTATCGGCTTTATTCCCTTTGCAGTGTTTCACTTTTATAGGGCGTCGAAAACACTTTTGGAGGATTTTGAAGACCCCTCGGATGGCTAACTTATTTGTTCCGAGTGCAGGCGACTTCTTGTTGTTAAGGATTATCCAAAGCTTTTTGATTTTTGATTTTTGATTTTTGATTTTGGATTTTAGGTTATAGGCTTGAGGGTAGAGAGTGACGAAAGGGTAAAACTCCGCAACGATTGGTAGAGAAATTGATGAGACTATCGGCCATATTATAAGCTCCCAATTAATCAATGGCCGGAGTTAAAGTTGATCATGAACAAGCACACTAAGCTGCAGTTTCGTTTGGATACCTTGAGAGAAAAGTACGGTGTCGTAGGGGCCTCCCTGGCGGTACTCCACAACAATCAAGTAGAGGCGGTGGCCTCGGGGTTGCTCAATCTTGACACCGAGGTTGAAGCCACAACGGATTCCTTGTTTCAAATTGGTTCAATTAGCAAAGTGTTTACAGCGACGTTGATAATGCAGTTGGTGGATGAAGGCCGTCTGGATCTGGATCAATTAGTCAAAACCTATTTGCCGTCATTCCACCTGGCCGACGCCGAGGCCTCCGGCAAAATTACTGTTCGCCAACTGTTGTGTCACACGAGTGGTATGGAGGGTGATTTCTTTCCCGAGGACAACCCTTTCGGGGCATCTATTGCGGGCTTTGTGGACCGATGCCGCTTACTTCCTCAGCTGCATCCTGTGGGCGAAAACTTCTCCTATTCCAACAGTGGCTACAGTGTGGCCGGACGAATCGTCGAAGTGTTGACCGGGCTGCCCTGGGCGGTGGCTATTACCGAACGGATTTTGCGGCCTCTAGAGATGCAGCATTCGGCGGCCGATCCTTCCGAGGTGTTGCGCTATCGTGCGGCGATGGGGCATGTCCCCGATCCTCAAGACCCGAGTATTCAGCGGGTTGCTCCCCGATGTTATTTACCTCTAAGTCATGCCCCGGCAGGATCGGTGTTATCCATGTCGGCGCCAGACCTATTGGCTTTTGCCAAAATGCATATGAACGCCCCTCGTAATATGGGTGGTAAAACTATTTTGTCTGAGGTATCGGTGGCGCAGATGCAGCAGGAGCAAGTGTCATTGCCCGCGCACTCCCCCGGGGGAATGACTCATTGGGGTCTGGGGTGGTCGCTCCGCAAGCAAGGATCCTTGCAGACGTTCGGACACTATGGCGCCACCTTGGGTCAGTTTGCATATTTAAATGTGTTGCCGGAACACGGTTTGGTAATAGCACTGTTGACTAACAGTGAAAGTAGTGGGTTGTTTAACGAAATTGAAAAAGAGTTGATGGCGGAACTGGCAGATATTGAAATGGAGAAAGATCCGGTGCCGGTTAATACGGCGATTGACCATCAACGCTATATTGGCCGCTACGAAAACATAGCCGGGATCGCAACCGTCTTTGAACGAGATGGGGAGCTGAAAATTGAAGCGGAGAGCAAGTTGATGCCGAGTGCCAGAGTCAGTGAAAACTTGCAGTCAATTGACAAAGATTGTTTTTCAATAATTTCGGAAACCGATAAGCCTGCCAGGAATGTTCACTTTATGGGAGCTGAAAATAATGGTGTGGCTCAACATATTTTCTCAGGATGTCGTTTGTTTCGCCGTGTAGGCGAGTAGAAATTGACACCCTAGTG
>Ga0209826_1001231_pt1 | contig 17954 bp, 20 predicted proteins | sample GOMGulsemesocosm_5_FD_184637 | JGI IMG/M metagenome (GOLD analysis project Ga0209826, IMG submission 184637) | Methane-oxidizing microbial communities from mesocosms in the Gulf of Mexico - GOM15C Gulf of Mexico (SPAdes) (version 2) | ecosystem: Environmental > Aquatic > Marine > Cold seeps... | reverse complement strand
CAGCCGCGCCTATGTTTCTGGTTTCAATTTTAAAGGGTCTGATCAGCAAAAGAAAGTTGGACAGCTTTCAGGCGGTGAACGGAACCGTGTGAATTTGGCGAAAATGCTCAAATCGGGCTCAAACTTTCTGCTCCTCGACGAACCGACCAATGATCTTGATGTGGATACGCTTCGGGCGTTGGAAGAGGCGCTTCTTGAATTCGCTGGTTGCGCTGTCGTTATTAGCCATGATCGCTGGTTCCTTGACCGTATTGCTACACATATTCTTGCTTACGAAGGCGATAGCCACGTGGAATGGTTTGAAGGTAACTTTGAAGCCTACGAAGTCGACAAACGCCGCAGGTTGGGCGCGCAGTCCACTGAGCCACATCGTATTAAGTACAAACCAATTAGCCGTTAAATCTGGCTAGATATTGGGTAATAAAGTTGCAAAAAAGGGAGGCATATTTGATGCCTCCCTTTTTTATTGCCTTTGATCGGCATCTACTATTGACAATCATTCTTAATTGCATAAATATTGATTGGAATGCAGGAGATGTAACCAATGTATGTATGCGTATGCAATGGCATAAAAGATAGTCAGGTAAGGTCAGCCGCCCAAAAGGGAGCGGGCACAGTCGGCCAAGTCTTTAAAGCACACGGCTGTAAGCCAGATTGCGCTCAGTGCGTAGGATGTATTAGAGATGTTTTGGAAGACGAGCTCGCCCCTACCGGTCTTATGTTGGCCGCTGAATAAGGGATCTCTCTATAGATAGCAAAAACCCCGATTAATTTAACCGGGGTTTTTTAGTACCGTATTGTCAGCGAGAGTTATGACGTTTTTGATTGGATGTAATTTTCCAATCCCATTTTGTCGATTAATCCTAATTGGATTTCCAGCCAATATGTATGATCTTCTTCAGTGTCTTTTAGAAGATCTACGAGAAGTGTTCGTGAGATATAATCTTGTTCTTTTTCGCAGATGTTTATGGCAGCCTTCAAATTTTTGCCAACCATTAATTCATAGGCGAGATCACTTTTCATCATGGAAGGAACATCGGTCCCGATTTTAAGTTTATCGCGTGCCGAAACGTCAGGCATTCCCTCTAAGAAGAGGATACGTTCAACCAGCCGGGATGCGTGATCCAGTTCTTCTTCCTGCTCGTGCTTCAGACGCTCATATAAGTCACCAAGACCCCAATCGTGATACATACGGGAATGGATGAAATACTGGTCTGCCGCACTCATTTCATGGGTTAGAAGACCGTTCAATGTATCGATAACTGTTTTATTGCCTTTCATTTTTCGATCTCCTTATGCTTGTGATTGAATGTAATTTTTAAGGCCTATTTTCTCAACGAGACCTTGTTGGATTTCAAGCCAGTCGAGGAATTCTTCTTCATCTTCCAAGATGCCTTCAAGCAATTCTCGGGTCACGAAATCTGAAAGTGTCTCGCAAAGGGCAACAGCAGTTCGTAAATCTGCCAATTGGTCTGTCATCAATTCCATCTCACACGTGATGATTTCTTCCGTGTTTTCACCGATCCGCAGGCGACCCAAACTTTGAAGATTGGGCAACCCTTCCAGAAACAGTATGCGCGCAATTAACTTATCCGCCTGTTTCATATCTTTGATGGACTTTTTATATTCCGCCGACCCGAAGTCATCCAAGCCCCAATCGTTCAACATTCGTGAATGGAGAAAGGTCTGGTTGATGGAGATTAACTCGTTACCAAGAACTCTATTTAATGTTGAAATGATTTTGGGATCACTCTTCATTCGCTGGCCCTCATTACGTGTGCATTAGAAAATGGAGTATTGTTTAAAATACAGTAGTCTTCTGCGTAGCTAATTCAAGGAAATTATTAAAATATACCATTGAAAACAACTAGTTAATAATGAATGTCATATTCATTTTCAAATAAATTTCTTATGTTTGATTTGCCGATCGTTATCGGGCTATTCTCGTAATCAATATTAGGGGAGGGATTGTCATGTTTTCTGAGTATGAAAACCTTGATGCCACTGGGTTGGCAGAACTGGTTAAACAAAAAGAGGTAACGCCTCTTGAACTTCTGGAGACTGCAGTTGCCCGCACAGAAGAATATAACCCGTCATTAAATGCGGTTGTTCATAAGATGTATGAAGAAGCCCGAACGCAAATTGAGGAAGGGATCGACCTTGATACTCCTTTTTCGGGCGTGCCTTTTCTCCTCAAAGATTTAGTCGCTACATATATGGGTGTTCCAACAACAGGAAGTTGCAAAATACTAGATGGGATAAATGCGAATACTGATTCTGAATTGGTTGCGCGGCTGAAACGATCTGGTGTCGTTATTTTCGGAAAAACAAACACACCGGAATTTGGCATAATGGGAATTACAGAGCCAAAATTTAGAGGCGCGGCCCGAAATCCTTGGAACTTGGATAAATCAACTGGGGGCTCTAGTGGTGGATCTGGTGCTGCTGTGGCGGCGCGTATTGTGCCGATGGCCCACGGAGGAGACGGCGGCGGATCAATCAGAATTCCATCCTCCCACTGCGGGACCGTTGGGCTACTTCCAAGCCGGGGCCGCAATCCCATGGGTCCAGATTTAGGAGAAGCTTGGGGAGGCCTTGCCAGAGAACATGTGCTTACCCGATCCGTCAGGGATAGTGCGGCCATGCTCGACTGTTTGAGCGGCGTAGATGCGGGCGCACCTTATTCTGCGCCGAAGCGGAAGCACGGCACGTTCTTGAATGCCTGCAAGGCGAGCGACAAGCCCTTCCGCATTGCCTATTCAACAGAGGCGTTATATGCAGATACCATGCACTCCGATTGTGTAGATGGTATAATGGCAACGGTTCAATTGTTGTCAGACCTCGGCCATGAGGTTGTCGAGGCCAAGCCGGCAATTGATCGCCATTCCCTTGCGAAATCATATTTACAAGTGGTCTGTGCATGGGTCGCGTGGGATATCCGGGAAACGGCGAAAAAGGCCGGCAGACCAATGGTCGCAGAAGATTATGAGCTGACGAGCTGGGTAATGGGACTGGTTGGGGAGAAAAACAGTGCCCTTGATTTGACAACCGCCATTCATCAAAATCATATGGCTGCCAGAACAATGGGGCAGTTCCACACCCAATATGATTTGTTCCTAACGGCGACGACCGCACAGCCGCCCGCGACCATAGGTGACTTATATCCACACGGGGCCGATGAAATGGCGCTCAAAGTTTTGAAATGGCTACCGTTCAAGCCGTTGCTGAATAAAGCTTTGGATAATTTGGCTGACGAAGCCCTTGCGGCAACACCAAATACGCAGCTTTTCAATCAGACGGGGCAGCCTGCCATTTCTCTTCCCCTTTACCAGAATGCTGAGGGGCTTCCCATTGGAATGCAGTTTGCTGCAGAATTTGGTAACGAATGGGCTCTATACACTATTGCGAGCCAATTGGAGCAGGCAAAACCGTGGGCCGCCTTAAAACCTGAAATATTAGGATAAGTTATTGCCAAGTTTGACCAGGATATGAAATGACGGAAATACAAGAAACCAGATTACCCGAAGTGAAGATTTTTACGCCAAGAAAGTTTGGTGATGAACGGGGTTTTTTCTCTGAAGTCTGGAATAAGAATGTGCTGGATGCTGCCGGAATTGCTGATGATTTCGTACAGGATAACCACGCCTATAGCGCCGAAAAAGGAACTGTCCGGGGTTTGCATTACCAGCTGGACCCCAAAGCTCAAGGTAAACTTGTTCGGGTAATTCGCGGCGCGGTAATGGATGTTGCTGTGGATATCCGAGTTGGCTCACCGACTTTTGGAGAACATGTGGCCGTGGAGCTTTCAGCAGAAAATTGGCGGCAGCTATGGGTTCCTGCCGGGTTTGCTCACGGTTATTGTACATTGACCGAAAATGTTGAGTTTTTATACAAGGTTACCAATGATTATAGCCCTGCCCACGAGGGTGGCATAATCTGGAACGATCCTGCACTTGGCATTAATTGGGGACTTCCAAGCGATAATATTTTGCTGTCAGATAAAGACAAAATTCTTCTCCCTTTGGCAGAGCAAATTGATCTGTTCACCTATGGAGATAAGTCATGACAATTTTAGTAACTGGCGGCGCTGGGTTTATCGGCTCTGCCCTTGTCAGGGATTTGGTGAACAATGGGGATGAACCTGTCGTGACAATAGACAAGCTCACCTATGCTGGCAGCCGCGAAAATCTTCGCGAGATCGAAAATAATCCACGACACAGTTTTGAGCTTGCGGACATTTGCGATGCAAACGCAATGTCTGCCCTGTTCGCTAAATATCAACCCACTACAGTTTACCATTTGGCCGCTGAAAGCCACGTAGACCGTTCCATTGATGGTCCCGCGGACTTTATTCAAACCAATTTGGTAGGTACTTTTACCATGCTTCAAGCATCCCTTGAACATTGGCAATCCTTAACAGAGCTGGAAAGTGAAAATTTCCGTTTTCTGCATATTTCTACGGACGAGGTCTACGGGGAACTCGGTCCAGAAGGTCAGTTTACCGAAGAAAGCCCCTACGAGCCCAGCTCACCTTATTCTGCAAGTAAGGCGGGATCTGACCATTTGGTGCGGGCTTGGCAAAAGACCTTTGGTCTGCCGGTTTTGATCACTAATTGTTCTAACAATTATGGTCCTTTTCAATTTCCTGAAAAATTACTGCCCGTGGTTATTTTGAATGCCATGCAGGGGCGAGAACTGCCTGTGTATGGAAATGGCTTAAATATTCGGGACTGGCTTTATGTGCATGATCACACCGCAGCGCTACAATTGGTCGTGAAAAAAGGACGGGTTGGAGAGACTTATATGATCGGCGGCCGAGCGGAGCAGACGAATATCCACATGGTTCAGGCTATTTGTAGAATTCTTGACAAGAAATTTCCCGGCAAAGCCCCTCATGAAAATCTAATTACGTATGTGACGGATCGTCCGGGGCATGACGCCCGCTATGCCGTTGATTGCACTAAAATTGAGACAGAGCTCGGGTGGCGCCAAACCGTGGATCTCGACGGTGGTTTAGAGAAAACAGTTGATTGGTATCTTGCAAACCTTGACTGGGTGGATGCTGTTGGCAGCGGAGCAGAGCAGGATCGCCGCGGAATGGTGGGAGCCAAAGTCTCGTGAAAATACTTGTTGCTGGAAAACACGGACAAGTTGCGCAAGCGCTTGTCCGCGCAGCTTCTTCGCAGGCATTGGATGTGGTCGCTCTTTCTCGAGCGGAAATGGATATTACCGACCGACAAAGTGTTGAGACGGCAATCGCTGATCATCAGCCAGCTGTCGTCATTAATGCGGGGGCTTATACGGCTGTGGATCGTGCTGAAAGCGAAATTGAGCAGGCATTTGCGGTTAATAAAACAGGACCCCTAAATCTTGCGAAAGCCTGTGATGGTGCGGGTATTCCTCTCTTGCATATATCAACAGATTTTGTTTTTGATGGATGCAAAGAAAGCGCATATATTGAGACAGATGTTTGTAAGCCAATTAACGTTTACGGGCAAAGTAAGTTGGCGGGAGAAGAGGTCGTCGCTAAATTCAATGGCCGACATATTATCCTTCGCACTTCTTGGGTTTTTGGAGGAGAGCAGAATTTTGTCGTAACAATGCGCAGGCTTGCACAAGACAGAGACCAGCTTAATGTGGTTTCTGATCAAGTTGGCGGGCCAACTGCAGCCTCGCATATCGCCGAGACATTGCTCACTATTGCGAAGGCAGTCGTTCGTCCACATTTTGCCGATTGGGGTATCTATCATTATTGTGGCTCGCCGGCGGTCAGCTGGTATGAATTTGCCTGTGAGATACTAAAAGATGAGCCGTCGGTTGGGGTTTCTGCAATTCCGTCTGCGGATTATCCAACACCTGCAAAACGACCCCGAAACTCGGCACTTGATTGCGCAAAAATACGTAGCATTTTTTCTATCACTCAACCTGACTGGAAGAATGCTGTTAGCTTAAAAAAGGAAAAACAATAATGGCTAGAGAAGATTTTAAATTTTTTCATGACCTGCGGGTTCGGTATTCCGAGATAGATGGGCAAAGGGTTGTCTTTAATGCTCACTATCTAACTTATTTTGATGTGGCAATTACTGAGTATTTTCGAAAAATGGCATTTGATTATTCAGCTTATGCCAAAGAGACCGGACAAGATTTCCATTTGGTGAAGTCATTGGTCAATTACGCGAAGCCAATTTTGTTTGATACTGAAATTCAAATTAGCTGCCGTACAGCAAAAATTGGAAACAGCTCCCTGACCTTTATTCTCGAAATCTTTGATAAAGACAGTGACGCCTCTTACGCTAGTGGTGAAATCATCTGGGTTAACACAGACCAGACAACGCATACAGCTGTCCGTGTTGGTGATGATAAACGCTCCCTTATTGAACGTTTTGAAGCGGCGTAAGGTAAAAATGCAGCTCGAAATTAATCGAGCTGCAAGCCTTTGGGGACTAATTGAGAGGTCTCTTAGATCACGAAGCGGTGTCTTCAACGGATTCTGGTTTTCCGATTTGAATACGGCGCGGTTTTAATGATTCTGGGATTTCCCTTTTCAAATCAATTTTAAGTAACCCATTTTCCATGGTTGCACTGACAACCTTGATGGTCTCAGCCAGCTCAAATTTTTGACTAAAAGCGGCCCCTGATAAACCTTTGTGTAAATATTCAACCTCCTGATCGCTCTCTTCTAGTTCAGAGCTAACACTCAACGAGTTTTGAGTGGCGGTAATGTGAATATCACCTTCGGTTAGGCCGGGTGCTGCGATCACAATTTGAAACTGGTCCGCGTCTAGCTTGAGGATGTTATAGGGAAGCTCTTTACTGAGATTTTTAGGGCGTTCCAGTTCATCAAAGAGCTGATTAAACGGGCTATACAGTGATGCAGAACGCATTAAGGGTGAAAATTCTAAGTTACGCATGTCAATATTCTCCAATTGAGCAATATATCTTTGGTTCCCCAATTTGGGCTGAACCGGTGATTACCAGACCCACATTGGGCATCCGGTTAATTTTACTTATGGACAAATTTTGAGGGTTCAAGGCGGAATGAGAAAAAATTAATAAATTTCAAGTACAACCATACTTCGGGCAATAGAAGGGCTAGCATGAGTAACGGACAGCAACACAGTCTTTCCAATACTACAGATACAATATTCTTCTCTAAGACCTATGACGAAGCACTTCGTCTGGTTATGGAGGCGAGAGAGTATTTGCTGGGGCCGGGTAAAATGGCAGTTCGAAGCCTGTCAAACGAGGCTAGTTTTTTCTACGCGACTGAATCGCTTCGCCTCACCACTCGATTAACAGAATGCATGTCTTGGCTGATGTTCCAGCGGGCTGTTATTGAAGGAGAGATAACGGCAGAGGAGGGGCAAGAGGATGAATGCCATTTGCAATTCCAACTTGTTTGTTTGCCTGACAAAGAGTTAGATCAATTGCACTTGTTGCCCTCTGGATTGATCTCTCTACTTGGCAGGAGCGAGTCTCTGTACCGGAGAGTCTCCCGATTAGATCAACTGTCTATTCGAAATTATCAAGCGTCCTAATTACCGAAAATTCGCTGAAGAATTTTGCGGAGTAAAACTCCTAAAATCACCGAAAAGCACCGTAAAATATCGAAAAAGCGCAGCAAAAAGACACCCATAAAGAGTGCCTATTCCGCTTATCACCGAAATGATGAGTTTTATTTCAGGCCAAAACCTGAGAAACGCTTGTTGAACTTTGCAACACGGCCATCTTCACGCAGACGCTGTGTTCCGCCGGTCCATGCTGGATGCGATTTCACGTCAATGTCCAGTTTTAGAACATCGCCTTCGCTACCATATGTGGAGCGTGTTTCAAATTTAGTTCCATCAGTCATTTCGACCGTGATGGCGTGGTAATCTGGATGTATATCTTTTTTCATATCGCCTCTACCCTCTCGGGGATGCTGTAATTCACCAAGCGCGCCTTATATTAAAGGAAAAGCTCCGTGGCAAGCAAAGAAGTAGTTTTTTGCGAATTTTCTTGAAGAAATTCCGTTTTTCCGTAAAACCATTGGCAGAAAAGCAAGTACAGAAAGTGATAGTGTGACTGATACTCGTAACGTAACAAGTGAAGACAACTCAGAGAAGATGGGCGCAAAACCTTCTGTTACGCGCCTTTGGGACTTAGTTCGATTCGTGAAGCCTTATAAATGGCAATTTGTCGGCGCATCTATTGCGTTAGTCATCGCATCCACCAGCCTTTTGTTGATTGGGCAAGCTGTTAGGCTGTTGTTGGATCATGGATTCTCTGCTGGTTCTGAGAACCTGAGCCAGTACTTTATTGGCTTGATGGTCGTTGTCGTCGGTTTGGCATTTGCCTCTTTTGGCAGATATTATCTGGTATCTTGGATTGGAGAGCGTGTTATCTCCGATATCAGAACAGCAGTCTTTAGCCACATTCTGAAACTCAATCCCGCTTTTTTTGAAGTGACCCGAACAGGTGAAGTCCTGTCGCGCCTGACCACAGACACAACATTGATTCAAACCGTTATTGGATCATCAGTATCTGTTGCCCTTCGAAATGTTTTGTCTTTCGTCGGTGGAATGGCACTCCTTGTGTACACCAGCCCCAAATTAGCTGGCTTGGTGTTGCTCGTTGTCCCTTGTATTCTCATTCCTATAATCGTTTTTGGTCGGCGTGTTCGTAAATTGAGCACGATTAATCAGGACAGTATCGCTCGGGTCAGTGCCCGTGCGGATGAGACGCTGCGTTCCATCCAGACGTCACAAGCCTATACTCATGAAGATATCGACCGAAAATCATTCTCAGCTGATGTGGAAGAGAGTTTCGGTATTGCCGTAAAGCGGATCCGCGCGCGGGCTTGGTTAACGGCAATCGTAATTCTGCTCATCTTCGGTGCCATTGATTTCGTCTTGTGGAGCGGTGCGACGGATGTTGTGGATGGCAATATGTCACCGGGCGTTCTTGCCTCATTTGTTTTCTATGCAATTGTGGTTGCTGGATCTATGGGGTCATTGAGTGAGATCTGGGGAGAACTTCAACGAGCCGCAGGTGCCTCTGAGCGCTTGATAGAGCTGTTAAAGGAAGAACCGGCTATAGCGAGCCCAGAAAACCCTGAAATGATGCCTCAGAGCCTTTCAGGCGGCTTGGAGTTTTCTGCTGTGAATTTCCATTATCCATCTCGCAGTGATATGCCTGCGCTTAATGATTTCAACTTATTTGTGAAGGCCGGTGAAACAGTCGCTATCGTGGGGCCAAGTGGGGCTGGGAAAACAACCGTGTTCCAACTCCTCTTGCGGTTTTATGATCCGCAAAGTGGGCAGATCAATATTAGTGGTGTGGATATTTCTAAAACAGATCCATCCTCAGTACGGTCGCTTATGGGCCTCGTAGCGCAAGATGCCGTTATATTTGCCGACACTGCTATGAACAATATTCGCTATGGACGACCAGACGCATCGGACGATGAAGTGAAAGCGGCAGCGAAAGCAGCAGCGGCATATGATTTCATCGAAGAAATGCCAAGAGGGTTCGAAAGTCTGTTTGGTGAGCGCGGAATGACATTGTCTGGTGGTCAGAAACAACGAATTGCCATCGCGAGAGCCATTTTGCGGGATCCAGAAATCTTGTTACTTGATGAGGCCACCTCGGCTTTGGATGCTGAAAGTGAACATCTGGTTCAAACAGCGCTTGAGAATTTACTGCAAGGCCGGACCACACTTGTGATTGCCCATCGCCTTGCAACGGTCTTGAATGCTGACCGCATTGTTGTGCTTGATAAAGGCCGTGTCGTTACTCAAGGAACTCACGAGCAATTGATGAAAGAAGACGGTTTATATGCCAAGCTTGCGAATTTGCAGTTTGACGTCAACCGTGAAGCAATGAAAGTATAGGTAAAGACAACATTGCTTTTATGAATTGTCTGTTTGAGGCGGGGGATTGTGGGGACTATCCAGAAACTGTTTTTTACTTTCTTCACTCTGATGGTTGCAGCCATCGGGGCTGCAGTTTTCGTGCTCTATTCAGCAGGGCAATTTAGAACAATCACACCAAATTTTAATGGGCACTGCGTCGCCGTAACGGATATCGCCGGGCCTGAAGATATTGCGCTTCATCCCTCTGGAAACTATGCGTTCATTTCGTCAGACAATAGACGTCAGACTGCAAAGGGTACTCCCGTTCCTGGAGCCATCTATTTGTATGATTTAAAGGATCCGTCTGTAGCGCCGGTGAATTTAACACCAGATTCAGATGAGAATTTTCACCCCCTCGGCCTCTCTTTCTTCCAAGGGGAAGATGGACGCGCTACGTTGATGGTGGTGAACCGACAAAGTATAAGCCCATCTTTGGATAAGCCCAACAAGATCGAAATTTACGATTGGAAAGATGGCGCTTTAACGCACCGTAAAACTATTGGAGGCTTTTTAAGCCCCAACGATATTGCGGCCATTGATCATGATAAATTCTATGCAACAAATGATCACGGCTTTGTTGGGGATTTCTCTGCTTTTCTTGAAAGCTATGTTCCTTTGCCTGTCGGCAAGGTTGGTTATTACGACGGTAAAAAAATATTCCCGGTTGCGGACGGATTGCATTTTGCAAATGGCATCTCTTTATCCAGTGACCAGAAAACTTTATTTGTCGCTGAAACAGTCGGACAAAATTTACGGATTTATGCGCGCAATGAAACCACGAATGCACTTGTCTTGATGGAAACGCGTGATCTTGGAACGGGACCAGATAATATATCACTTGGAGCAAACGGAGAGATCTGGATCGCCTCCCACCCCCAATTGTTGAGTTTCCTTGGTCATGCCTCAGATCCAAGCAAACACGCGCCCAGTCAGGTTCTGCGCTTGATCAAGGGCGGAGCAGGTCAGTTCGTCGTGAATGAAGTTCTTCTTGATGCTGGAGATTTGATCTCAGGGGCCTCCGTCGCAGTATCCATTGGTAACCGAGTGCTAATCGGCGCTGTTTTTGAAGAAAAATTCCTCGACTGCAGTCTGTAATTATTTTTCTGTCAATTTAAGTTCGATCCGGCGGTTCCGCAAATGGGCGATTTCGTCGTCCCTGGGATCTAGCGGTTGGAATTGTCCAAACCCTGTTGGTGCAAGCCGTTCAGGTGGAATACCGCGTGCGATGAGATATTTTGTTACGGACAGTGCTCGGGCCATTGATAGTTCCCAATTGGATGGAAAACGAGTTGTCTTGATGGGCTGTCTGTCTGTGTGACCGTCGACCCGTAAGACCCAGTCGATTTCAGTGGGAATAGACGTTGAGATGTCGAGCAAGGTTCTTGCAAAAGTCGCCATGCTTTCTCTTCCCTGTACGCCGAGTTCTGCTTCTCCCAAGCCAAATAAGACTTCAGATTGGAAAACAAACCGATCGCCTACTACACTAATGCCGGGGCGATTTTTAAGAACCTGCCTTAACTGACCAAAGAAATCAGAACGGTATTGTTGGAGTTCCTGAACCTTCTGCGCCAATGCTTGATTTAGGCGTCGGCCAAGATCAGCAATTTGGGCTTTTTGATCCACATCTTTAGCTTCTGAGACTTCTAACGCTTGTTCAATTCGAGAAAGCTGTTCGCGAAGGGCGGCAAGTTGAGCGTTGAGGAGTGTTACTTGGGCATTTGCAGCGCTGGATAGTTTCTCTTCAGCCGTGAGGTCATCCTGAGTTTGCAGGTAGAGAGCCTGAAGTTCTTCCAATTTAATATCGCGATCTTCAATGTCTTTTTGGGCCAGTAAAGTGCGTTCTTCTTCTCCCGAAAGTTTGGCTTCAAGTTCCTTGCTTCGGTCTCGCAAGTTACCGATTTCAGTATCTTTTTCCACCAACTTACCCTGAAGCGCACCCACGTCGGATTCGAGAGTTTTACGGACCGCTTTTAAAGCTTCTACGTCGCGCCTGAGACTTTCGATTTCTTTTAGGCTCGCGGCAATCTTGTTGGTTTCAATCTGAATTCGCTCTTCAGCGAGCTTAAGGGTCTCTTCCCTGTCAGCGGTTTTCTTTTCCTGTTCCCGTAGCAAAAGCGTGAGGCTATCCCGTTCCTTCTCGGCCTCCACCGCACGCGAGGTGAGGGTATCAAGGCGAATAATCGCGCTATCTCGTTCTTTGTTAGAGGAAGACAACGAAACGGTAATTTGTTGGAGATCTTGACGGAGCTCAGTATTAGATTGTTTTTCTAAGGCCAGTAAATCGGCGAGCTCTTCCACCTGTTGGTTCAGTTTTTCAAGTGCGGCATCCCGGCCTGATAAGGCTTGCGACAGAAAGAACTGCGCTAGAACAAAAACCACCAATAGGAAAATGATGACCAGCAACAGGGTCGTTAAAGCATCTACGAAACCGGGCCAGATTTCGTACCCTGCGCGTTGTCCATTGCGTCTACGTGCCATACCCAACCCTCACCAATTCATTACTTGCGCCGGTCTTCTTCAGCGATGGCCGCGATCGTGCGGGTAAGAAGCTTAATGTCACTGCGAATTTCTTGTGTGATCTGATTTCTGCCATCAGCCATATCTTCAAGCATGCGCGCCATGTAAACATCAAGGTTGCGTATGTGATTTTTACTCGCTTGATCCAAACCGCCTTGTTCTTGAATTTGGGCCATGCGTTGTAAAACAGGTTTCAGCTCCATTTGTCCTTCAACAAGTTTAACCATCAAGTCCTGCTCGGCCCGCATTTGATCCGTTAGGGCTGCTAGGCGCTCACTCACATTAATCATTGCGCTTTCGCCTGTGTGACGGCGATCTTCATTGCGTGCAAGAGTTCGTTGCAAGCCGTCCAAGCTTTCGGCTGTCTGCTCGAGAAGAGCGTTTACATAGGCGGGAACGCTTTGCTCTCCGTCACCAACGCCTACCGGGCCAGAGGATGTGAATTTTGTAATTGAAGTGAGCCATTCTTCAAGGTCAGTATAAAATCTGTTTTGAGCTTGGCCCGCTTGCATATCAAGAAAGCCCAAAATCAGCGAACCAGACAATCCAAATAAGGAAGATGAAAAGGCCACAGCCATACCGGCTAGAGGTTTCTCAAGACCTGCTTTTAAATCATCAAACACCTTTAGAAAGTCGTTTGATCCAACATTTAGAGTAGTGATGGCATCGCCAACGGATCCAATGGTTTCGAGAAGCCCCCAAAAAGTGCCGAGGAGCCCCAGGAATACCAGAACGTTAATCATGTAACGGGAGATGTCTCGGCCTTCGTCCAGGCGGACACTGATGCTGTCGAGGACAGTGTTCATCGTAATGGCTGACATACGAAGAGGACCGTTATTGTCACGAATAATAGTGGCAAGCGGTGATAACAAGTTTGGCCCATCTTGCAGGTAGACACCGGATTCCGATTTCTTTAAATTTTCAGTCCAATCAACTTCATTATTCAAGATTAAGACTTGTCTGAAAATAAAGATTATTCCAAACAGCAATGTTGCAAGTATCAGCCCATTTAAGTAGGGGTTAGCAGCAAATGCGTCTCTTGCTGGTTGGAAGAGAAAAAACGCAATACCTGTAACAATGGCCAAGAAGATGACCATCCTGAAGATATGTCTTTGCGGTTTATTAATTTTCGGAGCGGAATAAGCGTTGGGTGAAGCAATGCCTGGAAGTGTTGTCATAGTTATCTTGCCACCAGTTTCAAATCTACACGATCGGCCGGGGAACTATCGGTTGGTTTACCAAGCGCCCTAACTTCAATTTTGTTGTTGGGGACGCCAAGCGCCATAAGCTCGGACCGGATGACCAATGCCCTACCCAATGAGAGTCTGCGGGCAGTTCCGTTGCTGCTGGCATCGGCATAAGCCACCAATTGAATTCGTTGGTTGGAGCTTGTGACAACGCCTGCAAGTTTTTTTAGCTCAGACGTGCCGTTGGCAGGAAGTTTAGTCTCGCCTTTATCAAAGAAAATTTGCTGCAGACCTTCTTGCGTTTCGGGCTGGATCGCAGGCACTGGATTACTTGGACCAACCGGTTTGCTTGCTTCTTCAGGGGCAACTGCGGCAACCTTAATTTCCGGCTCTTTCGTAGGTTCTGCTACTCTCGGAATTATAGGTGTTGGTTTTTTTGTTTCCTTTGTGGCGGCAACTTCTTTAGGCGGTGTGCTCATCTTAGGTTTTGGAGGAGCAACAGCAATCGTTTTTTTCGCCATTGGCGCTGGTGTCGTTGCAACAGTTTTACTTGGAGCTTTTTCAACGGGCTTCGCTGCTACGGCAAGTGCAGGTACTTTTACAACAGATTTTGGCTTCGGTTTAGCTGCAACAATCTTTTTAACAGCGACCGTCTTTGGTTTGCTTTTCTGGACAGGTTTTGCCGCTACCCGTTTCTTCTTCGGACGGCTTCCAGGAGGTGTGAGGGTAATGACCTCATCTCCGTCAATGATTTGCGCGCCTTTGCTGAAATCAGAGTTTCCAGATAATATTTGTTGATTGGGACGATAAGCGCCATAGGTCGGGGTCATGTTTACGGAGATAGGCTGCTGATTAGAGCCGCCGATGACCACAGTTTGCGCGGAAGCACTGGAACTGGTTACCAAGACGGCGGCAACAGTGATCCAAAGTGTCTTCCGACTTTGAAGAATAGTTTTGTTTTTTCCCAGAGCCATTTCTGGCACCCCCACCAATACTCGTATGAAGACGGAGTTATAAAATATAACTCTTACGCCTTTCGTAGGTGCTTCACTTTCAAACTTGTAGTCGTAAAAAACGACACAAAAAAGGCGCACGCCACAGCATCCGCAAAGAATAGCTTAGCAGACGCCGTGTCACAACTTTTTAGTGAAAGGGGGTGATAACGGGCTGAAATCAGCCCTTGTTGCGACGAACTTTGCGCAAAATGTCTAACATTGACTGATTTATACCGCTGTTGGATGCAAGAATGTCACCCTTTTCGAGCATTTTTTCGCCGCCATCAATCTGCGTAACAAGCCCACCAGCTTCTCGAACAATGATAATACCAGCAGCCATATCCCATTCAGACAGGCCCCGTTCCCAGTAACCATCAAAGCGACCTGCTGCCACATATGCCAAATCGAGAGAGGCTGTACCAAAACGGCGAATGCCCGCGGAAATGCCCATGAATTCGTTAGCTTCGCGCAAGAACAACTCGTGGCCAGTTTTCCCCAAAAAAGGAATACCCGTCGCAACAACGCAATCGGCCATGCGAGATCTGCCAGAAACCCGCAAGCGGTGGTCATTGACAAATGCGCCGTCGCCTTTTTGAGCCCAGAATAATTCATCTTTAACAGGATCAAGAATAACACCTGCAATGATGTTAGGACCTTCCATCAATGCGATTGAAATCGCAAAATGCGGCAACCCGTGAAGGAAGTTGGTCGTGCCATCTAGGGGATCAATAATCCAAAAATGGTTTCCGTCTTTCGCTGGGATCTCTCCGCCTTCTTCAAGCTTGAAGCCAAAATCTGGCCGTGCGCGGGATAATTCTTCGTGCAATGTTTTTTCAGCCGCGATGTCAGCGTTGCTTACAAAATCTGCGGGCCCTTTTCGAGACACTTGCAAGTTTTCGACTTCATTGAAGTCGCGGAGGAGTTTCCGTGCCGCTTTACGCGCCGCGGCTTCCATTACATTTATAAGAGCAGATTTGCGAGCCATTGTATTTACCTGGTTACTGGGGGAGAGAGTTTAACGAAGGGGCGATTAATCCGCCCGCTTTGTATATTCAGATGTTTCTGTGTTCACGACGACTTTCTCGCCTGTACTGCAAAATGGCGGGACCATAATTCTCACGCCATTTTCAAGAATTGCCGGCTTATACGAAGAGGCAGCCGTTTGCCCTTTAACAGTTGGTTCTGTTTCTGTGATCTCAAATGTCAAATGCTCGGGGAGCAAAATATTAAGAGGCTCATCTTCATAAGATTCTATTTTAAGCTCCATACCATCTTTCAGGTATATGGCTTTGTCGCCGACCATTTCTTTAGACAGAGATACTTGCTCATAAGATTCTGTGTCCATGAACGTCAGAAGGTCGTCATCTTCAAACAAGAACTGATAAGGTTTTTGTTCCAGACGGGCGCGCTCAACTGTCTCGGAAGAACGGAACCGTTCGTTCAATTTAGTGCCATCGCGCAAGTTTTTAAGCTCAACTTGGAGATAAGCACCGCCTTTACCCGGCTGAGTATGCTGAATTTTTACCGCAACCCATAGGCCGTTCTTGTGCTCGATTACGTTACCGGGGCGAATTGCATTGCCGTTAATTTTCATGGCTTACCATCGTCTATTTGAATATCAAAATATGTTGGGCGGAACCTATCAGGTTGCTTCGGTCATATCAATGACCCTGTTAAATTCAGCCACTGCTTTTTCTGGGCCGTCTGAATAATTCCAAATACCGCCAGAAACTGCAAGAAAGTCAGCCCCGCTTTTAATCAGTGGGGCCGCATTGTCAACTGTTATCCCACCAATTGCCACGCAAGGAGCCTCAATCATCGCCTGCCACCATTCAAGAACTTCCAAAGTGGCCGTGGATTTTACGGTCTTTGTCTCTGTCGGATAGAACGCACCAAAGGCCACATAGTCAGCACCCTGTTCGATGGCCGTCATCGCTAAATGGCGAGAGTCATGACACGTGACACCAACAATTGCATCGTCGCCCATAATCGCGCGGGCCTGTTTATAGGGCGTATCTTCTTGCCCAATGTGAACACCGTCAGCTCCAATAGATTTTGCCAAATTTGGATCATCGTTTAGCAAAAAGGCAACGTCATTTGCTTGGGCAATGGGGATCAGCACTTCGCCCGCCCGCCGAATGTCGTCTTCAGGCAAGTCCTTCAGTCGAAGCTGAAAACAAGCCACATCACCGCCGCTGAGCGCGTTTTTGAGGGTCTCTTCAAAGGTATTTAATTCAAATGTTGGTGGTGATATTAAATACAGACGCGTCCGCGAATTTTCGATGGGTCTACTCCTGAAATTCCATGATTTCAAATAAAATCAGGCCTGTACCTATAGCACAGACCTGACACATTTCATTACTGAAAGCGAAGGCCTTAGGTGTCACTTTCCATTTCAGCGGAATAATTGCCGTCTCTTGCGGCACTTGTCAGTTTGCAGCGATTGATAAACGCCTCTTGGGCCGCAGATACGTTCTCAGCTTTGCCGCGCCATGCTGCTAGAGCAGATGCTTGTAGTCCACGCCCGAATGAGTAGCTGATTTCCCAAGGGTGCCTGTCCATTTGGTTCATGGCATTGAGATTCGCAGTTGCTTGGGCCTCAGTTTGACCGCCAGACAGAAAGACAATGCCGGGGACAGCGACAGGAACAGTCTGCTCAAAACAATAAATTGTTTTCGCCGCGACTTCTTCAGCACTGGCCTGTTCCGGGCAGTCTTTGCCGGAAACCACCATGTTGGGCTTCAACAGCATTTGTTCCAAAACAACACGTTGTTTGTAAAGTTCGTCAAAGACTGTTTTCAACGTGGTTTCAGTGACCGCATAACATTCATCAATTGAATGAGAGCCATCCATTAAGATTTCAGGCTCTATGATGGGGACAATGTTAGCTTCTTGGCAAAGCGCCGCATAGCGTGCTAACGCATGAGCGTTCGTCTCTATGCAATATTCGCTTGGAGCGGCATCTCCGATGCTGATGACGGCACGCCATTTGGCAAAACGGGCGCCCAGTTCGTAATATTCGGCGAGACGGCCCCGCAGACCATCAAGACCTTCTGTGATCAATTCATCTTCAGAAAAGGCGAGGGGCTTAGCGCCCATATCAACCTTAATGCCGGGGATGATGCCTTGGGCTGATAAAGTGTCCGCAAGACGTTGACCATTTTTGGCAGATTGGCGAAGGGTTTCATCATACAAAATTACGCCGCTCACATAGTCTGAGACACCATTTGCAGTGAACAGCATTTCTCGGTAGTCACGTCGGCTATCTTCAGTGCTCTCGGTTTGAATGCCATCGAAACGTTTTGTAATGGTTCCGGTGCTTTCATCCGCCGCCAAAATACCTTTACTGGTTGCAACCAGTT
>Ga0209826_1001230_pt1 | contig 17957 bp, 14 predicted proteins | sample GOMGulsemesocosm_5_FD_184637 | JGI IMG/M metagenome (GOLD analysis project Ga0209826, IMG submission 184637) | Methane-oxidizing microbial communities from mesocosms in the Gulf of Mexico - GOM15C Gulf of Mexico (SPAdes) (version 2) | ecosystem: Environmental > Aquatic > Marine > Cold seeps... | reverse complement strand
CTCAAGCATTAAGCTATTACACTAAGTTAAATGCAAAGCTCTTAAGTGTTGCAACATTAAACGCAGAAATCAGCTCTGATGCTCTAATTACCAAAGAAACTATTGCTTATTATAATTTTTTACAAGGTAAAGAGCGTGCTGGTATTGAGCGCGCTGTTTTAAGTAATGCTTTCGCTCAGGATAAATTTTCATCTGGCATGTTTGTTAAATTTATCACGTTAGTTAGCGAACAAAATACCTATTTTGATAATTACAATGTGTTTACTAATCAGGAAAACCATAATTTTTATAATCAACAACTAAATAACCCCTCTATAGAAGAAGTTAAAAAGTTAAGAGTACTCGCTACAAACAAAAAAAACAGCTTCAATGTTGATGCCCAATATTGGTTTTCTCAAGCAACTAACAGAATAACGCAACTGAAAAAAATAGAAAATAAGTTAGGACAAGAAATATTGTTGCTAGTAAACGCCAAACAAATTGGAGCCACTAATTCACTGATACTTAACATTATTATGTTTGTTTCTTTAATGATTATTTCGATTGCTATTAGCCTTTATACGATTAGAGATCTCAGTGGTAGAGTTGAAAACTTAACAAGTGTTATGGCAAAGGTTCGCCATGACAATGACCTGACGGTTCACAGCCTGTTTGAAGGGGAAAATGAACTAGGTCAAATTTCAACGTCGCTTAATAAAACCTTAAATAAATTTTCAGAGGTGATTAAATATATGTCATCTTCCAGTATAGCGCTAGCCACTACAGCTAAAGAAACCTCGAGTACGTGTAACTATAATTCTACTTCTTTATTAGAGCAACAAAACGGTATTTGTTTAATTGCTACTGCGATAGAAGAGCTCTCCGCTACGGTAAAAGAAGTGGCAAATAATACACAAAACACGGCTGACTCCGCAAAAGAAGCCGATGCTCAAGTAAAAGATGGCTTGGATATTGTGAAACAGTCATATCAATCAATAGAAAATTTAGCTAGTGATATCGATGGCTTAGCCATAGAAATAAATAACTTACATGAAAGTAGTAATAATATAAGTAACATTGTTGAGGTTATTAAATCGGTAGCAGATCAAACTAATTTACTTTCGTTAAATGCTGCTATTGAAGCCGCTAGAGCTGGGGAACAAGGCCGAGGATTTGCTGTTGTTGCGGATGAAGTACGTACTCTTGCACAGCGTACACAAGAATCAACATCTGAAATTGAAAGCTTTATTTTATCTTTACAAAAGAATGCTAATTCAGCTTTTAATGTTATTGAAACAAGTCAGAAAAAAGCAGAAAAAGCGGTTGAAAGTTCTAGAAATGTTGAAAATGTTCTTGAAGAAATTACGACATCAGTAGGATCTATTTTTGCAATGACAGAGCAGGTTGCTACCGCCATTGAAGAGCAAGCGATTGTTACTCAGGATGTTGCTAAAAATGTAGCGGCGATTGAGCAAAAATCAATAGAAACGACGACTGGAGCCAATCAAATAGCAATAACAGCAAACGAGCAGGCTCAATTAGCCGCTTCATTACAGAAGCTTGCTAACACCTTTAAAGTTTAATTTTTTAACGCGCTTGTGCACTGCCTGAACTTTTGCAAAAAACAGCTAAATAGATGCCGAAAAAGATCAAAACAACACCGCTGATATGAAAAATTAACACTTGCTCTTTAAGGAATAATGAAGACAAAATCAAGCCAAAACAAGGCATTAAATGAATGAATAAACCAGCCTTAGCCGCACCTAATTCTTCCACACCTTTATTCCAAAAAATATAAGCTAAAATAGAAGGAAAAACAGCCATATATATAATGGTTAATTTCGCATTTTTTTGCCAATCCATAGGTGGTGAATAATAGAAGTATTCAATAAGCGCGAAGGGTAATAGAACAATTACACCAATGATAACGGTAATACAAAAAAAAGAAAAGCCATCCAATTCAACAGGGCGGTATCGTAATAGAACGGAATAAACAGCCCAAAACAAGACAGCAATTAATACATAAAGATCACCTTGATTAACATTATAATTCAGTAAATTTGATAGTTGCCCTTGAGTTATAAGTATTAAAACCCCTGAAAATGAAGTAAGTACACCTAGCCATTGCTTTTTAGACACGTGAACTTTAAACCACAAGGCAGAAAATATTAAGATGGCAATGGGTATTATGGATTGTAAAATAGTGGCATTAGTTGCTGTGGTAATGGTTAAACCGAAATAAATAAAGCTATTAAAACAGGCAACACTTAATACTGATAATAGCGTAAGTATTGGCCAGTGTTTTAAAATGATTTTTTTATTTTTTTTAAGCCTTGGTAGAGCAAAAGGCAAGATCAATAGCAAGGCTAGTGTCCAACGTAACTCAGCCATAACAATAGGTGATATTATTAAGTGCATAGATCGACCTAGAACAAAGTTACCAGCCCAAAATAAAGCAGTGAATGTTAAAAGTAAGTAAGCCATTAAGTTTTTTATTGAGTTAAGGAGGATAATAGGCGAAAAAGTTGTAATTATAAAAGTTAAAACCTGTTTTAACTTTTATTTAATTGAAGTATTAAGTAACTAAAATTCACAGATGTACATTTTTATCTCTCACTGTATTATACCAATAACATTAAATATGTGATCATTTTAACAAGTATAAAATAACTCCCCTACTTAATGTAGTTGGTATTATTCCGTTTATTTTTCTTGACCAAACCAATCACAAATAATGGTATTGGCTTGCTCTGAGCCAGTACGCTTTAATGAAGAAAATGCTTGTACGCGAATATCACCATTTAACTCGGCAAGTGTCTTCTTTACTTTTAATACTTCGGTGCTACGCTTTCCTTGCGATAATTTATCGCATTTAGTTAATAAAGCTAATACTGGCAGTTCGCTATCAACTGCCCATTCAATCAAATCCATATCTAAATCTTTTAATGGATGGCGAATATCCATTAATACCACTAAACCTTTTAAGCTCTCACGTTTTTCTAGGTATTCACCTAGCGCTTTTTGCCACTTTTTTTTCATTTCCAGTGGAACCTTCGCAAAGCCATAACCAGGCAAATCAATTAACCGCTTGTTATCGCCAATTTCAAATACATTAATTAATTGTGTTCTGCCTGGCGTTTTACTGGTTCGGGCTAAACTTTTTTGATTTGTTAAGGTGTTCAAAGCACTCGACTTACCCGCATTAGATCGACCTGCAAACGCAACTTCAATGCCACTGTCTTCAGGTAATTTGCGAATATCAGGTGCGCTAATAGTAAATGTAGCTTTGCTTAGATGTATAGTTGTAGAAGACAAGGACTTAACTCACTGAAAAAGTAAAACCATATTATAGCGTTTTTCTTGGCTTTTTTAATAATTTTTTCCAAGTTACTGTTACACATGGACAAGATTAGTGTAAAATGCGGGCAGTTTTAGATATAATACCAGTATTATATAAATATTTAGTCCCTAACTTGTTGGTATTACTTAAATTTATATAAATCATTAACGATAAGCAGAGAGCAATTCAATGAAAAAAATAATTTTGTCACTATTGTTAGTAGTCAGTGCTATTAATACGACTAATGCAGCTGAAGGTAATGCTGAAGCTGGTAAAACGAAAGCAGCCGTTTGTGGTGCTTGTCATGGTGCTACTGGCGTTAGTCCTGCTGCTAATTACCCAAATTTAGCCGGACAGCATGCCGCATACATTGTTAAGCAATTAAGCGACTTTAAAGCAGGTACTCGTACTGACATGATGATGGCGCCAATGGCGGCTAATTTATCTGATCAAGATATGGCAGATTTAGCAGCATATTTCTCTAGCCAAAAACGCGCAAGCAAGCAAAAAAGTGCTTCTAGTAAGAGTTCGAATACATCAATCGCAAGTGCTTCTTCCGCAAATGTTAACGTTGTTACATCAACTACGGCCTCGGCAATTTATGCTGGTGATGTTAAAGCAGGACAAAAAAAATCACTAATGTGTTCATCATGCCATGGTACTGATGGTAATAGTGCTATTTCTATATACCCAACGTTAGCGGGTCAAAGTGCTAACTACATTACTAAACAATTAGCTGATTTTAAATCAGGTGCTCGAGTAGATCCTGTAATGGTTGGCATGGTTGCTGCCCTTTCTACGAAAGACATGAATGATTTAGCTGCTTACTTTGCTGTGCAAACACCTAATGCAGGTAAAGGTAAGAGTAGTAATATAGGTGAGAAGTTATATTTTGGTGGCGATGCTAATAAAGGTATTACAGCTTGTGTGGCTTGTCATGGAGTGAAAGGTAAAGGTATAGCTCAAGCAGGTTTTCCAGCCATTGCTGGTCAAAATGCTGATTATTTGAAAAAACAAATTACAACTTTTCGTGATGGTAGTCGCGCAAACGATAGAAATGACATGATGAGAAATATTGCTATTAAGTTATCAGATACAGATATTACTGAATTAGTGAAATATATGTCGTCATTAAAATAAGAATGAACAATTAGAAATTCAAAAAAAAGCAGCGTTTATCGCTGCTTTTTTTGTTTATATCTCATAAAATATAATCACTACATTTGTACTAAAAAATTGAGGATAATGTAATTAACAACGGTAATACTAAACAGTTAATAGCTTGTCAGCAGTGTGATGCGTTGTATGATCGACCTACCCTAAAACAAGGACAAAATGTAAAGTGTTCTCGGTGCGGTAGTACGATTATTGAACGTAAAGTCGATTCTATTGAGCGCAGCTTCTTTTGGTCGCTCGCAGGGATTATATTACTCTTCCCAGCTATTTCATTACCTATTATGGGTGTTACTTTAATGGGGCAACATCATCAAGCGTCATTGTTAGATTGTGTTTTAGTACTTATAGACCGTGGTTTTTTTATGATTGCTAGCTTAGTTTTTCTTTTCGCTATAGCCGTACCCATTGTGCGCTTGTTTGGTGCTTTTTATATCACTTATAGTTTTAAATTCAATAAGCTAAAACCCTCTTTATTAAGCTTTTTTCGTGCTTATCATCACCTTGGCCACTGGACTATGCTCAATGTGTTCATGCTTGGCATTGTTGTCTCTATGTATAAATTACTTGATGATACTGAACTCTCTGTCAATATGGGGTTATTGGCGTTTATTTTTTGGTTTATTTCCTCCACCATAGCATCAAGTACCTTAGATCAAGATTACATATGGCAAACATTAGAGGATGAATTTGTTGATTAAAACAGCTAAACAAGAAAATTTAGCCTTATGTCCCAAGTGTCAGAGGGTCAATATTTTGCAAAGTCAGCCGCAGTGCTGTATTCGTTGTAAGGGACTTTTTTATCAGCGTAAACCAAATAGTTTACAATATACTTTAGCTTGGAATATCGCAGCTTTATTAGCTTTTATTCCTGCTAATCTTTACCCTGTTATGATTATTTATTCCTTAGGTATTGATGAACCATCAACCATACTTTCAGGGATTGGGCAGTTTATTGATCATGATTTGTACCCCATTGCCGCCATTATTTTCACAGCCAGTATTATCGTGCCTTTACTTAAAATTGTCGGTTTATTTTTATTAGTTTATCGGGTATATACTGGTGTGAGATTAAGACCCGATAAACACAGTAAATTTTATCATGTGCTTGAATTTCTAGGGCCGTGGTCAATGCTTGATGTTTTTGTGGTAGCCTTGTTAGTTGCGGTAGTTGAACTGGGTTTTGTTACTTCAGTCTCAGCAGGCCCTGCAATTAATTATTTTGCGCTAACCGTTATTTTTACAATGTTCGCTGCTAATAGTTTTGACCCTCGACTACTTTGGGATAAAACGGTTGATCACCTGGTGTTAGATCAATAAAAAACAACTATTAACATGGGCCTGCCTTTAAAGGAAAAAGATGACTACGAATAAACTGTTAAAGAATACCTTGCACCAAGCAACAAACGATTTAGCCACTGCCGATATAGTGCCACGCCAAGGAATCTCTATTATTTGGTTTGTCCCTTTTATTGCCCTTATTTTTGGTGTGTGGTTAGGTATTAATGCCATGTCAAATCAAGGCGTTTTTATTACGATTGAATTTGAAAATGGTGCTGGTATCGTATCAAAAAAAACAGAAATTCGTTATAAAGGTTTGGTTTCTGGCATAGTGAATAACGTAGTACCTTCTGATGATTTACAGCATGTTATTGCTGAAGTAGAGATGTCAAAAACTTTTGCTGACTATTTAACTGACAATACGCAATTTTGGTTAGTAAGTGCTGACATTTCTTTACAAGGTGTGTCAGGGCTAGATACTTTATTATCAGGTAGTTACATCAATATTATTCCTGATACTACTGAAGGAGCTGAAAGCCAAGATCATTTTGTTGCTTTAAATGAAGCACCACAATTAGATATGACTACACCGGGCTTGTACCTTACCTTACAAAGCAGTGTGCTGGGGTCTATCAGCGAAAACTCACCCATTAGCTTCAAGCAAATTCCCATTGGTCATGTTACTAGTTATCATTATCTAGAAAGTGAGCAAGTCATCAATATTAACATTTTTATTAAACAAGAATACGCGCATTTAATTAAAGAAAACGCAATATTTTGGAATACTAGTGGCGTACAGTTAACTGGCTCACTTGCCCGTGGTCTTAAGGTTAGTACTGACTCGATAGCATCCATTATTTCTGGTGGAATAGCTGTCGATACTTTAAGTTATCAAACTAATTTAGCGCCTGCGAAAAATGGTCAACATTTCCCTCTACATGCTGATTTTCAATCAGCTGAAATGGGCCATGAAATTGAACTGACTTTAGAGTGGGATGCTGGTATTGACCATAATGCTGCCATTTTATATCAAGGGCTAACCATAGGAGCAATTGAATCGTTTAGCAAAATAGATCCTAACAGTAGAAAAATAACCGCTAAAGCAAAAGTTAACCCCAGAATAATACCGTACCTAACCGAACAATCGCAGTTTTATTTAGTATCTCCAAAAATGAATTTAACTGGCATTTCCAATGCTAAAACACTACTAACTGGTACTTATATCAGTATCAGACCCTCTCTTCAGGGTAAAAAAACGAATACATTTACTGTGTTTAATAAAAAACCGCCTTATAAATATTCGGAGCCAGGTTTACATCTGGTGATAGAGACTAATACCAGACATAGCTTACAAGTAGGCAGTAGTGTGTATTTTAAACAACAAGTCGTTGGTAGCATTCAAGCCATTGAAGCCGTTGGTTATAATCAACATTTAATACACATTCATGTACTGCCAAAATTTCAGCACTATGTATCTAACAGTAGCCACTTTTATAATAATTCAGGCATAAAAATAAAAGCAAACTTACAGGGTATTGATATTAGTATTCAATCATTACAAAGTATTTTAACGGGCGGTATCTCTTTTGTTAATGCCCCACTAAATGCCCAACCAAGCGCTCGTACTAAAGAGGGTAATGAGATTACCAATGGTACTAAATTTACTCTATTTGCTAATCAAGCGTTAGCACAACAACGAACACATTTTACCTTAACACTTTCTGCTAATGAACAAGTCAGTCTTAACACCCGTATTTTATATCGAGGTATTGAAATTGGTGCAATTCATAACATCAACCGTCAGGGTGAAATCAATCAATTAGCTGTAGGTTTATTACCTGAGTATCAATATATTTTACGTGCTGACACCCAGTTTTGGTTAGCTAAGCCTAATCTTAGTTTGTCTGGTGTAACCGATACCGATGCCCTACTAGGTGGCAGTTATATTACCTTTAATTTAAATAATACTAACAGCGGTGTTAGAACTGCTTTTGAATTATTAACAGCCCCGCCAGCAAAGCCTGCTAGCGCTTTAGGGTTACAGTTAAGTTTAATAGCCAAAGATGCTAAGGTCGCAACGCCTGGTAGTCATGTTAGTTATCGAGGTGTCATTGTTGGTCAAATTGACAATGTTACCCTAGATAAAAAATCTGATCAGGTATTAGTAAATATTACCATTGACCAAGAACATCAAGCGTTAATCAAAGCGAATACTCGTTTTTATAATGCTAGCGGTATCATTATAAACGGTAACTTAAGTGATTTTATTGTTAAAACCGAATCTATAGATGCCATATTGCGAGGTGGTATTAGTTTTTATAATCCTAATATAAAACAACAAGGACTTAAAAAAGTACCTGAATTAGAAACTTTTCATTTGTTTGATCACATAGAGCAAGCGGAAAGTTCAGGTTTAAGCATCAGTATTAATTTTAACAATTATAGCGGATTAAAGGTTGGTACTAAGGTTGTGTATCAGCAACAAGAACTAGGCGCAGTTGAACGACTAATATTTTCTGATGACAACGTTGGTGTTACCGCTATGGTATTGCTTAATGATATTGGTGCTAAATACGCTAAAGTGGGTAGCCAATTTTGGTTGGAAGAACCTGAAATAGGTTTAGTTGGCTCAAAAAATATTACGGCTTTACTTGATGGTGCCTTTATTGGTTTATTGCCTAACAATATTACGAATATACACACTACGGAGTCAGAAGTTAATACCGTGTTTCATGCCCTTGAATTACCACCAACGGTAACAAGCTTACCTTATGGCCTAAATATCAAATTAGCCGCGCAGAAGCTTGGATCGGTGCGGGTTGGTAATCCGGTACTATATCGCCAGGTAAAAGTTGGCAAAGTAATTGGTATTGATTTATCACCTACAGCCGATACCGTCAATATTTTTATTAACATTGCTAAACGTTACGCGCCACTGGTTAATAATGGTAGTAAATTTTGGAATACTAGCGGTATAAATATCGAAGCTAGTATTTTTTCTGGTGTAAATATTGAATCAGAATCTATTGAAACATTAATTGCTGGTGGTATTGCTTTTGCTACCCCTGAACTAGACGATGACGATACCTTTCAAAGTAGCCATATTCAACGAAATAATACCCAAGATGATAATCCACGTTTTGTGTTACATCAAAATGTAAATAGCGATTGGCTTGAATGGCAAACTAAAATTACACTCGATGAACCAAGATGATTATTGTGATTCTACTTTGCTGATATCACTAAACAGATGATTAGATAATACAAAAGCATATTACCCCGAATAGCTCATTAATGATCAATCTTATATTAACGATTTTCTAGGCGGTTAAAATCCAACAAGCCTGCAGTATCCGCTTGATTTTTCTTATACCAAGCATGTAATTTATCAGCGTATAGCCAAAAATCTTTATTCGTGCGGCGTATGCCATAGTTATCTTTCAACTGGCTATAATCCGCTTCGGTTTTCACCAATTCAACTGCATCAACAAAGTTATCCAGCTGTTGTTCCGTAACTTGAAAAAAGGCATTTGGGTAAGTACCAACAATACCTGCAACAACCGTTAAGCTATCTTCTTTGGGAAGACGGCGATCACTTTCTGAAAATAAATGCGCAACATTGCTATGAGCGCTATTGTTAATTAAACTGTAGAAGAAATAGCCTTGTTTCATGGTTACCATTAAATAGCTAACTTGAGATAAAACAGTAACTCCAGCACCTATTTTGTTGTTCAGTCGTTGTAACTTAGCGTCATTTTTACTATTTTTTTTACTTGCTAGCTTGTGCCTATTTACGTTGATATTATTTGTGTGCTGCCCGACTAAAGTTAATAGTTCTTTTTTAGAATCCTGTGTTTTATAATGAATATTACTTTGCGGCAATTGCTCGAATGCACCAGAAAAAATATATTCTTTAACGGCATCATGAGTACCTCTATACCAATATTCATAAAGACTACGGCGCTCTTTTTTCGGTAACAAAGCAATAAAATTACTTTCAGCTTCCATTCGTAAAAAGTCCATATATAAACGGGTTTTTAGTTGATGACCTACGCTGCCGTAAACATCAAAACCAGCCACTAATAAATAATGAATTCGCTCTAATATCGGATAAGTAATAAACCAAGCTGTTTTTGGCGTTTGGCCAACAAAACCTTGCAGTACTGTAGCACTATCAAAATGACGAAATATTGTTAATGATGCGTTTGGGTTACCCTCACCAGACCAAATTAAATCTAAATCGAGATCACTTTGTTTAAATCCTACCTTATTGAAAAAATTTGATTTGTTTTTTAAATAATGTTGCTGATTTTCAGCATAAGAATTCCAGTATAGTAAAGATAACATTTTGTCACTTGTACTCGCGGGTAGTTGCAGTAAATCACTATTCTCATCAATAAAACCGTCACTATGAAATTCAGTAATATTATTTGGATCAGCAAAAAACACCCAAAAATGATCTTGAATTACATTTAATGCTATTTGTCCTCTACATACAGGCCCTTTTATAAAGTTCATAATAGAGAACTTCGCTTGGTCTAACAAAAATCTATAGCGAGATTTTACGGGTATTGACCTAAATGTTATAAAGGGATTAGTCGATGTTTCTAATTGATAATTAGGTAACTGTTCTACTTGATAATCTGGCGCTATAAATAATTCATTAAAATAAATAAGTTTTGTTAGATCAAAAGAATAAGGCATATGCCTTTTAGCAATAATAGTGTCGTTATTTTTGACTAGTCGATAATAAACCTGTTGTACTTTTTCAGCTTTATTCGTTTCAGAAAAAGGATTATCAAAGGGTCTTCTACTATTAATGATAGCAACACTTTCCCCTGGCGGAGTACTTGAACGTACCAACTTAAAATAACTATTACTCGATTGTTTAAAAAACAAATTGGCAAGATATAAATGTTCGTATATATAACGAGAAACTAACTGGTGTTTATTAGTACTGTTATTTAACCATGCTTCCCATTTGCTTATTATTTTTGCTTGTGATGCATCAATGGATTGCTCTTGAGGCAAAATTGCGCCATTTTCTAGCCAAGTAGCTAATACTTGGTATTCTTCATTAGTTAAGGCAGGAAGGGCATAAGGCATACCGGCTAAAGGATTATTTTTCTGATATTGTGGAAATTCTTCAATGGTTGGACACTGTTGAGTACGATCGAGAGAAACATCAAAACTATCATCTAACAAATCAGTATCAGGCAAAGGATGTTGCTGTTTTAATCGTAACATTTGATACATAAGCCCAGCACTTTTATTAGCTAGTGGTGTTTGTTCTCGTTCATTCAATACGGAAAAGAAACCGTTTGATCGCAAAGGTTGTAAATCTTTTAAACTTAACTGACTTGATGTGCTCAAGCTGTTGTTATAATCGGCAGTAAGTAATCGATCACCATTGTATACTAGCTTTTTATTAGCACCGCGCTGTAAACCGGCAAGGCTTTCTAATTTCAACTGGCAAGGTGCATCATAGCAGCCATGGCAAACTACGCAGCGATTATCAATAATACCTTTAATGTTTTTATGAAAAGACACCTGTTGAGCTGCTGCCGATGGTCTGGTTAACCTGTTTTCAGGGTTTGATTCACCATAAAGTTTATTAAGCTCTATACTGGCAATAGTGGCACAACCAGACAAGCATAACATCGCTAATAATATGCGAAAATTCATAATAAGTACTCGTGTTTAGTTGTTAATAAATAAGCTTAAAATAAACATTAAGTTTATGTTATTTGGCTATTAAGGGCAAATAATGGCAGCCGTATTTAGCTGTGTCAATGAAGCCGAACAACCCATTTTATTCAGTTTTTACTTGCCTGTATGTCAGATTTAAATCACTTTTTTTGAGCAACAAAATATTATTACCAAGTTCTGAAAAGTTGATGTAAAGTTATATACGTAAATTGATTCGATAAACTTAACAAAATGAGAATGGCTACTTAAATTATGCCCGAGCTACCAGAAGTAGAAGTTTGCCGGCGTGGAATTGAACCACACGTATTAGGCCAAAATGTCAGTCATGTCGTCGTCCGTAATGCGAAAATGCGCTGGCCAATTACCCCGACGATTAATGAGGTTGGCGGTGAAAAAATTACTAAGATTAGTCGCCGTGCTAAATACCTTTTGCTTGAAACGGAGAAAGGCACGTTAATATTACATTTAGGTATGTCAGGCACAATTAGAGTTATTGACAAAGACACGCCTGTTACTAAACACGACCATTTTGATTTAGTATTAGAAAGCGGCTTAACCTTGAGACTTAATGATCCTAGACGTTTTGGTTGTGTTCTATGGGTCACAGAAAATATTAATGAGCATGCATTAATTAAAAAACTTGGTCCAGAGCCTTTATCCACTGACTTTACAGATGATTGTTTATATAAAAAATCACGTAAAAAAACAGTCGCCATAAAAACTTTTCTAATGAACAATCATATCGTTGTTGGTGTAGGTAATATTTATGCAAATGAAAGTTTATTTAAATCAGGAATTGATCCAAGAAAACAAGCAGGTAAAGTTTCAAAAAAGCATTACATTGAACTAACTAAACAGATTAAACAGATACTTAGCGCAGCAATTGAGCAGGGAGGTACTACCTTAAAAGACTTCACTCAAACCGATGGTAAACCGGGATATTTTGCGCAATCTTTATTTGTTTATGGCCGAGCAGGAGAAAAGTGCTTAACTTGTCGAGAAATATTGTTAGAAATTCGACAATCAAACCGCAGTTCAGTGTATTGTCCGAACTGCCAACAATAACTTCTACTCTTAGATCCTTTTGTGTCTGATATCACGACTGATTTTAGGCTAGTTTTTGATCTAATACTGTTTTTACAATAGGGTTAACAAACTTACTAACATCTCCAGAATGTAGTGCAACTTCTTTAACCAAAGTCGAAGAAATAAAAGAATTTCCTTCCGCAGGCGTTAGGAATATTGACTCTAAATCAGGTGATAACTGCCTATTCATGTTCGCTAACTGAAATTCATATTCAAAATCTGATACTGCTCGTAAACCTCGAATAAGGACTTTTGCTCGATTTTTCTTAGCAAAATCAATAAGCAAACCACTAAAGCCAACCACTGTTACATTATTGAGATCAAAGGTGACTTGTTTAATCATATCAACTCTTTGCTCAAGCGAAAAAAGTGGTTTTTTACTGGGGCTTGAAGCAACACCAATAATAACCTCTGAAAATAAGCGGCTTGCACGAACAATTAAGTCAGTATGCCCATTCGTGACAGGATCAAATGTTCCAGGATAAATTGCTTTTATGTTCATAAATTTATATACAGTATTCAAAAGGTAATTAGCGTCATTGTAATGGTTTACTCAAGTTTTTAACAAGCGTAAGCGTAAAAAAATTATAAATTGAATTAATTTTCTGTATTTGACGCTTTCATAATTTGAAGATAACGATTAAAGGGTTTGCTCAAAAAAACTATTTTAATCGGGTTTTTAATAGTATTATGACAGATTAGAATGGATTAACGTTAGCTATGAAAAAGAAGTAACTTTTTATGAAGACCCGCAATAAAATAATTCAAGCAAGCATCATATTATTTAATGAGCAAGGCGAACGAAATGTTACGACTAATCATATTGCTGCCCATTTAGGTATTAGCCCGGGTAATTTGTATTATCATTTTCGAAATAAAGAAGATATTATTTTATCAATTTATGACGAATACGCACGTGATTTGTTACTTGATACCTTTGCTCAAGTAAACAGTGATCTGAAACCGCTTGATGCGCTTATTTCATATATGGATGCGGTTTTCCAGATGATGATGAAGTTTCGCTTTTTTTATAGTAACTTGCCTGTATTACTTGATAAAAGTCCAAGTTTACGTGAAAAATATGTTGAAGTGCAACATTATATTGCAGAGCGTGTTAGCCAGTTACTTCTTTCTTTACGAAATGATGAAATCATTAATTTTAATGATGATGAATTAGCAGATATAGTTAGTATTCTTAGAATTGTTAATACCTTCTGGCTAAGTTTTTATCAGACCCAACATGTTGTTACAGATATCAATGATCCAGTATTTTATCAAGGAGTATTAAAGATATTAGTGATTTTACGGCCTTATACTACTAAATCTGCGATGCCTGAATTAATAAAAGCAAAGGAAATATATCAACAACGTTATCAAGATGCTTTAGATGCAGCATAGTTAGCGTTCAGATAGCCCCCAAGTAGCCTTCAAGTAAAAACTGCCAATTATCATCAGTAAAATGAAAGTTATCAAGTTGGTTAAGTTCCTTATTAAAAGAGCGCTGCAGGCGTTCCATATTACCTTGTTGCCAGTTTTTCTGACTCGCATCTCGAATTTCTCCACGATCAAAATCAATTAAAAACACCTGTTCTTGTTCATTTATTAAAATATTATGGGCATTTAAGTCATGGTGATAAATATTATTATTATGAAAACGCCTAATCGTTGCGCCTATTTTTTGCCATAAGACTGGAGGTATTTCTTTCTTTGATAAAATAGCGACTAAATCTTGTGCCTGTTCAATGCGAATACTGAGTAAGTCCGCTTGGTAAAATAATCCATGTTTTACTACTTTATATGCGATAGGTTTTGGTGCAGGTAATTTAAGACCTTGCATATAAGCAAGCAAATCAAATTCGCGGGCAGCACGGGTATTTTTTTGTGAGCTAAACCAGTAACTATCTTTGACCATTTCACCGATTAAACCACCCCGATAATAATGCCGCAATACCCAGTGTTGCTCTGGTTTGGTGCTGGAAACATAGCAAACAAACCAGGTAGTACCCCGCCCTTGTGCAGATCCCGTTACAGCATGCTTAGCTTGCCAATATTGTGGATTGAGCATTTCAGGGGAAAACTCAATAATTGCATTACTATCATAAAGACAGTACGTATTACCTTGTTGCCATACTTTTATGTTATCAGCTTGTTTCATTTAAAAGCCCTTCTACCGCTGCCAATGTTCGCTTACTAGCACCTTGGTTTTCTATTACTACTTGATATGCATTTAAGCCTAATACTATAGCTTGTTCGCTATTTTGTAATAAACTCAATACTGCGATTGCTAACATCTCCGCTTGTTCCTTTGGATCAGTGGTACTTGTTAGCTGGACAATACCTTCTTGCTGTTGTAATTGCGTTAAAACTTCACTGAAGTTACTCATATCATTACCAACAACAATCGGCTTTTTAAATAATGCTGGCTCAAGTGGATTATGACCACCAATATCACTAAAGCTACCTCCCATAGTGACAATAGAAGCTAAGGCATATGCTGGCATTAGCTCACCCAACGTATCTAACAACCAGATATCTTGATTGATTACAGGAATATTATCACTGCGTTTCACTAAATTAAAACCCTTCGCTTGACACAATTGAGCAACCAATTGAAAACGTTCAGGGTGGCGAGGTACAAGTACTAACAATAATTTGGGGAACTTCTGCTTAATTTGAGAAAAAGCAGCTAAGGCAATATTTTCATCCCCATCATGGGTGCTTGCTACTAACCATATTTGACGATTTTCAGGCAGCAGCTTCTTTAATGAAACTATTTTTGTATTAATACTCGTATTAGTACAGAGATCAAATTTTAAATTACCAGAAACTTCACAACGTGCCCTTGTTCCACCTAAGAATAGAAAACGCTGAAAGCTTTCTTCACTTTGGCATAAAATTTTATTAAAGCAATTTAATGTAGGTTCTATTAGGGGCCTTAACTTTTGATAACGAGTGATTGAATTTTGTGACAATCGTGCATTAATCAATAAAAGTTTAATTCTTTTATTTGCACACTGTTGAATCATGTTTGGCCATAATTCCGTTTCCATAAAAATCATAAGCTTAGGCTGTAGCCTTGAAAGGAAAAGTTGCGTACAAGGAAATAAATCTAAGGGTAAATAACTGTGTTGAACCTTAATACCAAACGTTTTTTGAACTTGAATGGATCCTGTTGGAGTAAATGTGGTCAAGGTTATGGGTAGTTCAGGGTGGCTTTGTAATAATTGATTTACAAAAGGTGATAAAGCTATTACCTCGCCGACACTCGCTGCGTGTATAATAATACCTCCTTTTTTAACTGGCTTTGAAATAAACCCTATTCGCTCAGCCAGTCTTTGTCTGTATTGATAGTTTGTTCTTGAGCGCAGTAATAAGGCCGCTATTAATAACGGAAGTAATAATAAAAATAATAAACGATAAATAAGTAACGCAAACATAAATTTTTCTTTGGCTAGTTTGTGTTAGATTATACCTAAGTTTTATTAATTAGAAATAGCAAGTATGTCTTCAACCATAGAGCCAACATTCATTCATATGCAAGTACTAGAATTAGTAGAAGTACTCGATGACGATAGTCATATAGTGGTTGATATTCGTGATGCCAATTCATTTGCTAATGGTCGAATTAAAGATGCAATTCATCTCACCAATGAAAATATTAGTGACTTTTTACGCGAAGCCGATCCTGACTCTCCTGTAGTCGTTTGTTGCTATCATGGTCACTCAAGTCAACAAGCTGCGCAGTTTTTGATCAGCCAAGACTTCACTCAAGTATACTCCCTTGATGGTGGCTATACTCAATGGCAATTACAACATTCCGATAAAATCTCCCGTTAAGGATAAAAATGAATCAGCAAGGATATGAGCATTTATCACCCTTAGTAGAGTTAGAACAAAGGAATATAGCTCAATTATTTACTAATTACTTGGTGACTTTGGGTATTCCTGCGCAAGTTATTAGTGAGAAAAAGAACCTACTTTCCGATAAATCAACATTAATTTATGTTGTTCTATGCCCACGCACTGATATTATCCAAGCTAAACACGAGTTTGAGTTATTCATTCAACACCCTTATCACAGTAAATATCAACAGGCAGCCTGGCAAGAAGGGAAAACGGTTACTGTTGGCAGTAATGATTTAACTTTATTAACTACCTTCAAAGAAAATTTTCTTGCTCATGCTGGCGTTGTGACGTTAGTTATTTTTGTTTTATGTTGGTTAGTTTTTTTTGCTAGTAATATTGGTTGGGCACGTTCAATTTTTCAACATTTACGTTTTTATGATCAATTATCTCTTGATGCATTTATCAATGAGCCTTGGCGACTTTTAGGCCCTGTTTTTTTTCATTTCTCATGGTTACATATTGTTTTTAATAGCATGTGGTGGTGGCAGCTTGGTGGAGAAATTGAAAAAAAACTAAGTAAGGGTACGTTAGTCAATTTACTACTTATTTCAGCCATTATTTCTAATATAGGACAGTTCTTTGTATCTGGCTCTAATTTTGGCGGCTTATCTGGCGTTGTTTATGCGTTGGTTGGCTTTGTTTGGTGGATGGGATATTTAGCACCAGAAAAAGGTTTGTCGTTATCTAAACCTATTGTTGGCTTTTTATTATTTTGGATTGCGCTTGGTTTTGCTAACTTGTTACCTATAAATATGGCTAATACTGCCCATTTACTCGGTTTGCTTTCAGGTTGTTTTTTTGCGGTATTAAAAGTAAAAATTTTTCATAACTCATAATTGGCAGCTCGTCATGCATATGTACCAAGAACATTCCAAATTAATGAAGGAATAGGGATGATCTGGTCAAGTAAATTCAGTTACTCTAGTTAAGGTGCTTTTTCTAACTCATTATTTTTTAAGTCAAAATAATTAACCTACGATGCTCTAATACCATTTTGATTAAATTTGCGATCTAATTGATTTTATTTTTCATACACCAATATCTATGGCTATGTTCACACTTGGATCTATTGATTTTAAATTTCTTATCACCAAGGAAGTTAATGGGCGAATGTAAGTTCGTTTAATAGCTCTTTCTCATATCAAATCTGGTGCCAATAATACCCAAGCCGCACGAAATTTACATATTAGTAGACGTATTGTTAATGATTGGGTTAAACGATTTTATGAACAAGGTATTTATCCTCACCATGTAGCACAGTGGAAGCTCGATTTTGCTAGCGGCAGTCAGTCCGATAATAAGCCAGTTTCGCGTAATGAAGTTAAGACTTTGAAAAATGAAAATAAAGCATTAAAAAAAGAATTAAACCGTAAAGATAAAGCGTTAGCGGAAACCGCAGCCTTGTTAGTTCTCCAAAAAAAAGTCCACGAGATCTGGGGAAACGACGAGGACAGCTCACTATGAGTAACGAGCGAGTAAACAT
>Ga0209826_1001228_pt1 | contig 17970 bp, 19 predicted proteins | sample GOMGulsemesocosm_5_FD_184637 | JGI IMG/M metagenome (GOLD analysis project Ga0209826, IMG submission 184637) | Methane-oxidizing microbial communities from mesocosms in the Gulf of Mexico - GOM15C Gulf of Mexico (SPAdes) (version 2) | ecosystem: Environmental > Aquatic > Marine > Cold seeps... | reverse complement strand
TTTTTAAAAGTTACCTCAAAAAATGCAATATACCAAACTATCAAAAATATTCTGTTCATTCAGCTAGAGCAACTTTTATAACTGAAGCACTTAGAAATAATTGTCCGGTTGAGAACGTACAAAAAACCGTAACTCATGCAAATATAAGTACGACTTTAATGTATGACACCAGGAAACATGAACCTAAGAATAGTGCGAGTTTTAAGGTCGATTTTTAATCTATTATGAAACTATTGAAATTACTTTAATTATAGTTATGTTTATATAGATATTTTTTAAAAAAATAATAATGAAAAAGGAATCTTGAAATAAAAATTTAAGAAAAGCAAATAAGGCTAAAAATGACGAGTTTTACACTCAAATTTCAGATATAGAAAAAGAATTATGACATTACAAAAGTAACTTAAAAGGAAAAATAATATTTTGTAATTGTGATGACCCTGAAGAAAGTAACTTTTTTCGATATTTTTCTTTAAATTTTGAATATTTAGGGATAAAAAAACTTATAACAACTCATTATGAAGAAACCAAAAAATCTTACAAGTTAGAAATAACAAGATGACTTGATTTAAATAATGATTGAAAAATAGATTTTAAAGACGCAATAAAAACATCTCTTAAAAGCAATTGAGATTTCAGAAGTGATGAATCAATAGCGCTTTTAAAAGAAGCTGACATAGTTATATCAAATCCACCTTTTTCACTTTTTCGTGAATATGTAGCACAACTGATTGAGTATAATAAAAAATTCATACTCATTTGAAATATGAATGCATTATCATACAAAGAAATTTTTAGACTAATAAAAGACAATAAAATATGGTCTTGATATTGATTTAATTTAAGTATGGTTTTTAAGTCACCTTATGAAAATAACCTCGAAGCTAATAAAAAATTTTGTGAACAAAAAGGATACTTTTGAAAAAATTTCATTAAGACTCCGGCAATAAACTGGTTTACCAATATCGACACAAAAAAAAGACATTCTGATATGGTTTTATATAAAACCTACATTGAAGAAGATTTCCCAAAATACGATAATTACGACGCTATAAACATCGATAAAGTAAAAGATATTCCAATGGATTACAAATGAAAAATGTGAGTTCCAATAACATTTTTAGGTAATTATAATCCTGACCAGTTTGAGATTATTGATTGATTAAATAGGTATAGTATCTTGGATTGACCAACGGAACAGACAAAATGAAAATACTTATCTCAAATAAATTGAAAGCCGATTTATATAAGAATCATCATAAAAAATAAAAGACTTTAATTTATAAAACTAAACAATGAAAATAAAACTTAGGGAAATTCCTATCAGGTTAGTAGTTGAATGATACCTAAATAACGATGAAGAATGAGTTGTTGGTTTTAGTGGTAAATTGAATATAAGACCAAAATATCAAAGAGAGTTTGTTTATAAAGATAAACAAAGAGATTCAGTAATTGAAACCGTAAAAAAAGACTTTCCCTTAAACGTAATGTATTGGGTTAAAGGCTCTGATGATAGTTACGAAGTATTAGACGGACAACAAAGAACTATAAGTATTTGTGAATACGTATCAGGTAAATTTTCACTTGATTATCAATTCTTTCATAACCTGGAAAAAGAAGAACAAGAGCAAATTCTTGACTATAAACTAATGGTTTATTTTTGTGAATGAACTGATAAAGAAAAACTAGACTGGTTTAAAACAATAAATATTGCAGGAGAAAAATTAACTGAACAAGAGTTAAGAAATGCAATTTATACTTGAACTTGGTTAATCGAAGCCAAAAAATACTTTAGTAAATCAGGGTGTCCGGCTTATTCAATTTGAAGTGATTATTTAAAAGGTTCATCAATAAGACAAGAATATTTAGAAGCTGCTATCTCTTGGATTAGCGAGTGAAATATTGAAAAATACATGTCTGAAAATCAACATAAACCGAACGCTAATGAATTATGGTTATATTTTCAAAGTGTGATTAATTGGGTACAAATGATTTTTCCTAATTATAGAAGAGAGATGAAATGAATTAATTTTGGAGCACTTTATAATGAATTTAAAGGCAAAGAATTTGATTCAATAAAGTTAGAAGAAGAAATTAGCACATTAATGCAAGATGAAGATATTACAAAAAAATCTTGAATCTACGAGTATCTTTTAACTTGAAAAGAAAAATATCTAAATATTAGAGCTTTTACAGATAAACAAAAAAGAGAAGCTTACGAAAAACAAAAAGGTATTTGTACAGAGTGTAAAAAACACTTTGAGCTTAATGAGATGGAAGCTGATCATATAACACCTTGGCATGAGGGTTGAAAAACAAATCCTAAAAACTGCCAAATGTTATGTAAAAATGATAATAGAACTAAGTCTTGAAAATAAAAACATATAAAAAACTGGTTACTAAAAGTAATCGATTTTTTTTATTTTTTAATACAAAACACCACTCTTTAAATTGTTTATTTTATTGTATATATAATCTTTAGAAGGGAGTTTATTTAAAATATATTCTTTACTAGGGATCTTTAAATTACATACATCATCAAAAGTATTTGTTTCTTCATTATTAAAAAAACCTAATTCACTATATAGACTATCCATATCTTTTTTATTATCACAAGCTGATTTAATTTCATAACCTGTGATAGCTACTATTGTTGCTATACCTATGTAAGGTATAGCTTCTAGAGGTATTGAAGCTATACTCTTAGCTGTGGTTCTAGCGGTTCTTTTTACTATCTTATTACCGTATTTTTTAAGTGATTTATTACGCTTGATTGCTAGTGTTTCTATACCGCTAACCGTTGCAAATGCGGTAGATAATACCGCATTAAATGTTCCCCAGGTAATAGATAAAATATTAGATGTTATTAATGCAACCAATGTTAAAATGTAAAAAAACTTTTTCATTAAAAAGTTCCTGAATACGTCTTACTCTTAACCGTTTCATTATATTTTAATAGTTTGCTAAGTTGCTTTTCTAAAGGATCTATTTTACTTTTAATTCCCTGGCTTTTTCTGGTTATTTTTTTGTACTTAGTAAGTAAAACATCACATTTCTTTTTATTTTCATATGGAAATTTTTTGATTTTATCTACTTCGATTTTCCATTTTTTTATCTTACTTTCACAACCAGGAAATAAGCCTTCAACACAAGAATATGTTTCCATTAAACGAGTAAATGAAAGAACACCACTCACTAAAGAACCAGCTATATCTGAAAAATCACCACTATCATCATCAAATTCTTCTGCCACAGAGTCTAGTGCTTCAAAAATCAAATCAGAAGAATTTAACTGACCTTTTAAGGCTGCACTACAAGCATTACCTGCTATAAATTTTTCAGCTTTACCGTCAGTTAAAGAGCGACATACTTTAGATCCCAATGGAGCTAAACAAGCGAGTCTTGCTTGTGCTAACCACTCAGGATTATCACAAATAGTTTCAGGTCTACTAGGGAGTTCATCAGTAGGTAATAGCTGACAACTATTACGATGATAAGACTCATTATTTCTCAGTTGAGTTAATAGCGTTTTAGCTCCTCTAGGGAGCGTTTTTTTTAGGTTAACAATTTGTTTATTTGTTTTGTTTATATCTGAATTCGTTTTATGATATTCATATAAGAGAGGGTTTTTAATACAGTCCGATATATCCTCACTACCACCACCAACAGAGGGGTTACTTCCATTATAATTAATTGGAATACCTATACCTGATGAATATTCAGTTATTTTTATGCAAGCATCTTTGAACTGATCAGTCCAATAATCACTAATAGTATCATCATAAGACAAATTATAATTTAAAGCATATAAACCATTTGAAACTTTATATTGTGATGAAGCTCCAACATTAAAAAAAGGCATATCCAAAGAAATATAGTTTGGTCTTTCTAATTTTTTGGTGTTAAAAATTTTCCCTGAATTATAAGTCATTTCATACTTAACTAATTTCCCTGCTTTCGATGAACACCCTGAAACTAACACCAATAAAAAAATCGTTATTATTATATTTTTCACTTTAACTTTTCCTTGTTTTTTAAATTAAATAAATAATCAAAGATATGATTTAACCATTTAAAATATCTACAAATAAGTTCATACAATACCCTCTAAAAAGTTATATGCTGAAGCCACTTCTTTAAACTTCAGCTCCATTAATTTTTTAATATGCTCTGGATTCTTACCTCCCCTGTCAGGGTGATACTTCATAGACTCTCGCTTATAAGCCTTTTTGAGTTCATGAGCAGTAAAACCAGTTTTTAATCCTAATATTTCCATTGCTTCAGCTATTGATTCATTGACTGATTTTTTTGCATTAGACTGTGCGTTTTTACGTCTAAACTCTGCTTGTTTACGCCTTAATTTTTCTTCTTGCCTACGAATTTCTTCTTCTTTTTGTTCGTAGTACCTGGAAGTATTATCAGCCTCAATATTAACCTTTTGAGCATGTAATGATTTTTGATACATTCTATTAACTTTGAAATCTTCAAATACACTAGAAAAGCGACTCAAAGGATTACCAAAATTAAGAAAAACACCAAGGATAAATAACCCTGTATATAAGTTATTATCAGCCTCTAATAAGCCCACAGAGACAGCAAAACCAAAACTGAAACCAAAGATCAACTTAAAAGGATTTAGCCCTTTAAAAAGCTTTCCTATTACATAGCCGCCACATATTATAAATACAGTAGTAAATATTATTTCAGTCACGATGTAAACTTATCCTTTAGTGGTTTAAATGTATGAATTAGTACACCTAAAATGAAAGGTACTGTAAGTAATACAGTATCAATAGCCATTACAATGATAGCTACCGGAGAGGTAATAATAAAAAACATAATGAAGCCGAACACTGTACCTTTACGAACAAACCAACCACCAGTAAGACCAACAAAAAAAACAATAAACATTAACCCAAAAAAAGAGTTATCAAATTGAACGCCAAATAATTCATACATCTACTTAATATCTCAATCTAATTTAACTAAATAAAAACCTGTCTTTCTATCGTGCTTAATTTCAACAGGTGGAAAAGATGATTTTTTTAATGTTTTTCTATTTTGAAAGTATGGTGTAACTTCGATTTTTACAGGATTTCTATTTTTAGATATGATTAAAATTTCATTAGATTGCATTGTTCTAACGTCATTAGTATTTAATAGATTGTACTCTTGCCTAGAGGTTTCATTATCAAACATATTACTATCTGAATAGGGTCTTTTCATATGTATTTCACGAACACGACCCGCAAGTTTTGAAAAATATTCAGCGGTGTAGGGATCAGAAGAATCAAGACATAAATTTGTATTAAAAGCCCCTAAAATTGATTTAGCTGTAGCTTTACCATACTTATCTTCAAGTTGTGAAATTGTCTGAAGGATAATAGATAAACTAACTCCGTACCCTCTCACAGTATTAGCCACTGAAACAAAGTCACTTACATAACTATTACCGAACTCATCAAATAAGACATACACAGGCAAAGAGCGACCGGATAAATGCTCTTTCCTCATACATTCATTAAAAATACTGCGGAAAAATAGACTGATAGCAAAAGAGTAATACTGTTGCATTTCAGGAGGTGTAATAAAATAAATAATGGTTTTTTCTTTTCTAAATATATCTAAGTTGTAATCTGATTTATGAAAAAACGCTCTCATATCTCTATTTGTGAATGCTCTCAAAGCATTCATACAAACACCTACAAAAGACTGTACAGCCTCTTTATTACCTGTTAAAGCCCCTCTCCATTCTAATTGTAAATAATCGTCATTAGGGTATTGATCATTCCAACCATTTTTAATAATCCAAGAGTCTAAATTTTTACCGTCTTCACCAAAATTTTGAAGTAATTTATATACGTTTGGAAGGTTGAAAAAACGTTTATCTCCAACACTCAAAACTTTTATAAGTACCGCAAGAATACGAGTTGCTCCATTATTCCAATAAGCCTCTTTTGCTCCAGGATTACCAGACCAGATAATAGTTTCTGCTATTTGTTCGAGTTCTGTATCGTCTTTAGCTTCAGTGAAGGGATTAAAAAAGTGAGATTTTGAAATTTCTTTAGGATTAAAAACAACAACATTAAAACCGTTAGCTTTCATGAATCCTGAAGTTTTTTCAAATACTTCACCTTTAGGATCATTTATAACTAAGCTGCAATTTTTATCAGCCTTATCAAGTACGTTTGGTATGATGTATTTACTTGTTTTACCTGCACCAACACGAGCAGCCATTAATACATTTTGAAAACTTTCTTGTTCACTTAAACGAAGGTCTAGACCATTTAAAACAAGCCCTTTACCTTTTTTAGACAAGAAGTGAGAGTATTCATTTTCTTTTAAAAATGAAGCCCCTTCTCTTCTATTTAAAGCGTATCCCTTTATTAAGTAACCTAATGCGTTACCAAGTCCCTTAAACATTCTACGAATTACCTTCATTTTTTATTATTATGAATATAAGTTTTCTGTGTTTTTATATGCCTATTTTTTTCTAAATTTTTAGCCCTGAATATTTTAAGTTGCATAAAATATTCATAATGTTTTCTAATTGATCAATACTTTAAAACATTATCTATATGTTTTGTTATTTGATCAACTAATAGACTAATTCATCACATTTTTTTACCGCCCTTCCCTTTTGTTTTAGATTTATCTTTTTGTTTTGAAGCCTCTTTTTGTTCCCTCATTTTCTTCAAATTCTCTTCAGCTTTCCGTTTTACTTCTCGATTATCTCTATTAGTGAAATCACCAAACAGCCATTCATTAGTAACTTCAATTGTATTTTCTAAAGGTGTTTGATTCTCTTTATCTAAAACAAATTCATCTGTTTTACCTTCCTGGTTATCTCTCCATTTTTTCAAATTTTCTTCAGATTTTTTTTGTCTTGCCCGGGCATCTCTAGCACTAAAATCACCGGCTAACCATTCACTTGCGGTTTCTTTCGCTTTCTCTTTAAATGTTTGTTCTGACTCAGGTTTTACTTTTTTATCTGCTTCATTCTGTTTACGGTATTTTTCTTTTTTTACTTTTTTATCACGTTCTGAAAAGTCGCCTTTAATCCATTCATCAGTTGATTGTTTTGACTTGGGTTTGTCTGATACTTGTTTAAATATATTTTCCTTACCCTCGAAACGAGCCTCCATGAGTGCATATTGACCACCTAAACCAAGTGTATTAAGACGGTGTTTTTTATTCGTTTTTTCATTGGTAAATGTAATTGTATTACCTCTGACTTTATAAGAAGCCTGATTGTTTTTTAATAGCTCATGAAGGTCTTCTCTTGATTTTGCGGTAGATAATATTGATTGTAATGAGTCCGTGAATTCATCTTTATTATCTTTATACTGACTCTTTTTTGAGATGAGTTTTTCTTGTTCTAGCTCCGGATATTTTTGTAATACCCACTTTTCCATTTCTATTTTTAAGGTAGAAAATTCATTTTTTCTAAGACTCGTTCTTTTAGATTTTCCAACTTCATTTGAACTGATCATTAAATGAAAATGTAGGTTATTGTCTTTTTCATCGTGCATATATCCACACGCTAAATTTCCAAAAGATCGACGTTTTGTATACTCGTTTACTATCTCATAAAGTGCTTTTTTTTGTGCTTCATTTGATAGGTTTTTACTACGTGAAATAGATATAATTTCATGATATAAATACACACCATTTTTACGTTGTTTTAATTGTGCTGCATTGTCATTAAATTCATTTAATACTTGTTCTTTTTTACGACCAAAACAATTATAAATGAATCGATATTTATCATCTTTCCTATTCGCCCCCTTCTCCATATACTCGTATAATTGAGAAAAAGACGCCTCCTTTCTAGACATAGATTTAATTATCATTTTTCACCTACATCAATTAAATTATTAATAGTGTCTTTCATATTTTTATCTAAAGTTTGTAAGTATTGAAGCAAGTTTTGTTCTTCAATCATATAGTTTAATGAGTTTGAATGATGAGCCATTTGATTGACATTATTGGCTATATTCCTAACTAATAGACCTAGTGAATGTACTTCTTTTTCTATTGTGTCTAACTTCTTTTTTTCTTCCAAACTCGGTAATCTATTACCCTGTAAATAGGCTAAAGCCATGTTACGAATAACTATACCGGCTTTTGTGTTTTCCTTTAATGCAACCGCATTAAAATCGTCCATTTCAGCAGGGGTAAAATAGATTTCTTTTCGCTTCATTTTTGATCGGTAATTGATAAGACTTTGTGATGTTTTAGTCATAATATGATTAGCCAAAGTTTTAAAAAAGGGGTTAAGGGGAATTCCCCTTACAAGGGCAATGTTATACGGAAATTTTCTATTCTGTCAAATGGTACATTTGTAAGGAATAGAAAATTTCCGGAAACATTGCAATCTTGCATTCAGTATTCCGCTGAACGTCTTCACAAAACATTTAGATTAGTATTTACGCTGAACAAAAAAATAACCAGGTTAAACCTGGTTATTTTTGAGAAATATTCTTTAAAATTTTATCTAAATTTTTATATGCAATTTCTCTTTTTCTTACTGCTAACAAAATGATCAAAACTCAATTTTGTATTGTATAAATTAGTCTGTATTTTCAGACTCTGATTTTGTATAAATCTGAATATCAAACAAGCGATTCTTTCGGCACTTTTCATTCTTCAAGTAGAACAATCTTTCGCACTAAAGAAGGTAAAATATTAGGGTTTGATTTTTTGAGACTTAAAATATTTTTCTCAAATATTTTCGTTCTAGTTATTTTCATAAATATTCTTTTTTTAAGTCTTTAAAAAAGTTCTCTGAATCTTCAGCACTATAAACTCAACTATCAAGTGATTGCATAGCCAAATTTCAAAGTATTAAATCTTCATAAACTTCTAATGCTTTTAAATCGTTGTACTCTTCTAAAGAAATTAAAACCGCAAAATCTTTATTACGCTTTGTTATTTTTACTGGCTCTGATTTTATAATTTGAAGCATATCTCAAAATCATTGTTTAGCTTCAGTTGATGTAAGTGTTTTCATAATGTGCGATTTAACTATTAAATTGTCTATTTCAATTGTACTCATTTTTTTAAAAAATCAAGGGATAAAAAAGAGGTTGTTAAACCTCTTAAATTAAGTCTTTTAATAACTGTGAAACTCTCGAATCTTTTTGAGATAAATCTAAGTAAGACTTGATAGCATTATATTTAAGTAAATCTGTTAAATTTGAATATCACCATTCAGAACAAAATGGATCAGAATGATTTTCAACATAACAAAACATATCTCAACTTCAGTTATCGAATTCAGTTATATACCAACTCATTTCAACATTTTCTCAACCTAAACTAACTTTTCAATGTAACACTAATAAAATCTTCTTATCTTTCACATTTTCTTGTGAATAAATTTGATACCCGGTCATTATTTCAGCAACTCTTTTGTAAAAATCCATATTAGGAAAAATTAATTAATAAAGTAGCCTTTGTAAGCTTGGGATTTTCGAGGGTCAAGCATCTGTTATTTTTTGGAGGCACGGAAAAAAATCAGTGCTTGACCCGATGAAAGAGCAAGTACAATTGCGAATCTTTATTATTAAACTACGTCTAAATCGAATTAAAACGTTTAGAATTAATTGATCTCAAAAATAATTTGGCTGGGGAAAAATAAAAAATCTGTATGGCGTGTGGTATTTGTATTGTTTTTAGTGCCTTAATCGTTGTTTTTTGGACTTTTAAGACTAAAAACACATATTTGGTAGTTTGAAAACAAAAAAGCCCTTAAAATTGATTGTAGGGCTTTTTCTGTTTTATGTATTCATTGTAATCTTCATGATTTTTATAAATGGTCGATTTATCAATAATAGGGATTTTTAATTCATTCTTAAAAAACTCTAATGTTTCTTTTCCGGCTTTATCATTATCAAAAAAACAATACGCTTTTTGGTAGTCATTTTTTTTGAAGACCTGGAGGCTATCAATTCTTAAGTTTACTGAATTTAGAATGAGTACAGTACTTTGAAAGTTTTGTAAATTATGATCAGTAAGAAATGATAAAAAGTCTATGAACCCTTCAAATATTGCTATGTCTTTATTTTGACCAGGATTAATAAGTGTATAGGATTTCCCGTTAACAGATCCTTTCATAAATATATTTCTGAATTCATAACCATTCAAATTATTTTCAATAGCAATTGCATAATTTGAAGAGTTACTTTCAACAATATTAAAATGAATTTCTTTTACGTATTTTTTAGCAATATCAATATTTATACTTCTATGTTTTAGGTATGTTAATAAGCTGTTTTTTGTTAGTTCAATTACTTTTTCTAACTTAAAAGCGTTTTGAATACCCTCACTTTTTATTCTTGGCTGAATATTTACAGGGCTGATTTTAATATTTTGATAATTTGCGGTTAAACGTTTAAGTACATCACTAATACTTTCATTATAAAGTTTTGAAACTAAATCAAGTAAAGTTCCCCCTTCAGTTATAGAAAAGTCGTACCAGGTATTTAAGTTTAAATTTACTTTAAATGATGGTGTTTTGTCATTTTCTCTAAATGGGCTGTGATACCAATATTCATTATTTTTTTTCGAACTAGGTTCATGACCAAGTTTTGCTAAAAATTGTTCTATCGGTATTTTTTTTGCTTCAGTTGAATTCATTTTTATTCAAATAGTGATAAAATTTTTTATTTTTCCCCCGCCCTAAACTTACACAAAAGGTCACAGTGAAAACTTAATATGAAGGAGCTTTATTTTTAATAATAAAAGACTCTTAAAAGAGTACTTTTTACACTAGTATTTAAAGTAAGTATCTAAAGTAAGTATTTAACTAGTATTGACCTTGTGGATAAACTTCTGTAACTAGCATTGTATAAGGATTAAAAAAAAAGTGATTTACACAAACCGTCACAGTAACTTACATAAAGGGTCACAGTGACTTACATAAACCGTCACAGGGGCTTACACAAACCGTCACAGGTTGATTTTAATAATTATTGGTCATTATTATTAAATAAATCTCTCTTATACTTACAGTTTTTTTCATCTGGTGTACATGCTGTAATCCATGATTCATAATTCATTTCATGGATTATTCTATGCAATATCGCTGTAAACATTCTAGGATCGTTTTTTAAGCCTTTTGATTGCTCTTTAAACTCCGATAAAGCCCTAAATATTGCATTTTCGCTGTAATGAGTAGCAAATTTTTTATATAGTCTTATGTTCTCTTTTTCATGCCCTACAACTGAAGCGATACTATTTGATAAATACTCTACAATACCAGGGTTATTATTCATGACCTTTAGTTTTTTATATTTTTTCTTAGGTATCTTTGATTCTACTTTAGCGTTTTTAGATGAAGTAAAAGTTAATTTAAAATCACTTTTATCTGCGGTTTCTTCCATGCTTACATTTAAAATTTTGAAATTGCCTAACCTTCTACCATTAAGACTTTTCATAAGCCCTTCTAAGAGTATTTTTCTTTGACTTTTGTACTTGTACCTACCCTTTGTTAATTCTAAATCATCAACTAAGTTTAAAGCAGTTCTAGAGTATGGTTTATTTGTACTAGATAGTATTATATCTACCTGGTTATATAGAACCTTCCCTGTTGGTGATGTTATAAGTTTTCTTGCTGCAAAATTAACAGGTATGATATTTTTAGAAGATAGGTTTTGAAGTATTGAAGGGTGAAAACCTATTTCACAAACTTTTTCAAATTTATCTGATTTATCAGATCTTCCTGCCATATTTGAGTAATTAAATATAGATAGAACCGTTTGGTTTTTTACTGATTTATGTTCTTTATCCATTCTATAAGATAAAGTCCAAGAGATATTAGTTTTTAATAGTTTATTTAATTCTTCTTCAATTTCTCTTAATGCCCTACTACCCTTTTTTAATCCTAGTTCTTTGCATATTTCACTTAATGAAGTGTGAAAAGGTTCAGTAGGTTTACCTCTCTTATTCCAAATTTCAACCAATGCTAAATATACATCTAAACTTTTACAAGTAAGTGCTAGATGAGCCGTTGAAGGCTCTATCCGGATAGATGCTGTCCCCTCTTCTCCTCCTGGTAAAGTAACTGCCCATTCCTTCCCTCTTGGCTCTGCTAAACCTTTTGTTTTTGGCTGAGGAAAAATAAAATATGCGTGTCTTTGGAGGTTTTCTTCCGGTCTTATAATAGCCTTAATATCATCTTCAGATATTAAGCTTAATTGATTGGTTGTATCTGTAGTCATTAAAATAGACTCGTCATTTATCCCCATAAAAGAAGGGTTAAAAAAAATAATTGAAACTTACACAAAAGGTCACAAGGAACTTACATAAAAGGTCACAGTGTTTATTGAGTAATACTTACACAAATGGTCACAAGACACTAACACAAAAGGTCACAGTAAATAAATACTATCTTATAATAAGCCTTACATAAAAGGTCACAGTGTAATTATAATAATTTTTTTCAATAATCAAGTTTTTGTATTAGCTTACACAAAGGGTCGAAGTAAGTATTTCAATAAATTTACACAAGGGGTCGAAGTAAGTCTCTTTGGTGATTCTTACATAAAAGGTCACAGTATATATGTATAACTTACACAAGAGGTCGAAGTATTCTTACATAAACCGTCACAGTGTATATGTATAATTTACACAAGGGGTCGAAGTATTCTTACATAAACCGTCACAGTTACACAAAGGAGATAAAATTTAAAAAATACAATCTTCTTTATCAAGCTTTCCAATATTTAAATATTTACTGAGAAAATCATCAGCCTTTATATTTTCAAGTTCACTTGTATTTATGGATATGTGTAATAATGATAATCCAGTATCAGGATTTCCAAAACCGACAGCAATACTACTTTGATTATCAGGACTATATAGAGTGTTAAATGTATCTATATTACCGCCAATAGAAAACCACTCATGAGGACATTGAGAAATAGCTTCGCCATGTTTTATAAAAAAGTCATTTTCTCTGTACGTTATACTAACCTCTCCACCTTTTAGAGTTTTAATAATCCAATTTTTTCGCTCTGATATGTTTTGATTTTCCATAATAAAGATCTCTTGATTCAATTAACTTATATACATTATAGGTCGGATTAACCGACCTTACAAGTGTTGTTTTTAAATATTTTTTTTACTTCTTGTCTCATATTTAACCACTCTGTTATTTTATATTCAGCCTCTATTTTTTCAACGGTAACTCCTGCAATTTGACCGCACACAAGCTTTTTAAGTACATCATTAACAGATGCTTTTGGCATACCAGTAGCATTGGTTATATTTATTAATGTAGGCTTTTCAAGTGAGTCTAACGCCCCTAGAATAAGCCATATCCTGTTTAAATCCCCTTTTGGAAACATTTATACCTCACGTAAAAAAACAATGGTCGGTTATACCGACCATTAAACCTTTTTTTTAATGGATACTCAAGTCTTAAATTTAATTAAATCAATTCAATCGATTTAATTAAATTAAACCAATACAATATAATTGATACGATATGTTTGAATTAAATTGATTTAATTCAAACTATTTATATAATGAAATATATCAAGTTAGAGATTCAATTAAATTATATCGATTGAATCGATATAATTAAAACAATACAATTTAATGAGAATATAATATGAAAGTGACCGTTTATAGTATTAAAGGATCTGCTGGTAAAACTCCAATATCAACCAATATAGCTTTAGATTTAGGTTATTGTGTAGGTACTAATGAATCTATTAACGTTTACGGTGATATGTTCAGTGAAGACCAGGTATTAAGAGTAGGGCAGAATGAAGAATTCCCTCAACTAACAAAAGATACTGATATTGTTTTTGATTTGTCCGGTTCTATATCTGATAAATCGCTCAGTATCACTTCAGCTATCAAACAATCAGATATTGTTATTGTTCCTATTTACAATCATCTTAGAAGTTTACAGGGTGGTATTCAAACCATATTGGAAGTAGAACAGTTCACTAAAAACATAGTAGTAGTGGCTACCAAAATAACAAAAACAAAACATAAAGGTAAGAAGAAAGAAGGTGATTTAGGTTTAGGTGCATACGATTGGAAAACATCAACTGACTTTATAAATATAGCTAATCAAGTTAAGAACAATGTTGATTTTGATATTCCTGTATTGCCTTTAAAATTTTCTAATGGATTTGATCTTGTTGATGATGAAGAAAAATCTTTAATTGAATTAGCTGAATCAAGTAAGCTTTTAAAGTACCGTTACGGCATTGAAGTAAAGCAGTTAAAAGAAATTTATAAGGTAATTAAAAATTATGAGTGAAAAAAATAAGAAAAAAACACAGACTATAAGACTTGAAAAACCTCACATTTTACAAAAAGCTGAAGTTCATTCAAAAACAATTACATCAAGTAAGCCTGGTAGAAAAAAATTACCTGTTGAAGAAAAGGCGAGTGAAACAGTAACATTAAAACTCACTATTGCTGAAAAAAAAGCTTTTGATAAAGAATGTGGTGATATTCCAGGAGGTACTTTTTTAAGAAACTACCTTAAAAGAAATACAGACTTATTAGGGTAAATCGATTTATTTTAATTAAATCAATTCAATCGATTTAATTAAAATAAAGAGCCTCGTTAAAATGTTTTGTTCTGAGGAACGAAGGAAAAAATATTTTGATGAGGAAAGGGGGAGGGTGTAAATAATTTTATTTTTCGTTTGTTTAAAATAGTCTAGGTACACTAATCGATCCATTTGATAACCCTTCATATATAAAATACATTAATCATTGACACATCGTGTCGTGATACTTATAGTATTCTTATTTTGCAGGTACCTCTATGAAACAAATTAGCCTTCCGGCAAGCACATCCGTCGATTATTATGACAGCTTTCGAAAGCTTTACTACCACCTTTACTCTAATAGTTCAGCTAGTCGTGCGGAACGAATAATTAGTGATATATCCAAATTATTACTTGTTTCATTAAGTGTAAAATCTCCTTCAGACAAAAAGGTAATATCTGATTTTTTATCTGGTAATACTTCAGCTAATGACTCGATTCTACCTTTTATCAAAAAGAAATATCCTGATATATTCGATTCTGGTGACCGATTCGGAATAGATGATAAATCATTACGTTTAGGGTTAGAATCTATTGCAGAGCTAGATTTGAAGAATGCTCCTTCACATTTACTTGGTGATGCTTTTCAAGCATTAATAGGCCCAAACCTTAGAGGCGATAAGGGTCAGTTTTTCACCCCTAAAAGTGTCGTTAGGTGCATGATTGAAATATTAGCACCTGAACCCAATACAACTATAGTTGACCCTGCATGTGGAACTGGAGGTTTTTTAACCGAAGTTTCAGCATATTGGGATAAAAACAAAAGTGAAACTGGGAAGGTAATTGCTATAGATAAAGACAAAGACCTTTTTATATTAACATCAGCATTGCTAAACATATCAAACCCTAAGTCAGCTTTCACTATAAACCAAAATTCATTGGATATAAGCCTACTCCTTAAACTCCCTAAATCATCGTCCCCGTTTGAAGCTGATTATGTCATCACTAATCCACCATTTGGTTCAAAAATCCCCGTTAAAGGTGAAGGTATCCTCAGCCAGTATGAACTTGGATACAACTGGGAGTTTTCAAAACAAGATAATCGTTGGGTAAAAACAAATAGCTTACGTTCAATGCAAGACCCTCAAACTCTTTTTATCGAGCTTTGTGTGAAGCTTTTAAAAAATGACGGAAAAATGGGTATAGTGTTACCTGAAGGAATATTCGGCAATAAAACATGCGGATATATATGGGATTACCTTCGAGCTCACGGCGAAATTATTGGCTTAATTGATTGCCCTCGTACAACATTCCAACCAGGAACTGACACAAAAACCAATATACTTTTTTTCAAGAAAACATCTTCGCCTCAGGTTACCTCTACCAAAATAGCTGTAGCTATAAACTGTGGGCATGACCAGAGAGGGAGAAGTATTGCCAATAATGGCTTACCTCATCCAGATGACTTTCAGTTAATTGCTAAAGATTGGTTCTCAACAAAACATGAATTTTGCTTTGATGCCAAGATTACAAACCCTTATTATTTAGTTCCAAGGTATTATGATGAAAAAACTAATTACTTATTAAAGGATGATGCTAAAAATTTAGAGGCCACAGTTATATCTTTTGAAGAAATGATAAATAAAGGTTGGTTATCAATTAAAAAAGGCCATGAAGTAGGCTCTGAAGCCTACGGCACTGGAGACGTGCCATTTGTACGTACTTCAGATATTAGTAATTTTGAAATTTCAATTGACCCAACCAAAGCAGTAAGTGAAGAGGTATACCAAAAATACTCTAAAAACCAAAACCTTAAACCCGGAAATATCCTTATGGTTGTAGATGGGCGTTACAGAATAGGAAGGGCTGCTATTCTTCATAGCTACAATGCAAAATGCATAGCTCAAAGCCATTTGAAAATAATATCGGTAAATGAGGATGTTTCACCTATAGACTCTTTTGAACTTCTATATTTATTAACATTAAAAAGCGTTCAGAGAGACATAAGGAGTCTAATATTTATACAGTCAACACTAGGCTCTATAGGCTCAAGAATAAAAGAAATAAAAATTCCTGTGCCTAATAAAAAAGATGAAAAATTTAGAAAAAAAGTGGCGAACTTCCGAGTTTCTCTAGAGCAAAGAGCAAAACTTTTAAGCACTTTACTCGAATTTGAAAGTCAAACTATTGAACTTTAATCTGTACCATTCACCCTATTAAGAATTCCTTGAATCCATTCATAAAATTCTTCTAGGGTTTTATTTCCTTGTGCAATATTACAGTCTCGGTGAGCAAAGCCCACATTTTCATCTGAATGAGTTCTTGGATTACTGTGAGCAGTTTCAACCTCTGCCTTACCCCTTTGGGCTACTTCAAAAAGTGAAAAGCTAAGGGGTTCCTTACAGATTATGCAAGTTGTACTATTTTCTATAAAGGCACCAAATCTCTCTTCTAAGTAACTACGGATATCTTCCGGACAATCCGGCGCATCAGGCATTTGATAAACCAATGTTGCTAACTTTCCAGCAACTAACATGCATTGTTCGTAAGTTGCTGACTTCTCTCTTAGTTTAGCGATCACGCCTGGCTTCATCATTTCCATATCTAAACCAAACTGTAATAGCTCTTGATCACTAAGTAGCATTACCCAACGGAGAATCCTGTTTGGCCCTGCATCTTTACTTTTCCATGCAGCTCCAGTCGTCATAGTTGAATCACGGACAACCTTATCTGCAACCCTTTTATGATCAGCCTTTAAATGCTTTAGGTATGGAAATTCAGAGCAACGTCCATTGTGTCTATTCTCTTGGTGGCAATACTTTTCAGATACATCTTTATACTTAGATGTGTTATTAATTGGTTTTTTACATAGTTCCATTACTTCAATTCCTTATCTAGACATAGTAATAATTCACTTGGACTGCACTTTAAGGCGGTAGCAATTATCACTATATTTTGAAGAGATACATTGCGGCCTCCTCTTTCAATACCGCCAATATAAGTTCGATGGAGATCACATATATGTGCAAGCTCTTCCTGAGACAGCCCTAAAAGACTTCGTCGCCTTCTTATCTCATTTCCAAACTTTTCTAAATTATCCATGAACTTACCTAATAAGTGTTTTAGTTATAATCACTCTTATGTAGACTATGAGTCTACAGACTATAAGTATCATCATGATCAGCAGCATATCGACCAACCAAGCTGACAGGCTTTAAAGCTCAGTTGATTCAATTATAAAAAGGCAATAATGGGGTGTGTTAACGGTAATAATTAGAAAATTTAGCTTTGGTGGGAGTTGCTATGTTCACACCTAATAAACTATCGATAAAATATATTATCGATAGTTTAATATTGACTAAATGCTTTTGGATTTTATACTTAGTAAGTTCCAGATAATAAATTTTTAATGGTGGCTTAAGATGAAAAGAAAAGTATTCAATAATTCTTA
>Ga0209826_1001227_pt1 | contig 17974 bp, 13 predicted proteins | sample GOMGulsemesocosm_5_FD_184637 | JGI IMG/M metagenome (GOLD analysis project Ga0209826, IMG submission 184637) | Methane-oxidizing microbial communities from mesocosms in the Gulf of Mexico - GOM15C Gulf of Mexico (SPAdes) (version 2) | ecosystem: Environmental > Aquatic > Marine > Cold seeps... | reverse complement strand
CAGAATCGAACCACTCTTCCCCGCCGACGACAATAATTCAGCGGATTTTTCTAACGCCGCTTCAACATTAATACCCGGTTTAGGCATTATGTCGGGCGACAATTCTTCGAGGTAAAGTTTCAAAATATCGCTGTCTTCTGTCAGAGGCAGAACCACATGCGCTGTTTCGGCAAAGGCGACCAGCGCTGTGGGAGATCCACGCCGGGCATCCAACAGTTGACTGATTTTAATTTTAGCCCGCGCCAGACGCGAAGGCAGTAGATCATCGGTAAGCATCGATGCAGACAGGCTCATCACAATAACCAGCGGCGCCTTATCGTCAGCAAAAGGGGCCGGATTTTCTTTCCAGCTCGGGCCGCTCAATGCCAGAATCCAAACAACCATCATCGTCTGGGCTAAACGCTGAGGCGTAAGCCACCCTTGCGGTACAGGCTTTTGCAATAAAGGCTGGAGCAATACCGGGTCAATAAATGCCTCCCACTCGGAGCGTCGCCGCAGCTGAACCAGTAAGTACCGCAGGCCGAGTATCAATGGCCAAAGCAATAAGAACATTGGACGTAAGAATTCAAATTGCTGTATCGCCAGACTTAGGGCCGCCCACCACTCAATCATGGCCATCCACCTTAAGCGCCTGTACTCTGGATCGCTGGACATACCAACGGCCAAAGTTCACGGCATAATACGTAAGGCTCAGAAACATGAGTGCGATACCCAGAGGCCAAAAATACAACGCACTTTTGGGCCGGTAACTCAGAACCTTTTGCTTACTTGGCTCCAAGCGATCAAGCTCCGCATAAATGGCATCAAGTGCAGCATCGGTCTCCGCATGAAAAAATGCACCGCCAGTGCTCTTGCTCATACCTTCAAGCGTCTCGATGTCCATTACCTGCTCACCATCCGCATCAATGGCACCAATCGCAATTGTGTGTATGGTTACGCCATGGTCCGAAGCAACTCTTGCCGCTTCTAGCGGAGGAACACGACTGCCTGAGTCATTGCCATCGGTGAGCACAATCAACACCCGCTCATTACTGTCATGCCGCTCAAAGTGATTCACGGCCAGGCCCACCGCATCACCTAACATCGTTTTTGGACCCGCCATGCGAATACGGGTTTCTGCCAAAAGCTGATTAAATAAATTCCGGTCTAAAGTAAACGGCACTTGTAGGTAGGGCGCAGAGCCAAAAACAATTAACCCCAGCCGATCATATTTCCGACGCGACACAAAGTCAGCCAACACCTGCTTAACACCTTCGAGGCGATTGAGTCCGTCGGCGCCAAAATCCTCGGCCTCCATGGAACCAGACAAATCAACCGCCACCATTAAGTCCCGCGCGGCCTGTGTTTTCACCATCGGTTCACCCAACCACTGCGGGCTGGCGCAGGCGGCCACCATCAACCCCCAGCAGATACAGATAACAACCTGCATCACATAAGCTCGACGCGCCACCAGGGCCCCTTCTCCGGGTTGATGGCCGGTTATATCCACAAGGGTTTTAAACATTGGGCTGCGTACGGCGGCGCGCTGTGTTTTGTGGGCGCGGGAAAAAAAATAAACCAATAGCGGCAGAGGTAATAAGAAAAATGCCCAGAGAGCATCAAATATCAGCATTAAACACCTCACTGAATTCGCGCAATGGGACACGGTGGCCGTGGATCCATTGATCCGTCCAGTTAACCATCTCCTTCCATTGTTCAGGCGTTAGTTGCTCAATACGAGACCTCGGTAAATACGATAATTGAGACAGTAAACCTGGTACCTCATCGGGGCAACCGCTACTGGCGCGTAAAAAGTCGAGCCACACATCGCCTAGAAAACCGGTGACATTAACACGGGGCCAAGCGGTTAACGCCACCTGACGAATCAACTGCACCAAACCTTGAGCGGCTTCAACACGCTGTATAGGCTGCGCCCATAGCGCGTCTAACATCAACAGTTTCTGGTGCGCCTGACGTCGGTATAGGTTGTCACACCAGTTGCAGTAAGTACGCCATAACATACGCAAAAAGCAGAGTGACAATAGAAACAGGAGACCACCGAGAAACGGCGTCATGGTCAACCAGCTCACCGCTGCGGGAAAACTGATCTCATGCATGTTGGTGAGCCAGTCGTTGCCAAAATTAAGCACCAAAAAATCAGCTTGCGAAGCATTGCTGGTTACGGAGTCCGATAACGACATAACCACTACACCACGCCTCCCTGCATTAACTGTTGGAGCTGTTCTTCAATGGGTTCAGCCGTAGAAATGGGAAACACCGGTACGTGATACGCTTGCAAAAACTTATGCGCGCGCTCCAAACGTTGTTCAAAAGCGTAAGCGTATTTTTTTTGTAATTCTCGGTCTTTGGTGTCGATTTCCAACTGCATTCGCCCATCACTCACAGCCAGGCGTCCAGCATCCGGCAACTTGGCTTCCATCGGGTCGTAAATAAAACCCAGCATAACGTCATTATGTCGGCTCAACTGAGCGATCAGTTCTTCGGTTTTATTATCCGCGCCATACAAATCGGTCACTAATACAATTTGCATGTCGTGACCAGCCAATGCATTTAATTCGGTCAAAACATGATTGAGTTGATCACCATTAACGACGGTGGCCGTTTGATCGGTATTGATACGGGTAGAATCTAACAACTCAACATTATGGCGCTGTAACACACTGAGCATACGCATAATTTGTGTGCGACTGCGGTGCGGGCGCACTTCCGCTATTTCGTGATCATTAAAGATTAATGCCCCTACACGGTCCCCAGCGTCCAAGCTGCGCCAAGCAGCAAGGGCGGTTAATTCTGCCGCCGCCACCGACTTCATCACCCGAGTAGAACCAAATAACATGGCACTGCGCTGGTCGACCACCAACATCACACGGCGCTCACGCTCTTCGCTGTAAACGCGAACATGGGGTTTACCGGTACGATTGGTTACCTTCCAGTCCATGCTGCGTATATCATCCCCAAGACGATACTGGCGCAACTCCTCAAAATTGAGGCCACGCCCACGCGTTCGAGATTTGTGCCGGCCCATCATCACACTGTTAATGGTATGCGGGGAGGCAAAACGAAAACCGTGCGCCTTATGTTGCATGTCGATTAACTGAGACAAACTAACCGCCGTGCGGCCATCGGGAATATAGGCTGCATCGCGCAGATCAGTCTCTTTAGGGGTGGAACCCATGCACCAACTCCGGTCTCGTTAGGCGCGCGAAAGCTAATCGCCAAGTGATGACAGTGCTGCGTCCCTCAGCTTTTTGAAGCGCGCTAAGCAACGGCAACTTGACGTATAATTTCGCGAACAATTTTACGCGGGGTAATACCTTCAGCCTGAGCCGTATAACTCACGATAATCCGGTGCCCTAAAATATCTTCAGCGACAGCGCGCACATCTTCCGGGGTGACATAATCACGACCTTGTAACCATGCGTAAGCGCGGGCACTGCGGTCCAGCGCAATACTGGCTCTGGGACTGGAGCCCACGGAGATCCATTGGGATAATTCCTCGCTATAACGACTCGGCTCGCGCGTGGCCATCACCAGCGCGACGATATAGCGTTCCATCGGCTCGGCGATGGCAACCTGACGCACTTGTTCACGTGCATCAAGAATTGCCTGCTGAGGAATTTTCACCCCTTGGCCCTGCGCTTGGCTTTCTTCAGAACGCACAAGGCGAATGATGTTCAGCTCCGCGTCATCGTCTGGATAATCAATGCTCACCTTCATAAGAAAGCGATCCATTTGCGCTTCAGGCAACGGGTAGGTGCCCTCCTGCTCAATCGGATTTTGTGTCGCTAAGACCATAAAAAGCTCAGGCAGAGGATAGGTTTTCCCCGCCACCGTCACCTGTCGCTCCTCCATGGCTTCAAGCAAAGCCGATTGAACTTTTGCCGGGGCGCGATTAATTTCATCCGCTAGAACCAAGTTATTAAAAATTGGCCCCGGCTGAAATGTCAATGTGGCTGTGGCTTGCTGCCCAGCGCCCTGCCGACCATCATCGTCAACGTGATAGACCTCAGTGCCCGTCACATCAGAAGGCAACAAATCAGGTGTGAATTGTATACGACCCAGTCCCGCATCAAGCGCGAGTGCCAATGACTTGATCGAGCGGGTTTTCGCGGTGCCAGGCAAGCCCTCAAGCAGTAGATTACCATTGCACAACAGCGCAACCAGTAACCGTTCAATCACATGTGACTGCCCAAGAACCGCTCGTTGCATTTGCCCCTTCAGCTGCATGATTGCTTCTAGCGCAGCGCTCATAGATTCCCCAAAGATTTTGATATAAATAACAAGCCACTAAAATAACAAGACATGAGACTAAATAGTAGCGCAAGTACATAGTTCGAGAGACAACAGCCGGCTAACCCGTGGTTTCACAAGTTTGAAAACAGACAGTGTGTAGCGAAGTGTAAGCAGAGGAAAGATTAAAACCCAGCCGACCGGCTGGATTTTAATAAGGCGCGCCCCAGTGTTCGGGGCGACCACTATTACTTAGAGAGTACGGCTCCCATAGCACCCGCACTTGCCGCTTCACCCGCCTTGGGGTGGTAGGTCGTAAGCTGCTTAACAACACCATCAACTGTAAAACTATTGGGCGCCTGACGCGCTGGGAATTGACGGAACGTTTGTGCAAACATCAACGCCTTAGCGGAACCGTAGCTCAACCACGCTGTATTCTCTTCCCACCAGGTGTTGTAACCGTTCGAATCTGTATCAGCTCGCTCAAACGGATCGCGGCGCAGGTGGAACAACTTGGGCAAACGCAGGCGCACAAACGGCTCACGCCACACGTCAAACTTCTTCGAGCGCTGCTCAGCGTAAACGATCTTCCAGTCTTTGGCGCGTGTTCCGACTAGCATGCCGTCGTCACTGAAGTAGAAGAAGGAATCACGCGGGCCCTTGTCCGTCTTAGCGCTCAAGTAAGGCAGAAAGTTGTGGCCATCGAGGTGAACACGGAAGTTCTTGTCGTCAATCTGCTTGCCCTTCATCAGCTCTTGCTTGATGTTCGGCTCGCCGACAGCGGCCATGATGGTCGGCACCCAATCCAGGTGCGACATAACCTCGTTAGAGATTTCACCGGCGCGAATTTTACCCGGCCAGCGAACCATGGCAGGAACTCGATAGCCGCCCTCCCAGTTGGTGTTTTTCTCACTGCGAAACGGTGTAATGCCCGCATCAGGCCAGGTGTTGTAGTGCACACCATTATCGGTTGAATACACCACGATGGTGTTGTCGGCTATGCCCAGTTCATCCAGCTGACCGAGCATGTCGCCGACCAACTCATCGTGCGCCACCATCACATCGTTATAAAAACCCTGACCCGATTTGCCTACGTGCTTCTCCGCCGGGTGTGTCCACAGGTGCATACCCGTAGTGTTCAACCAAACAAAGAAAGGCTTGCCGGCATTGTGCGATCGCTTAATAAATTTCTTGGCCGCGGATGAGAACTCCTCATCCACGGTTTCCATACGCTTTTTAGTCAGCGAACCAGAATCTTCAATACGACCGTCGGCGTAGGAGTGAATCACACCGCGTGGGTTAAAAATTTTCTGGTACCAGGCCTCTTGCGGGTAGTCCGGAGTCTCAGGTAACTCTTCGGCGTTGAGGTGGTAGAGGTTGCCAAAGAATTCATCAAAGCCGTGGTTGGTCGGCAAAAACTCATCGCGATCGCCCAGGTGGTTTTTACCAAACTGACCGGTGGCATAACCCAGCGGTTTGAGCATTTCTGCCAGCGTCGGATCTTCCGCTTGCAGGCCTGTCGCTGCGCCCGGCGTACCGACTTTGGTGAGACCGGTACGGACCGGGTGCTGGCCGGTAATAAACGCCGAGCGACCCGCGGTGCAGCTCTGCTCACCGTAATAATCGGTGAACATCACGCCCTCTTTGGCGATGCGGTCAATGTTGGGGGTTTGGTAGCCCATCATGCCGTGACTGTAGGCACTGATATTGGAAATGCCAATATCATCGCCCCAGATCACCAGAATATTGGGCTTGTCAGCCGCCATTACGGCGCAGGAAGCCAGCCACGCTGCCCCTACGCTTAGAGTTTTTAACCAACGGTTCATGATGCCTACCCTTATTATATTGGTGTTCGCCACGAGCTCGCGAACCCACCTCAAAATTGACCATCGACAATAGCCAACCGACACTTATATATCCAATGAAATAAATACAATAATAAATATAACCATTTAGTTATGTTAGTCTTGCCAGCTGCCTATCTTCATGAGCACAAGTCTATGTCATCAACCGAACTCCACCAGCTTGATTACAAATTACTGCTGTCTCTGCAGGTTCTCATTGAGGAGGGCAATGTCACGCGCGCCGCCGAACGACTGCATATTACTCAGCCAGCGATGAGTAAAACACTGCGCCGCCTGCGCGAGTTGTTTCATGATCCGCTGTTTACCCGCAGCGCGCAGGGACTGGTAGCCACCCCCAAACTGCAACAGGTCAGTGTTCAGCTGCCGTCACTGCTTCAGCAACTCAGTGATTTAGTCGGCGTGGAGGGGTTTCAGCCAGCGCACTGTGACACACGCTTTCGTATTACCGCCGGTGAAATGCTCTCGACCATAATCGTTTCACCACTGCTTCAGCGCTTGATGCGCAGTGCGCCACAAGCACAAATTATTGAGAGCCACCTTGCGCCGTCCTACCTAGAGGACTTGGCCAGTGGCAAGCTAGACTTCGCCGTTCACCTGACGGCCAACTGCCCAGACAGTTTTTACGCCACACCGCTGGCCAACTTTAAGGCCCGCTGCCTCATGCGCGCTGACCACCCCCTAAGCAAGCAGAAAACAATCAGCCTAGAGGACTATTTAGCCTACCCCCACATTCGGGTGTATTTCAGTCGCATGACCCACAATGGCGTTGGTTTTATTGATCAGCTGCTGGCCGCGAAAGGTAAGCAGCGGCGTATTCTGCTAGAAACCACCTACACCAGCACCGCTCTCGACGCACTCTGCCATACCGACTGCCTGATGGTAGGTTCGCCGCTGCAAGCCGATCTTTACCTAGCCGCCAAACCCCTGTGTTCGCGGGAGTTCCCGCCGGAGATTGACTTTCCAGAGTTACAGTTCGCTTTGATTCAACACGAACGTACCCTCAACAGCGCGCCCCACCAGTGGTTAAAACAACAGATCATGGAACTCGCTCTCGCCAGCCCACTACTCGCGCCTACTTAAGACAAATTGAGTGAAAACCGTCAGCACCAGGGCTCTGGAATACCGCTGGGAAACCGCTCTCGCCCCCATGTACACTGAATATTATTTCAACACGCAACACCGCACACTATGAGCAATCTAAAAATTTTCAAAAACAACACCGCGATTTTGATCATTGGTCGCGAAGTTCAGGCGAACTATCACAGTCATCACGCCCTGCAGGTATCCTTCGCCCTCGGAGAGCCCTTTAGTCTGCGCTGGCAAACAGACACGGCGACGGCAAAAAGTGGCGCATTTGAGGGTGTGATAATTGCCCCAGACCTGAAACACAGCCTCGATGGAGAGGGTGGTGCACAGGCCCTACTGCTGATCGATCCAGAGCATGCCTACGCTCAGCAGCTATCAAAGATCTGGCTTAAAGGTGAGCTTGTTGCGCCCCTGCCCGCCCAGCTCTTGAGCCCACTCATCAAAAAGCTGACCACAGAGCCGCTGCCGAACTTACAGGCATTCGGGTCTACCGGCCCGATCACTGAATTATTGAGCACCCTGCTACCGGAGGGTAGCGGCCTTGCAAAGATTGACCATCGCGTGCGGGCCGCGCTCGACTACCTCCAATCACAACCGATCAAAAGCATTGCGGCCAGAGAGCTTGCGGACGCCGTGCACCTGTCGGAAAGTCGTCTGGCTCACCTGTTTAAACAGCAGGTGGGCATTCCCGTGCGCCGTTATTTGATGTGGCTGCGACTCATGGACGCCATTGACTACGCATTTACCGGCAACACCCTGACCGATGCCGCAGCCTCTGCAGGTTTTGCTGACTCGGCCCACTTCACCAGAACGTTCCAAGCCATGTTTGGCATTCAACCCTCCGTTGTTGTTCAACACAGCCAGTTTGTTCAAGTGCCGTGAGTAGGTGCTGCGATAACATCGCAGCACCTACTCACGTAACACAGAGATAAAGACTTTTGACTATGACCATGATCATGACGGCTAAACTCCAAACGGCATTTAATGAAGAAATGCAGCAAGCCAAATCACTCTACGCCCAAAGGCAATACCTTTCGTGTTTTGAGCGCCTGGAGCGGGCGCACATTCTCGGTCAGCGCCATTATGTCCCCCACGTCATCAATCATTACTGGATGCTGAAGGTAGGCCTGCGTCGCCGAGATCTGCGAGAGATTTTGGGTCAGACCCTGCGAATCATCGGCTCGGCCGGCTCACTGATTGGCGCGGTTCCCGTCGGTAATACTGGCGGGGCCAATGTCAGCCCCATCAAACCTATGCCCATACCTGCGGACCTCGCGCATTTTTTCGACGAGCGCTCTGTCGGCCAATCGGCCAATGAATAACATGAAACGCACAGCCCCAGCTCGACTGCGCACAATCTCTGCGCTGGCTTTATTTTTACTGCTGGCGCTGGCTGCGGCCTATTCGGTGCGGCATATCCAGGCGGTAGAGCGTGTGGAGCGCGACTGGCAGGCAAACCGTGTTGAGCGCCTGGGAGACTTTGGCAGCACCCAGCAGTTGTCTATTACGCCGCTGGTCAATTGGCACGCCGCCGATTCAAATCTGAAAACCGAAGCCGGAGTATCCTACCTGATTGAGACCGATCAGCAGCGGCTGCTGTTTGATGTCGGCTATAACCAACAAGCTGAACCCCGGTCCCCACTGCAGCACAACATGGAAGCCATGGAGTTGAAGTGGGAGTCCATCGACACCTTGTTCTTCAGTCATCACCACCTGGACCACGCCGGCGGCCAGTCCTGGGTTGATGCGGGTAGCTTTTCCCCAGGTTCTGGGCAACCCTCTCTGGGCAACACACGAATCTTCGCGCCTACGCCATTGCACTACCCTGGCAGTCAGGTGACGCTGGTTGATAAACCCGCGGTGATCGGTGAGGGGATTGCCAGTATCGGGCCGATTAAACGCCGATTGTTTATGGGGGAAATCGAAGAGCAGGCACTGGCGATAAATGTGGCGGGTAAGGGCATTGTTCTCGTGGTGGGTTGTGGTCATCAAACGCTGCCAAAAATCCTGCAACGTTATGATCAGTTGTTTGACCAACCGCTCTACGGAATCGTCGGGGATTTACACTACCCGCTGCCGGATGGACGCCTGACGCTGTTCGGAATTAACCTACAACGTTACTTGGCCTCCGGCTCTGGCCCTTGGAACCCCATTAACGAGGCCGATGTTCGAGCCGACATGGACCGATTAAAACAGCGAGAGTTGGGGGTTATTGGCCTTGGCGGGCACGATACCAGCGACGTCGTGATCAGTTGGTTTCAGCATCACTTCGGGCAGGCCTTCCGCTCTGTACGCGCGGGGGAGGCGATTGAGTTTGATGGACCATGACGCATGCGCAATATGGGCGAGCCATCCCCACCAACCCTCCAGTATTTAGCGCGCCTGTAAGCGTTCCAGTATCTGACTCACCTGCGGCGACCCCGGCGCGATGCGCGAGAGATCCGATAAGTAGCGATAGGCCTTGTTAATTTCATTGTTTTTCTCAAGGTAACGCACCAGCGTCAGCAGCAGGTCAGTCTGGTTTGGCCAGCGCTTATTAGCCGTTTCCAACACGGCAATCGCCTCCTTCAACTGTCGCTGATTATCCAGCGCAATGGCATAGACATACGCGTAACGCGGCTGACCCGTGGGCAGCTCAAAAGCCTCTTTAAGATACGGCAGTGCCTGCGCGTACTGAGCCTCGCGGATTAACATCAAGCCATAACTGTGTTGCACGCCCGCACTATCGGGGGCAATTTTTAGCGCTTTATCGAGCAGTACTCTGGCCTCGGCATCGCGCCCAATTTGGCGATTAAAATCAGCGAAATTAATTAAAGTCGGCACATAGCTCGGCCCAAAGCGCAGTGCATTTTTATAAGCCTTGAGCGCCGCACTGTGGCTGCCCTGGTTGTTGGGTCCACCTTGGCGGCTGTAGAACTGCGCCAAGCTCAACTGACCGCTTGGGGTGTCCTGGGTGTGCAATAACGTATCGAGGTATTCGTCCATCAAACGCTGATAGGCGACGCGTTCTTCCGCGGGTACCAGCGGGCTGGCATCCATCAATTGCACAGCCACCTCATGGCGCACCGATAGGTGTGAATCGCTCATCATCGACGCCAATAGCTGCCAGCGTGTTTGCGACGCGACACCCGCCAGTGAGGTTACCGCCGCGCGGCGCAGTAGCGGGCTGTCGCTTTGCAGCTGCTTCTGCGCCGTTTCAACACTCAAGCGCGACGGGAAATCGGCCAACTGCTGCAACAGGGTGGCGGCAATAATGTCCGCTTGGCCACCTATTACGGTGGTTAAGGTTTTCGAAACCAAACGATCGCCGCGCCGCGCCGCGGCGTTGACGCTGCCCCAATGCTGACTATAACTGTCGGCCTGCTTGGGCCAGTTATCCCATAGTGCGGAAGACTTTTTCACCCATGCCGTGTCTTTGTCATCGTGGCACTTGGCGCAGGCTAACGGTGTTTCCAGATCTTTATGTGTGGATAAATTCGGCACACTGAAGCTGTGATCACGGCGTTCATCCACCCCCATATAGGTACGCTCGGGCATGTGACAACTGACACACTGCGCGCCCTCGCTACCCTGCGGATGCTGGTGGTGCTTAGCCTGATCAAACACATCACTCTGGTGGCATTGACTGCACACGGCATTGCCCTGCGCAATGAGTTTGCCAGAGTGCGGGTTGTGGCAATTGCTACAGGTCACGCCCTGCTCGTGCATTTTACTTTGCAGGAAAGAGCCCAGTACAAACACTTCATCCTGAATCTGACCATCGGGGAAATACAGACCTTCATCCAACAGGCGCAGGCGGTGTTTATCGTGGTAATCGTCACTTGGCTTGCCCGGCGCCAAGGTCATGCGACGTGAATGACAAGAACCACAGGCATTGATTTCATCAACACCGGCGACCATACCACCTGCGCTGTTTTCGACATCCTGCACGGGGTTAGCGATACTGTCACCCGGCGTAAAGCGCCACTGCACACCAGCGGTTTTAAACGTTTCAAAGCCATTTTTTGCCGCGCTCAACTGACCGCTGTTGGCCAAACCCACGTGTTTTTCTGCGGGACCATGGCAGCTCTCACAGGCAACGTTGATATCACCCCACGTGGTGGCGTAACTGTTGCTCTCCTGTGAGTAGTTTTTTTGCAGGTTGGTGCTGTGACAGTTGGCGCAGTTGCTGTTCCAGTTATTAAAGTGACCGGTCCAAAAGAACGGGTGCTCTGGGTCTATGTCCTCATCTGGCTGCAGGTGGAACCAACGCTGCCCGCCGTCGCTTTTGGAGCGACTGTCCCAAGCGATATTAAGCGCCTGCACGCGCCCGTCTTCCAATGTCACCAGATACTGCTGCAGGGGCGAGAAACCAAAGGTGTAATCAATTTTGAAGGTTTGCGAGTCACCTGTGCGGTTGGCCGTGTCGATGAAGTAATCACCTTCGCGCTGAAACAGGCGACTGCTAATGCCGTGAAAGTTCACCTCTACGTTATTGAAATCACCCAGCACCGAGTCTTTAGTGGGGCGTTGCATGGCCTTGAAATGATCCGATGCTTGCCAGTCGCTGTAGGCCTGTTCATGGCAACCCGCACAGCTTTCAGCACCCAAGTAGCCATCGCTGGCAGCGGCCGCCAGTGACACAAAAGAGCAGAGTAATAAAGAGAGTGCAGAGCGAAAAGACATGTAACTTCCAAGGTGTACAGCCCAGACCATCACTCCACAAAGGAGAGACTGGCAGGCGAATAAAGTGAGTAGGCTCAGGCGCCTATTATTCAAGTATCCCCTTCTTTTGGCCAGCCCTGATTACAAGACTTAATCGACATCAACCCTCTTTGCATAAAACGCAGACATAAAAAAAGGCAGCTTAGTGCTACCCTTTTCTAAAGCGGAGTACTGGTTTAGAAGTTGTACTTCGCATCCACGCCCCAGCTAAGAGGTGCATTCGGCGTCACATAAGCCGAACCAAAAATCGCCTTAGTACGGCCACCGGGAATACCGGTGTATTGATTGTCGAGCAGGTTCTGGCCCCACAAGGCCAATTCCAAGCTCTGGTCATCGCTCAACCACGAGATACGCGCATTGAGGAACTGCTTATCTGCATCGAAGTTTTCAAGCTCGTCATAGATAGGCTGGTAGTTAGCATCGTCCTTCAAGCTTTGCTCTTGGAAGATGTAGTCAACGTGCACCAACAACTCACCCGCCGACAACACATCAGGCGTCCAATCGACGGTTAGGGTGTAGGCCAAGTCCGTACTGCTGGTCTCGGTTTCAGCGATGAGTGTGCCCACATCGTTGTAGTATGGCGCAAAGCTCTTCTCTTCATCGCGCAGGGTGGTGATCAAACCAAAGCGCAGGTAGTCAGTGGCCACCCAATCGGTGGTCATTTCGATACCTTCTAGCTGCTGATTACCGCTGATAATGACCGGTATGGCCGCGAGCTGACCTGGGAGCTGGGATTCGACAGCTTCCTGTAGGTTGTCAATCTCTAGGCTAAACAGCGACAACTGCGTGCGCAGGCGACCGTCGAGGAAATCCCCCTTAATGCCCCACTCGTAGTTGGTGGACTCTTCCGGGGAAAATGGCTGCTCTGCGGTATTGGCATTAAGCGAGTCAAAACCACCGGCCTTGTAACCGGTTGAGAATGACAGGAAGGTCGAAGCGGTATCGCTGATCTGATACTTCAACACAGCGCGGCCCGTGGTTTTGCTCCAGGACTCAGTGGCTTCAATCAGCTCATCGTTCGGGGTCGTAAAACCAAAGTCGCCGGCAGCGTTAAAGAACTGGTTGGTTGCGCCTGGGCGCACATCGGCGAAGCTAGTGGTTGGACTCCACCAGCTGAGGGTCTTCTCATCGCGGCTGTGGCGCAGGCCGAGCAGCAGGTTGAAGTCTTCATTGAGGGTTATGTTCACATCCGAGAAGATGCCCATGTTGGTGAACTCACCGTGGTTCTCGACCTCCTCCGCCCATGGAACACCGCTGAAGCTCGGCCCGAAGATCAGCGGATCGCCCAACAGGTCGTAGGTCGCATCGGTGATATCATCTGGCCCACAAGAGCCGCCACACAATACTGCACCTAAGCCAGCGCCATTCAACGCGGTAGCCAATTGCGCTTGATCCCACATGTGATCCATGGAAGAGCCCAGTACGCTGTTCACTTCAGCGGTCGCCACGCGTGCAATCGAATCACCCATCAACGACAAGGTGGTGCGCTGCATCACATCTTCTTTGCTGTAGTTAGCGCCCATCACCCAGTCGTAACGATCATTGGTGAAGTGGAAGCTGATTTCGTTGTAAAAAATGTTGGAGTCTTCGAAGTTGATGGTATCACCGTAGACCGTAAGGTCAGAGGTGCCGTCTTCTTCTTCGCGGTTGTAGGCTTCCCATTCGCGGTAGCTGGTGGTGAACCGCATCGACCACTGGTCATCGATTTCGTGGTCCAGCTTTACGATCAGGCCCTGCATGTCGCGGGTCTCGCCGCCTTCGATCAAGTCATTCTCGGTTTTACCGTTGAAGGGGTCTTGGCTGTAGGAAAATTCGCTGAGACCTACGGCAGCTCGGGCAGAGTTGTTGACCTTATCCCAGTCGTAGGACACCTGCAGGGTGGTGGCTTCGGAGATATCCCACAGTACGGCTGCACGCAGCGCCTGGTTGTCCTCGGCGCCGCCATCACCGCCGCCGGCGAGGTTTTGAATGTAACCGTCGCGCTCGTTGGTTAGGAGGTTAACGCGCAGGGCCACGGTATCGGTCAAGGCGGTGTTGATCATACCTTCAAAGCGCATAAGACCATCGGTACCGATCTTAGCGGCGACAAAACCTTCTTCTTCCTGGGCTGGCGAGTTAGGAATGAGGTTTACCACACCGGCCGAGGCATTGCGGCCATAGAGAGTGCCCTGCGGGCCCTTGAGCACTTCGACTCGCGCCATGTCCGAGAAAGACACGGTTGAGGCGGCCTGTGGCAAGTAAACACCGTCGTAGAAGGTGGCAACCGAGGGGTCACCGCCGATGCTGATGTTGGAGCTGGATACGCCACGTATGCTGAGTGAGTTCTGGGTAATGCCGGTATCGCTCGCTTCAAACCCCGGGATATAGTCGTCCATATCCTTAATGGTGAGGGCACCGGTGTTGCTGATGTCGTCGGCTGAGAAGTTGTCGATGGTGATCGGTACTTCGAGCACGCTTTCCGCACGTTTCTGCGCGGTTACGATCACCTCTTCAAGCAGTAGTGAAGAGGTGCTGTTTTCAGCCCAACTCAATACGGGGGTGAGCGCTGCAGCGGACGCCATAAATAAAGGCAGAGTAAATGAGGGTAGTCGACGGACGAACGCGCGCCCTGTAACGGTCTGTGTCATGGTGGCTCCTAGCGCTTAGGCGCTTATTTATAATTATGATTTAGCAGCCACCACCATACGTTATTTGACCGTTAAAATGCTCCCCCTGTTCCGCCGCATCCGCTTTAACTCTGACGTTTTTTAAAAATTCGTTAGAGAAAAAATCCGTCAGCCGCCCTCAGCAGCGTGTTCGACATCCTCCAACTGCTCGCGCCTGTATGCCGTAGGTGTACTGCCATGAGTTTCCTTAAAGGCTTTATTAAACGAGCTGATCGAACGGAAACCCGCGTCGAGGGCAATCACCAACACCTGTATCTCACTTTGCAGGGGATCCGCCAAGCGATCGGAGGTCTCTTTGATGCGGTAGCGATTGAGAAAATCGTTAAAGTTGCGGTAACCCAGCTCGGCGTTAATCAGCTGGCGTAACTTATACTCTGGCAATTCCAAGCGTTCGGCCAGCTTGCCAATGGTCAGACCCATCTCTTGATAGGCCAGCTCTTTTTCCATGAGGTGATTGAGCTGGTCGAGCAGGGCTTGGTCCACTACCGGCGCCAAGACCGCATCGGGTTCCTCGACAGGGCCCGGTTCTAGACCAACTTTGATACCCGCAGCACCTAGCACGACACCTGAAACTACCGGTAGAGGCGCCATGGCCCAGGGGCTCGTGCGATAGCGTAACAACAAGGCGTTGGCGACCAGCATCATTGCAGCCACCGACACATACTGCATGGACGCCCACCAAACCTCACCGGTAAAGAGCAGTTCGCGGCAGACAAGAAAGGCGACGAGGTAGCCACCATTGAGCGCGCAAAACCACGTCCTGAGGCTGCGCCTCTCTTCAATCAAGTCAGTGTGCCAGTGCCCAGCAACCGCATAGAGCGCTAGGCCGATGAACACAAACTCAACCGCTTGCGGCAGAGTAGACAGCAAAATATACAAGACATCGCCACTGGTCAAATGCAGCACATGCCCCAGCACAGGCGCCAAAAGCGTATAGGCCACCAGACCAACGTGCCAGGGTTTGAGGCGAAAATGGTCGTTAAACAAACTGGCGCTGAAGAGCCAAAACATGCCCGGCACCAAAGCGGAGAAGGAAGTTAAGATAAACCCCCATAAGCTGTTGTCGAACAAGGGCGCTATAAAGTACGCCATGATCGCCAACTGCAGCAGCGCATAGAGGGTTTGCTTCAAGCGCCAGGGGCGAGTGAAAATCAACAACACACCGCTCAACAACACCTGAGACAGACCAAAGCTAATCGCCGAAGCCATGACTGTATTCATATACATCAACCGCGTAATGACAAAAGACGGTTAATATAGCAACGCCTCGGCCATCCGAACAGCTTACTGACGACTGATGGGTCAGCCCTGCTCCGACAACTCAGTGCTGCGCCAACAGCATGTCCGCCATGCGCGCGCCGATCATCACACACGATGCGCTGGTATTGCCGTGCAGCGGCAATGGCATGATCGAAGCATCCGCCACACGCAAGCCCTGCACCCCCTTGACCCGCAGCTGGGTGTCGACGACCGTGCGCGCTGCCTCGCTGGGGCCCATGCAACAGGTGCCGCCATAGTGGTAGTCATTTTCCAGTTCTTGGCGAATATAGGCTTCCATCTGCGCGTCACTTTCCACCTGCTGACCGGGCAATAGCTCTTTGCCTAATATGCCGCCCCACTTATCAGAGGTCGCAATGCGCCGACATAATGCGATGCCACGCTTAAGCGGCTCAAAGTCCTCAACCTCGCCCATAAAGCCGAGGTCAAACAGCGGGGATTCTTTGGCGTCACGCGATTGAATTTTAATCGAGCCGCGGCTCTTCTCGGCCAACAGGCACAGGATAAAGGTAATACCGTGTTCGTCGCCTACGCCTTTTTCAATGCCATGGGCGATGAGCGGCCCCAACTGAATTTGTAGGTCCGCCTCAGCCAGATCGTCTTTCGACTTCACAAACATGTTGCCGTCAAAATGGTTCCAGCTGCCTATGCCTTTTTTGAAGAAGGTCCACTGCATACCGATTTTTAATTTCTGCCAGAGCGACAGGCCGCTCAAGGTGATGGGTTCACTGCAGGGGTATTGAATTTTCAATGTTGGGTGGTCGTGCAGGTTTTCACCTACCGCCGGCAGCTCACTGATGACATCGATGCCCAACGCTTCAAGGTGCGAACGCTCACCAATGCCCGACAGCTGCAGCAGCTGCGGGGAGCGCAGCGCACCGGCACTTAAGATCACTTCAGACTCTGCCGTCACATTTTGGGTGATGCCCTTACAGGTGTAAGTCACACCGCTGGCAATGGGCAACCCACCGGACTCAACCGCCGAGTGATCAAAGTCAACCCGCTGCACACAGGCATCGGTAATCACCGTGAGGTTAGGGCGCGCCATCACCGGCTTTAAAAAAGCACTGGCCGCCGAGTGTCTTTTGCCATCTTTAATGGTCGCCTGCGTCCAGCCAACCCCTTCGGCCACGCCATCACAGAAATCATCACGGGCCATGATGCCCTGCTCGATCGCTGCCTCTCTGTAGTTATTCACCAAGCGTGCCGTAGGGTAGGTTTCTGGCACCGACGCCGCGCTTAGCTCGCCGCTGCCGCCGCGCTGTTCGTTAGCGCCATTGCTGTTGGTCTCAGTGGCCCGAAAGTAGGGCAACACCTCTTTATAGCTCCAGCCGTCACAGCCTTCTTTTTCAGCCCAGTTGTCGTAGTCCGCCGCGGTGCCGCGAATGTGCAGCATGCCGTTAACGCTCGATGAGCCACCCAGTGTCTTGCCGGTGATCAGCGTAATCTTGCGGTCGTTTAAATTCTTTTGCGGCACGGTTGGTGTCTGCCAGTGGTAGCCACCGTGTTTGAAGACTTCCAACATGCCACCGGGCATGTGGATCATCGGAAACTTATCCACAGGCCCTGCTTCAAGCAGCAGCACACTTACGCTGCTGTCCGCGCTCAGTCGATTGGCCAGGGTACAACCGGCCGAACCCGCACCAACAATGATGTAATCGTAACGGTCATTCATAGTGGTTGTTGCCTCATCATTTTTACTCAGCCTGCATGGCTAACCCCACCGCAGGGTTAGATTTCTGGTTAGTCATCTATAGGCAGCGGCCTTCAGCGACTGCCCAGAATCAGGTCTGCGGCCTTAGCGCCAATCATGATACAAGCGTGATTGGTATTGCCGTGCATCGGCACGGGCATCACCGAGGCGTCGGCGACTCTAAGTCCCTTCACGCCCTTAACCCGCAACTGTGGGTCAACCACGGTATAGGCGTCGGCGGGGTTGCCCATGCGACACGTGCCACCGTAGTGGTAATCGTTGTCGACGGTATTGCGAATAAATTCAATCACGTCGGCGTCACTCTCGGTGCCGAGGCCAGGTTTGCGTTCGGTTACCAAACGCCCGCCCCAAGCTTTGGCCGTCGCCAGCTTGCGCACAAAGTGCAGGCCACGTTTGATCGGTTCAAAGTCTTCTTCATCGGTCATATAACC
>Ga0209826_1001226_pt1 | contig 17986 bp, 13 predicted proteins | sample GOMGulsemesocosm_5_FD_184637 | JGI IMG/M metagenome (GOLD analysis project Ga0209826, IMG submission 184637) | Methane-oxidizing microbial communities from mesocosms in the Gulf of Mexico - GOM15C Gulf of Mexico (SPAdes) (version 2) | ecosystem: Environmental > Aquatic > Marine > Cold seeps... | reverse complement strand
GTGGAACCCATGTATTCCCAAGATTGCCCTTGGTTGATGCACAGCTGGTCGCCATCGTTAAGGCTGTAGTTTGCCAGTTGGGACCACATGTCATCCCACTCTGCGTCATTCGTGTCGATGTATTCCACGGTATTGAACTCTCCCTGACGGTCAGAGTCCATTAAGGCTTCTTCCGGCAGTTGTATTTTAATTTAATCAAGTTTTAGTCTTTGTTGAATTAATGTCAAGAACATTTCTTTACAAACATGGGTTTGGCCCTCTGACATTTGTTTTTTTATTGATAGCGAGGTTTTTTCTTTAAATAGACAACAGTCTGGTCAATATTCTGAACAGAAAGTGTTTTAGGCTATGTGTATTTTTTGACTGAGTGTTGGTTTGAAGTTAGTGACAAGGTGAGCGGTATTCTTTACATTTGGTTTGTACCGCCCTGGCGGTTTGGTGCTTCCTATAGAAAGTAAACCGTTACCGGCTAAGGTGACGGTTTTTATACGGTTAGCGTTTAATAGAAAAGTAAATAGCTTCTGTTTTTGCCACGATGGTGCCGTTGGTGTCTTTAAGTTCCAACGGCAATATGATTTTGTATTTACCTTTGCTCAGCGTCTGCTCTTCAATTTCTTTCCAGCGTTCTTCACTTATTTCTAAGGTGACGCGGGTGTCCGTCATGGCTGGGGCTGTGAACCGAATCGACATGTCGCCGACGACGGGGTAAATGTTATCCATGCCGAAGCGCTGCATAAACATCAGCCCAAATGGGAATTCAGCCAGTGCAAATAAAGCGCCCGCATAGATGGTACCGACGTGATTAGTGCTGCCTTCCAGTGGTAATTCAACGGTGCAGCGATTGGCTCCTGACTCGATAAACGACAGGTTCATACGGGCCAGCATCGGGTTTAGTTTTAGGGCTTCATCATTGCTTAACATGGTTCTTTCTCGCGTGTTTTTCATGGGTGTGAAAGGGGATCTACGGCGCTGATCCTGTGCAGATAAGTTCGTGAACTCACCTGCGAGAATAGCGGTTAGGGGGTTGCTGCGGCAATGCTGAATGTTGCGTGGAATACGGCTCTGTCGGTGAGAGCGTTATCACGGTGCGTTACTGTTTGTGGCGGTGTTGATTAAACGCCTGCTCGATGAAGTCCGCATCGTGTGAGCGCTTAATGGTTTCAAACAGCTGGTTTGCACCTGGGTATATGCGGCGCAGGTAGACCAGCCACTGTTTTACTCGATTGCCGAGACTCTTTTTACTGGGGTACAGCCGACGGGTAAGTTGGTAGTAGCCCAACAGGAACTCACTGATTTCGGCCCAACTCATGGGCTGGTAGTCCTCGGCATTCATGTAGGCCTTCACTTGGCGGGCAAGGTCGGGTGTGGCGAGCAGGCCGCGACCAAACATAAAGTCTTCGCAACCGCTCTGCTCTTGGCAGCGCTTGAAGTCGTCTAAGGTCCAAATTTCGCCATTGGCGATGACGGGTATGTCGATGGCATCACGGATGTCGCGAATGTAGTTCCAGTAGGCGGGGGGCTTGTAGCCGTCGGCTTTTGAGCGTGCATGCACGGCCAGTTCATTGGCGCCTGCTTCAAAGGCGGCGTTGGCGTTGTCGAGGTAGCGACTGCGGTCCTCGTAACCTAAGCGAATCTTTGCGGTGACCGGTATGTGGTCCGGCACACTGGCGCGCACGGCGCTGACGATATCAAATACGCGGTTGGGCGATTTCAGCAGACTGGCGCCGCCGTCGTTTTTATTGACGGTTTTTGCTGGGCAACCGAAGTTGAGGTCGATGGCACAGGCCCCCATCCCGGCAATCTTGGCGGCGTTATAGGCCAGCATCTCCGGGTTGCTGCCCAATAGCTGTACGCGTACAGGGGTGCCGGATGCCGTTTGGCTGGTGTTTTGGCCAGCCGGTACGGCCTCGAGTTCTGGACACAGGAGTTTGAATACACGCTCGGGCAGCTTTTGGTCGGTGATGCGCACAAACTCTGTGACACAGACATCTATACCACCAATGCCTGTTAAGAGTTCGCGGACATGGTGATCGACCACACCCTCCATTGGAGCAAGAAACAAACGCATGAATTAACCATAAGCATAAAAGATGGCTATTCTAAAGCATTGCCACGGACTTGGCTGTTGGCGCTTATTAATAGATCGCGTTAGGGTGGTGTGTAGAAGTCGAGGCTGGTTGGTGGATTGATAATGGCGCGTGGTGGTAGGGACGCGGATGAATATGGATGGTAAAACATAAGGAGTTGTTATGCTGGACACTGTACGCGTGCTGTTGGTAGACGACGAAGCCATGGTAAGGGATAACTTGGAAGCCTACTTGGAGGATGAAGGGATCGAGGTCAAAACCGCTGCGTCGGCTGAGCGAGGTTTAGAGATGTTGGCAGAAGAACCTTTCCAAGTTGCGATTGTTGATATGCGCTTGCCAGGCATGAGTGGCGATGAATTTATTCGTGCGGCCATGGCCGCGGGCCATGAGCTACATTATTTGATTCATACGGGCTCGCTGGAATATCGTTTGCCGAGCGACCTGCTGTGTAATGGCTTGAACTCGTGGCACGTGCTGCACAAGCCATTGGCGGACATGAACTTGCTGACACAGCGTTTGAATTCTTTTTGTGCGTGAGCTTTAGGCTCCAGGGGGCCGTTCTGTCTAACCAGAATTTACTGGTTTGCTCGGAAATATCTGTAAAAAGGCTTTTTACAGTTTCATTTCCAAAGGTATGTTTTTTGTTAAGTCATTGATAATAAAGGATAAATATTGTTTCTCATGATTTTGGTTTTGTAGTAATAAAGTAAATTTGCCTACAAAATAAAAGCTCGTTACATTCTCGGTCCTCCTACAAAGGAGCAGTGTCACTACAGGTGCTGGAAACTTAAGCTGGTCTATTCTTACAGTTTGAGTCCCTCATCGGGGTTAACCCTCCCAACGTAGTGGAACGAACAATAAACAGACACGACATCCAACCGATGGCGCTGTCTCCTAGGTTGGTGGGATTACCCTAAAAAAGGGTGACCCCAGCGCTTAGAAATTGGAGATTGGACTACCCATGCAACAAGATATCCTGCAACAGGGCTTCGACTTGATGCTCTTCGGTATGGGCACTGTATTTGTGTTCCTAACCGTACTCGTGATCGCCACCATGATCATGTCCACGTTGGTACAGCGTTTCTTCCCCGATGCGCCTGAACCTCAGTTGGCCAATGTGCCTGCTGCCCCCACCGGTGTTACCGATCCTAAACTGTTGGCCATTATTAAGGCCGCGGTTGACCAGCACCGAGCAAAGTAAGCAGCACCCAGTACGACCGAACGACTCACGCCAAAGCATTGCGGCCCTCTTAATTTAAGACGGCGCAGTGCGGCACAGAATTTCACGAACTCCTGATCTTAAAGGCTTCTTCATGACTGATACCAAGAAACCATTAGGTATTACTGACGTTGTATTACGCGACGCTCACCAATCCCTGTTTGCAACCCGCATGCGTCTCGACGACATGCTACCGATCGCCGCTAAGCTGGACGAAATCGGCTACTGGTCACTTGAGACTTGGGGTGGAGCCACCTTCGATGCTTGTATTCGCTACTTGGGTGAAGACCCATGGGATCGTATCCGTCAGCTGAAAAAGGCCATGCCTAATACGCCGATGCAGATGCTGTTCCGTGGCCAGAACATTTTGGGCTACCGTCACTACGCCGATGATGTGGTTGATAAGTTTGTAGAGCGTTGCGCCGTAAACGGCGTTGACGTCTTCCGCGTATTCGATGCCATGAACGACATGCGCAACATCGAGACCGCGTTGAAAGCGGTTAAAAAGCAGGGCAAACACGCCCAGGGTACCATCGCTTACACCTTGAGCCCGGTTCACACCATCGATATGTGGATTGAGCAGGGTAAGCGCATTGAAGACATGGGCGCTGACTCCATCGCCATTAAAGATATGGCGGGTCTGTTGACGCCGTACGCTGGTTTTGAGCTGGTCACCAAGCTGAAGGCCGCCTGTAGCATTCCAATCCACATGCAGTGTCACGCGACTACGGGTCTGTCCAGCGCGACGGCACTGAAGTGCGTTGAAGCCGGCATCGATAACATCGACACGGCTATCTCCTCTATGTCCATGACGTACGGCCACAGCCCAACAGAATCTATGGTGGCGATGCTGCAAGGCCAGGACCGCGACACAGGTCTGGATCTGGTTAAGCTGGAAGAAGTGGCTAACTACTTCCGTGAAGTACGGAAGAAGTACGCCAAGTTCGAAGGTTCACTGCGCGGTGTAGACGGTCGTATTCTGACCGCTCAGGTGCCTGGCGGCATGCTGACCAACATGGAAAGCCAGTTGAAAGATCAGGGCGCTTCGGATCGTTTCGCTGAAGTACTGGAAGAAATTCCACGCGTTCGTGAAGACCTAGGCTTTATCCCATTGGTTACCCCAACCTCGCAGATCGTTGGTACCCAAGCGGTATTGAACGTACTGACCGGCGAGCGTTACAAGTCTATATCTAAAGAGACTCAGGGCATTCTGAAAGGCCAATATGGCGCGGCGCCTGCGCCTTATAACGCTGAACTACAGGCCAAGATTCTCGACGGTGCTGAAGCCATTACCTGCCGCCCGGCTGATTTGATTGAGCCAGAGATGGATAAGTTGGCTGCAGAGCTGAAAGGTTTGGCTGCCGAGAAGGGCATTAGCCTGACCGCTGGTGAAGGTGAGATTGACGATGTTCTGACTTACGCTCTGTTCCCTCAGATCGGTTTGAAGTTCCTCGAGAACCGCAACAACCCAAGCGCGTTCGAGCCAGTACCGACCGGCAAAGAAAGCTCAACGGTAACCAACGACAAGGGTGAAGAAGTTTACACCGTTGAAGTGGAGGGCGCGTCTTACACCGTTACTGTATCTGACGGTGGCGACCTAACGGGTATTGCTCCAATCGGCGGCGCTGCTGTTGTTGCACCGGGAGCAGCGGCTGTTGGCGGCGGCGATCCAGTGCCAGCCCCATTGGCGGGTAACATCTTTAAGGTTCAGGTTGTGCCTGGCCAGCAGATTGCTGAGGGTGATGTGATCATCATTCTTGAAGCCATGAAGATGGAAACCAACGTGGTGGCGCCTAAGTCGGGTGTTATTGGTTCTATAAGTGTTAAAGATGGCGACTCTGTTGCCGTTGGCGATACCCTGCTGACCATTGCCTAAGCCCGGAGCTATCTGATGGAAAATTTATTAGGACTCTGGCAGGAATCGGGTATTTACCTGATGCAACCTGGCCAGGCCGTTATGATCTTTATTGGTATGCTGCTGCTGTACTTGGCAATCAATAAGAACTTTGAGCCACTGTTGTTGGTGCCCATTGGTTTTGGCGGCATTGTTGCCAACATCCCCGGCGCTAACTTAGCGATTTCCGCAACCGAGGCCGCCATCACCACCGGCGGCCCGGAAGTATTGGCGGCGATGGCCAAAGCCTTGAGCGTGACGGCTTACGAAAGCTACGCCGATGTGAAGGCAGTACTGAGCAGCGCGTCAAGCTCTGAACTGCTTCTCGCAGCGCAGACAGCGCGTGATATGAACTTCACCGACGGCATGCTCTACACCTTCTATTCTGTGGCGATTGCTTCCGGTGTTGCACCGCTGGTGATCTTCATGGGCGTGGGCGCCATGACCGATTTTGGTCCCCTGTTGGCAAACCCTAAGACAATGTTCTTGGGCGCCGCAGCGCAGGTCGGTATCTTCGTCACCGTACTCGGTGCGGTGGCGATGGGTCACTTCGGTATCATGGACTTCACCATCGCTGACGCGGCGGCTATTGGTATCATCGGCGGCGCCGATGGTCCAACGGCTATCTACGTTGCCTCGTTGCTGGCGCCTGAGTTACTGGGTGCGATTGCGGTTGCGGCTTACTCATACATGGCATTGGTTCCTCTGATTCAGCCGCCTATTATGATGGCACTGACGACCCCCGAGGAACGCAAAATCAAGATGTCGATGCTGCGTGTGGTGTCCAAACGCGAGAAGATTGTCTTCCCTGTTGTTGTTTTGATACTGGTCGCTTTGGTTCTGCCAACGGCAGCGCCGTTGCTGGGTATGTTCTGCTTCGGTAACTTGATGAAAGAGTGTGGCGTGGTTGATCGTCTTTCTGACACAGCGCAGAACGCGTTGATCAACATCACCACCATCTTCTTGGGGCTCTCCGTTGGCTCTAAGCTGGCGGCGGACAAGTTCCTTGACCCTAAGACGATGGGCATTCTGGCTCTGGGTATCGTTGCTTTCGGTATCGGTACGGCGGCTGGCGTCTTGATGGCGAAACTGATGAACAAGTTCAGTGAGCACAAGGTGAATCCATTGATCGGTTCGGCCGGTGTTTCGGCTGTGCCGATGGCCGCGCGAGTTTCTAACAAGGTTGGCCTTGAGGCAGACCCTCAGAACTTCCTATTGATGCACGCCATGGGCCCGAACGTGGCCGGCGTGATCGGCTCCGCGGTTGCGGCGGGTGTGATGATCTCCATGGTTCAGTCCATGGGTGGTTAATCTCAGCGTTCATCCGGCCTACAGGATGTAGGTTGTGTAGAAAACGCAGGAGCAGTTTTCTACCTGAACATAAAGCCCTCACTGGTAACAGTGGGGGCTTTTTTATGTCTGCTATGTTCAGGTGTACTTTTGCGGCTGATAGCGTTGTTGGCCGTTATCTAGTATTTACCCTCGCAGCCGCAAGGGCGCGAGCTTCGATAACGGTTTAGGCGGCGCTTAAAACGTGGGGAATTGTTTTTCATTCAAGTGTGGCTGTGATGCTAAGGGCTTAGCTGGCCTTGGTCGTTCTCAATAGCTGCGGGGCGAAATCAATGGGTTACCGGTTATGGTGTATGAGCCTCTGTTAGGTGATCTGTTTTGCCAGGTCGTGCTAGTGCCCTATTGAGGGCTTTGATCTTCCCTTTCATTTGAGGGTTTAACTATAAGCTCCGAACGTTGCCCAACACTTGTGTATTATTGAATAACACATGATCTCAAATTTGATGTTAACCACTTAGAGGAAGAAACGTTTGTTGAGGCTTGCTCTACTTTGTTTGGTGACAGCTGGAATACTCTGTTCTGCGCACGCTTACTCGAAGGCTGAGGTTATGCCAGTTGTGCAGTTGCATACACTGAGCGAAGACAGCTCGCGCTGGAAGGGATTGCTGTACGTAGATGACCATGAATTGAGCGGACGTTTTCGCGAGATGATCGATTGCACCTTTGATCGCCTGTCATATCACGTAGTCTATGGTTATGGTCCATTCTCAAGAATACAGCGTCGAGTTGCCTCTGGAGACATCGACGGTTTCTTTCCCGGCAACTACAGTAAAAAGCGCCTGAGCTACTCAATTGCGTCCTCCCCTTTATTCTATGATCAGAAGGTGCTGCTGTATCGAAAGGCGCAGCGTAAGGACAATGTGTCAGGGTTGGAGGCATTTGGTGATATGCGTTTAGCCGTTATGCGTGGTGCTGACGTGGAGCACGGGCAAGCCTCACGCTTGAGCGATCGGGTTACCGATGTCACCGGTTACAAACAGATGATTGATATGCTGCAGGTGAAGCATATCGATGGGGTCGTAGGCTCAGAACTGTTCTTAAAAGCCACCGAGGGTTACCGGCTTTTAGGTGATGGCTACGCCATGGAAACCCTTACCTCGTCGCCTTTAGTGGTCTTCTTCGGGAGTCAGTTCCTACAGCAACAGCCACACTTTCTGAGGCGCTTTAATACAGCGCTCGAACTCTGCCGTTAATGATCAGGCCGTGGAGCTCTGCTGAGGGCTAGCGCGCAGCGTATGACGGACTACTTGTGGGGGGCTCGCAGTTTTTTGCGGTAGTCCCCCGGTGAAATCCCAGTCCAACCCTTGAAGGCGCGAATAAACGCGGTGACCTCAAGATAACCACTGCGACGACCAACTTCAGCTAGGCTAATGTAATCTTGACTGAGCCAGTGAATAGCTCGGTCGCGACGCAGGTTGTTTTTCAATTGCTGAAAATGGCTGCCCTCAGCACTCAGCTTGCGCCGGATGGTGCGGCTGGTCATGTGCAGTTGGCTGGCGATGGCGTCGAGGGTGATGAGTTGCTCTTGCGGTGACGCTTCCAATAGCCGGCTGACTTGATCGGTGATGTTTCTGGGGTATTGAGGTTTTCTAAACCAGGGCAGCGGCACTTGTTTTAGGTAGCGGCGCAGCTCTTCTTTACTGCGTCGAATGGGCCACTGTAATACATCGCTTGGCCAGCTCAGCCTAGCTGCGGTTTGTTGAAACCGGCAGGGCGCTGGATAGAGCAGGCGGTATTCCTCTGCGTGGGCTGGGCGAGCGTAGGGGAAGCATACTTCGTGGAGCGGGATGTCATCACCCACTAACCAGCTTGGGAATCGGTGCCATATCATCAGTAGCAGCTCGGTGAGCATGTGATAAGTGTCTTTCTCTGGCTCTGTCAGCAGGATGTACAAGTGCACTGTGTCCTGTTGCTGCTTTAATTCAAAGGCGATGTTGTCGCTAATGAGACGATAACAACGTTGAGCCTCGTGAAGCGCTTCTCCCAGCGTTTTGCAGTTGATCATGCGCTCACTGATGAGGCTGAAAACCCCAACACGTGTCGGGCTGGAGGCGAAGCCTAGGTACTCATCGTCATGCTCGGCCCAGATGGCCTGAAACAGATCTGATAGTTGTTGCGGCAGTATGCGGGCGTCGTTTTCTTGCAGCAGGGAGCTGGAAAGATTGGCGGCGCTGATGAGCTGCTCACGGCACAGACCTAGCCGTTCGGCGTTGTCCAGATGCGCGCGGGCAAAGAAGCTGGCAATGGTGTGCTTTTCTTCTTGCCGAATCGACACTGTTTTTGGGGGGTGTCCGGTTGTGGTAGTCATACTCTGTATTTTACGTAATTTCAGGCTAATTTCACGTCTTTTAAGATAGTTGTTGTCCGAAAGTGTCAGCTATTTGTCAGCTTCGAACATTGTTGTTGTTCAGTTGATGACGGATACTGCGCGCATATTTTACTTTCACCGTTTAGAGAGGTTTTCCTGTGTCTACTGTTAATAATGAAGAGTTAGAACTGTTCCGCGATATGGTGTTGAGATGCCTAGAGAAGGAAGTGACGCCCTACTATGAGCAGTGGGAAAAAGACGCAGATATGCCTCGCGAGCTTTGGAAAACATTGGGTGCTGCGGGCATGCTGTGTGTTGATATGCCGGAACAGTATGGCGCTGCAGAGGCTAGCTTTGATGTGTGTCAGTTGATCAACTGGGAAATCAGCCGTCTTGGTTTCGGCGGTTTGGCCAGTGGTTACAATATCCACGCCAATATTGTTGCGCCATATATCCACAACATCGGTACGCAAGCGCAGCGCGATAAATGGTTGCCTGGCATGGTTACCGGCGACATTCTGGGTTGTATTGCCATGACTGAGCCGGGCGCTGGCAGTGACTTAGCTGGCATGCGATCAACGGCAGTGCGCGATGGCGATGGGTACATTCTGAACGGCTCAAAAGTATTCATCACCAATGGTTTCTACGCTGACTTGGCGATTGTTTGTGCTAAGACAGATACAACCGCTGGCGCCAAGGGCATCTCTTTGTTTTTGGTTGATACAACGCTGCCTGGTTTCTCCCGTGGTAAGCGAATTGATAAAATTGGTCAGCACACCAGCGACACCGCTGAGCTGTTCTTCGATAATGTTCGATTGCCAGCAGACAGTCTTTTAGGTGGCGAGAACAAAGGTTTTATACACCTGATGGAAGAGTTGCCACGTGAGCGCTTAGGCTGTTCTACTCAGGCTGTAGCCTCAGCTCAGGGCGCGTTAGATTTGGCCGCCGCTTATGTACAAGAGCGTAAGGCATTTGGTAAATCCATCAGCCAGTTCCAGAATACTCGCTTCAAATTAGCCGATGTGAAGACTGATATTGCTTTGAGTAAGGCGCTGCTAGATCAGAACATGGCTAAGTTTGCCGTTGGTACCATGACCAATGACGACGCCGCAATTGTGAAGCTGGCAACCACTGAAATGCAGTTGCGCGCGGTAAATGAATGTCTGCAGTTGTTTGGTGGCTATGGCTACACGACTGAATACCCTATCTCGCGTTTCTACACGGATGCACGTATTCAAACCATCTATGCGGGTAGTTCCGAGATTATGAAAGAAGTGATCTCGCGCGGTATTGTGGGTCGTTAATGAGATTGGTGTCTGGCTAGGCGACTGCCTAGTCAGTGAGGTGCTTGCACCATACAAAAAACCCTGCGGCTTGCCGCGGGGTTTTTTGTATGTGCTAAGTTAACCTACCGGCTTGATCGTCGCTGCTGGGTTTGGGGCCGATCGCCCTAGACGGTTGGCTGGTGCCTAAGAAATGCTGTTTGGCGCTGAAAGACAAGAGTGCTCTTCTGAGCTGCGGTATAAATGATGCACGATTAATAAGGACTGAATTATGCGTAAGCTTTTATGTGCTCTATCTTCCACCCGCCAGCTCTCGCTCGCGTTACTCTCAGTCAGTGTGTTAGCGCTGAGCGGCTGTGATAGATCGGTGTCGGTGGCCGTGGATGCTTCCGCTGATGACGCTGGGCATGTGGCCGCCTCAAGTCAAACCACGGCTTACAATAAAGGCTTTGCAGAAACACTGCCGTTGGACGACCAAGAGGATTTTGAGCAGGCGCGTCGCGGTCTGATAGCCTCGATGGACTCATTGAAGATCATGACGGACAAAGGGCGGGTCGCTTGGAATCAAGACGCGTATGACTTTGTCGCTGGTGAGGCGCCCGACTCGGTGAACCCGAGTCTTTGGCGTCAGGCTAAACTCAATGGTATTCACGGTCTGTTTAAAGTGACCGATGGCATCTACCAGCTACGCGGCTTTGACTTGGCCAACATCACCTTGATTGAAAGTGATAATGGTTGGATCTTGGTTGACCCTTTAACGAATGAGGATAACGCCAAGGTAGCGATGGCTTTTGCCCGGGAGCACTTGGGCGATAAACCTATTAAAGCGGTGCTGTTTACACACAGCCATATTGATCACTTTGGTGGTGTTAAGGGCGCGCTGAGGGAAAGCGATTACCAGGGTTTAGAAATCATCGCGCCAGCGGGCTTTATTGATGAGTCGGTCAGCGAGAACATTATGGCCGGTGTCGCTATGCAGCGTCGTGCGACCTTTATGTACGGTCGCAACCTACCGGTTTCACCGCGTGGTCATGTTGATACTGGCTTGGGTAAAGAGCCCGCTAAAGAAGGCTTGGTGGCTATTTTGGCGCCGACCCATGAGGTTGAGGAAACCGGCGAGACCATCACCATCGACGGCGTTGAACTTGTATTTCAAGTGGCCTCTGGCTCAGAAGCTCCGGCTGAATTTACTTTCTATCTACCCGAGCACAATGCGTTTGGTGGCGCAGAAGTGGTCTCGCGCACCATGCACAATGTTTATACCTTGCGCGGGGCTAAGGTTCGCGATGCACTGGTGTGGAGCAATGTTATCGATGAAGCCTTGACGCTGTTCGGTGGTAAATCGGATGTCTACTTTGGAAGCCATCACTGGCCTATCTGGGGACAGGATAAAGTCACTGAGTTTTTAGAGCAGCAGCGTGATACCTACAAGTTCATTCACGATCAAACGCTGCGCATGGCCAACAAAGGTTTTACGCCCCGTGAAATTGCAGAAACGCTCGAGTTGCCGTCAACGCTGAGTAATAACTTTTCGAACCGTGGTTATTACGGCACGGTCAGCCATAACGCCAAGGCGGTATATCAGCACTACTTTGGGTGGTATGACGCCAACCCAGCGAACCTAAACCCTCACACCCCAAGCGAGTCGGCCAAGCGCTACGTTGAGTTTATTGGCGGCGCGGAGGTGCTCCTTAATAAAGCGCAGGCCTCGTACGCTGAGGGCGACTATCGCTGGGTCGCTGAAATCGTTAATCACCTTGTGTTTGCCGAGCCTGATAACGCACAGGCGCGGGGTTTGTTGGCTAAAACCTATGACCAGTTGGCCTATCAAGCTGAGTCGGGCCCATGGCGCGATGTGTATTTGACGGCGGCTTATGAGCTGCGTCACGGCGCGCCGCAGAAGGGCATGGATTTGAGCGATGCGGCGGGCATGCTGCTAGAAGTGGAGACGTCGATGTTCTTCGACTCCATGGCGGCGCGTCTCGATGCGGATAAAGCCGACGGTGAGCAATACGTCTTGAATGTGCACATGTCGGACAGCAATGAACAATTTGTTCTCAGCTTGTCTAACTCTGTATTACACCACCGTGTCAGTGCTCCGGACCCAGAGGCGGATGCCAGCCTGACACTTACGCGAGAGCTGTTCTTGAATATGATGACCGGCCAAGCGGGTATTAAGGACACGTTGTTCTCGGACAGCTTAAAGGTAGAGGGCAGTGTTCTATCGCTGTTAGGCTTTCTGTCTATGTTTGAAGGTGCTGTGGCCAATTTTAATGTCGTAACCCCATAAAATTCGAATCCGCTGTTTAGGTGATTATTCTGGTCGTTACAGTCAATCACTGAGCCTTTACGTCTTGTATCTCTAATACGCCCCCTGTGGGCGTATTTTTGTTTCTAATACGTCCACTTCTCACTTCTCACTCTTCACCGCTCAGTCTTCTTTGATCCGGATTGCCAGTTGGTCCAGCTCATCAAGATTCTACTGAGACGAAAATATGTCCTACAGTTACTCGATAGCGAGGCGAAAGGTCTAATTGATCACTATTCTTGCATAACTATTGGAGATTACATGACGAGCGTTAATATTAACTTTTTGCAGAGCCTTAAGGGCCGAATCCTCGTCACCTTGATTCTGCCGACTATTGTGATCATCTCAGTGATTATTTCGTTGGCCTTCATGAACCTTAACGCTTCCGCCCGGGAGCGAGCTGAATTTTCACTCAAACAGGTGGTTGAGAAAATTGCGTTGGAGATCGAGCGGCGCAACGGCAACGCGGTTATAGCGGCTAAGATGATGGCGCTTTCACAGGAGGAGGGATTGTTTGGTAACCGTGAGGCATCCAGCAATTTTGCCAAGCGGGTACTGAAAGAATTTCCGCAGTTTACCGGTGCTTACTTCGGCTATGATGCCAACGCTGATGGTCAGGATGTTAAATACAGCGTGGCGCCTCATGCAGGGTCAACCGTCGATGATCAGGGGCGTTTCCTGCCTTATTGGTACCGTGACGGTAGCAGCATGGCCGTGGCGCCACTGCTGGATATGGAGACTAGTCTCTATTACGACGGAACGAGGCGTTTGCTGCAGGCGTCGGGTAAGGCTGAGGGGATGGTCACTGAGCCTTATATCTATGAAGGCAAGATGATCGTGGAGCAAGCCTACCCTATCGTGCGTGATGGCCGCTTTACGGGCATTGGCGGGGTTGACCGCGCCCTGCTTGATATTCAAGACATACTGCTGAACATCAAACAACAGACAGGCCGGGATTTATTCTTGATCAGCCGTCAGGGCAGTTTTATTGCGGCTACCGCGCACAGTGAGGTTCTGGTTACCAAGAATATCCGTGATACGGATTACGTCAGTTTGTTTGGTGGTTTCCATCAGCAAAATGACACCAGTAACTTTCAGTTGAGCCCAGACCCTGTCGATGGCAATACCTACTATTTTGCTAGCTCACCGATAGCCACAGGTCAGTGGTTACTTGTACTGCGTGAGTCAGAGGCTCAGGTTCTGGGCCCAATTAATCGACAACTGAATCAAACGATCATCATGATTATGCTGGGTATGTTGGTGGTCGTCGCTCTGTCCTGGTGGTTTGCCAGTTCGATCAGTAATCGGGTTGAGGCGGCGATGCGGATTGCCGAACGTGTGGCGATCGGTGACTTATCTCAAAGTGCCGCTGACAGTGATGGCCCCCGCGATGAAATTGGCGCGATGATCGACAGCTTTGGCAAGGTTATTCAGTCTTATCATCAAATCAGTGACGCGTGTTCTGCCATTGCTGCGGGGGATTACAGCAAGCGGATGGAAAAGCGCAGTGATCAGGATTCAGTTACCGAGGCGATCAATTTTGTGTCCGAGCGGCGCCAAGAGGTCGAAAACGAGTTGAATGAGTGGTCGAGTAAAATTCAACAGAGCACCGACATTCAAAACGCCCAAATGGAGCGGGTGGCTGTGTCTATCCATGAAATGACCGCGACTTCGACCGAGGTGGCGGAACTGGCCTCGAACTCGGCCTGTAATTCCAGCGACGCGTTGGAGTCGATCAAGGAAACTCAGCAGACATTGTCCGAGGCCGTTAATGAGGTAGAGGCTTTGGCGGATGAAATGTCAGAAGCCAGCGCAACCATCAGCGAGGTGGCGCAGAGTACCGATAATATTAATAGCATTGTCGATGTCATTAATATGATTGCCGAGCAGACGAACCTGTTGGCGCTGAACGCGGCAATTGAAGCGGCCAGAGCCGGGGAGCAGGGCAGGGGGTTTGCCGTGGTTGCTGACGAAGTGAGGAGTCTGGCTTCGAAGACGCGTAATTCGACCGAAGAAATCAACGACCTAGTCAACACCCTACAGAGCAAGGTGAAAACCGCCGTCACGGTGGTTGATCGAGGCGTAGAAAGAACCAGCGTGACCGTGAGCAAGAGCGCGATCGCGCTGGAGGCGATGGTCAGCGTGACCAACATGATTGACGGCGTCAGCGGCAATTTGATTCAGGTGGCGACAGCGGTTGAGGAACAGAGTGCGGCCACTGAAGAAATTAACCGCAACGTGACAGCGATTAAGGATGCCGCGGAAGATTTAGCCTCCTTGGCGAACCGTTAGTCTTTACCACTGAACCGTGGCTGGTTGGTCTGAGCAGTATCTCGGGCGGAATGGGTAGTGTGGCGGACTGTGCTTTAACCAATAATTATCAATACCTTAACCCCTGCTGCTGAGCAGCCTTATTCAAAGTAGAAACGTAGCCATGACAGAACTTGTGACCTACCAGTTAGACGCCTCCAGCGATAAGAAAGTCGCCACTATCACCATGCACAATGGCAAGGTTAACGCTATGTCACCGGATCACATGGCGGCGATCAATGACGCACTTGATCAGGCTGAAAAAGACAATGCCGTGGTTATGCTGGTCGGGCAGCCTGGTATTTTCTCTGCGGGATTTGATTTGAAGGTGTTTGAGCGGGACGCCAAAGAGGGGGTCGAGATGGTTAAGGCCGGATCGACCTTGTGTCGCCGCCTGCTGTCCTTCCCGCTTCCAGTTGTGGCTGTCTGTACTGGACACTGTATTGCTCAGGGGTGCTTTATGCTGCTGTCGTGTGATTATCGTGTCGGTGTAGATGGGCCGTTCCAGCTGGGATTGAATGAGACCCAAATTGGCATGACGATGCACTACTCCGGTATTGAAATTCCGCGCGCGCGCTTACACCCTGCGTTTTATAATCGTTCGATCTTGAACGCTGAGATGTTCGATACAAAAACGGCCATGACAGCCGGCTTTTTAGATAAGGTCGTAGCGGCTGATGCACTTATGACCACGGCGCAGGCCGAGGCCACACGCTTAGCAGGCTTGAACTTGGCGGCCTTTAAAGCCACTAAATTGAAGATGCGCGCTGAATTGTTGTCTGTCTTAGACAAAGCGATTGCAACGGATTACCAAGAGCAGATGGCGCTCTTGGGTGGATGATACTGTAATAACTGGTCTGCTAACCTTCAGATTATTCATACTCCGGGAGTATTAAAAAGCCTGCTTAGTCGCAAGACGTTCGGCTAAAGTGTTGATTCTTGGCCAGCCATAAAGGGTGGGCGTGGTTATTGTCTATACGCGAGATGGCGTGTGGTATTTATTCGGTCGTGACCATCATGCTACGATTGAGAAAAACATACTCAATGGATGGGTTATTTATGAAATTACGTTCTTTTTCGATGATTTTAGTAGGGTTGTCACTCTTCGGGTGTGCCGGAGCAAAGCAAATTCCACCTCAAGAATATAAGTTTGAAAAAATTGTTGTAATAGATAAACCATTTAAAGATGTGTGGAACTCTGCCGTGGAATGGTACGCCGTATCCAACATACCATTCACGGATATGGACAAAGAGGATGGCTTGATAAGCTCTAGCTACGGCCTTCGAATGGGCAGTGATATTGACTGCGGGGAAGCGTCAGGACAAATAACATGGGCTTCTGCAACAATGGAAAATGTAAACGGAAATGTAAATACCGTTATTCGAGCCAATGAAGAAAATACGACAAAAGTAATAATTAACGTTTTTGGTGGTGGTGAAATAAACATTAGAAATGGCTATGGCAATATAATCAGCCATTCAAAGGCTAGATGTGTATCGACAGGTAAGCTGGAATCCAGTTTGATTGCCTATCTACGAAATCAGTAATATATAATCTTTTCAAGATCTACTGCTCCCTTTGCTACCCCCAGCCTCATTGCTGGGGTCTTCTTATCCCTTCCAAGAAGGCAGTAATTATAAAATAATCTGAATATCTCAGCGCATTTAATATAATTTTCTGGCTTATAAGGGCTGTATGCATGCCATATGCGCCTCATGTTTGATCCGCTAGCAATTGACCTCTCAAAAAAGTTAACCCTTCTTCTGGATACCATAAAGAATCTATCAATGGCATGAAGGCTGGCCATCAAGTGCAGGTTTGCTAAATGCTCAGTGTCATAATCTTTAAAGTCTGTTAGATACGCGATCATTTTTTCTGGTTCAGCCTTTGTAACTTGCGGCGATTCGAACCACTGTTCCTGCACACCCTTAAAGACTTTTGGCGATAGAAATGACTCGGCCATCATCTGTCTCAGTATTTCTTTTCTTGTGACAAAATCCGCACTGTCATATTTAATGTTTGAAAATAAATAAAACCGATATTTCGCATCTCTTAGAGCTTTATCTTTCTCGTCATTGTTATAGGATTTTTGTGTTTTAACGTAAAATGCATCTGCTGTTCGGTTGACTATCCGGTCATGAAAAGCAGAAAACATTGCATTTTTGATGCCTGAGTCCTGATCCAAAAAAAATCGAACTTTTTCGACATTGGAAAGCAATTTATTTAAGTTGAAAAAATGACCATACATCGTGTATTCATTATGCACCAACATCCCATTGTCAGGCAGCTTCACTTCATCGTTTATATATTCCACTGATTCAATATCGTCACGATGATTCTCTGATTGATACTGGCAACGCACAGCATCAGATAAAAAACTATTCTGTGCGATTTTTGGTTCTTCCGAAGGTGTCTCAATGGCCTCTTCGTAATCTTGTTTGAGCCATAATCTGGCATAACGGCGTAATGGCTTGCTCTTTTCAGGGTCTCCAATGGCCCTTGCATCTCCCTCAACACTTGTTGGCTGCAAATTTGGGTCAAAGTTGAAGTCCCACCCAAAAACGTAACTAGACGTGTTACAGGCAGTCCCAACGGCATGAAACTCACAGTTTTGCTTGTCTTTTCTATGAGTCCAGTTGCTGATATGTACCTGTCTATCTGTGCATAGATACAGTCGTTCTTGCTTTAAACCTGACAGGAATTTAGATTCTCGCTCACAGGCAAAGCCCTTTGCCTGCTCATAGAGCCAATCTAGCTTTCTGTAATAAGTGTCAGGCGAAATATCTAATATTTCACAGGTTCTGTTCACTGGTGATTTGTTGACCAAATGCAGGAGGAACTGTTTATTAATTTCTGGCCTGCGGTGCTTCCGAGTACGTTTTGAATCAGTGAAGGTCTTTTTGCAGGATTTGCAGCGATATCTAGCGCTTCCTGAGTTGGTTGTTCCAAACTTCTGATACAGCTTACTGCTGGAGGACACTGGAAGATTATGGTTCTCACAGGAGGGAGTGGGGCAGGATAAAGATATAGACGCAAGATCTTGTGGTTTAGATGGGCTAAGGCGTTGAACCTCCTCGCTTACAGCAATATTACTTTTAAGCGTAGTGGAGGTATTACATGCCTTACAGTGAAGGGATGTACCGTTAGTGCCCACTCTCTTATACAGTGGATCTATAAGGTGGCTGGGCGACCGACCTTTGTTTTTCTTACCATAATAAATATTTGG
>Ga0209826_1001224_pt1 | contig 17995 bp, 11 predicted proteins | sample GOMGulsemesocosm_5_FD_184637 | JGI IMG/M metagenome (GOLD analysis project Ga0209826, IMG submission 184637) | Methane-oxidizing microbial communities from mesocosms in the Gulf of Mexico - GOM15C Gulf of Mexico (SPAdes) (version 2) | ecosystem: Environmental > Aquatic > Marine > Cold seeps... | reverse complement strand
CTAGGGTGGGCCATATAAGCACCCAATAAATCAACAAATTATTGGTTTCCGCTCTACCTTTCCTCAGTCGATTAATTGTTCTGTAAAGGCCATTCTAAGGTTCCTATCTAATAGCCGTGTCCAACAGACCTGAGTTGAAAGCGCCTGCAAAAGACTTAAACTGAGTTGTATGAGTACGGTGTATGTCTCCAATAGTAGGTCTTTTGTATGCCTCTTAAAATACTACTGCATATAGTCATAATAAATACTCTCGTTCTTTCTGCACGACCATCTTTCGGGGCAGAAGATTGCCAGTTGAACGTTGCCATTGAGGCGAGCTTTCCCCCTGTATTTTACGCCCAAAAAGACGATGAGACCGTTGGCATCTGGGTTGACCTGTTCAAATCCCTATTTAAACCCATGGGCTGTCAGCTCAAGCTGGTCTCGTTGCCAGCGGCGAGGATAGAAGTGGAAGCCAATGCTGGGCGAGTGGATATTGCGATCAGCATAGACCGTCCGGATTCAGGCAACTTGCCTGCTAGTAAGTTCTCGAGCTATATCAAAGGCGCGGTGAAAAAAGACCGAGGTGGAGAAAAAGCGATGCCACCTGAGCTGTTGCTCCGTCAGCCGCTACTGATTTGTCGGCATGGATATATTACGCGTAAAGGAACAAAGGTTCACTTGGAGTCTGATACCGACTATGCCGATTACTCCATTGGCGCTCTTTATCTTCCACACCTAACAGAAGAGGCGTGGAAAGATTATGTGGGTTTGCCGTTCCAACCCAAGGGCTACGCCAAACCTATTCAAGGCCTGAAGTCCGTGGCAGCAGGCAGGATTGATCTGTTTTTGTATCCCGAGTATGGATTGCAGGAATATGAAGCGCTGCATGTCACGCCTGAGCTAATATTGGCACACGAGCTGCCTCCTATAGAGTTTAGGGTAGTGGTTTTTACGGGAGGCCTGCAGGAAAGCGCTTACCCTCTCATTGCGCAGCTTGAACATAGCCAGCAGCGGCTGTGGGATTCAGGGGTGATCAAATCAATTGTTGAAAAATACAGCGAGGCCGAGTATTTCATTTGGTCAAAATGATCTAAAAAGAAAATCGTTATCGGAGAGGCGAAACCGACGTCTTTATCACGCTAAATATAACCCTATGTTGCTGGTTCCGTCTTGCGCAGTTCGTCCATAAAGGTATCTCTCACCAAGTGGGGAGCAGCGCCTTTGTGAACAATTGCCGAGTACTTGGTTTCAAAATGAAAATGTTCTGGTAACAGCTCCCGCATGCGCCCTTCGTCTACCCAGCGCTCTGCCATATGGGTGGGCAGGTAACCAATAAAACAGCCCGTCAGGATAAGAAAGGCTGCCGCCTCGCGGGTGCTGGCTGTGGCGTGCCCCCGGAGTTGCTCATTGATCGCTTTAACATCGACGGCTTGCACATAGGCTGACATTACCGCTTCATGACTGACAACCTGCTCAGGATTCAAATCTTGTTGCGCGGCGTTAAACAGCGGGTGTTTATGGCCGCAATAGAGTCGGCTTTGTTCTTGGTAGAGCGGGCAATACTCCAGCCCTGGAAAAGGCTTCGAATGTTTCACCACACCTACATGCAAACGCCCATCCAATACCGCTCGCTCGATTTCACTGGGGGCGTTCATACTCAGGTTAATGCTCACCTCCGGCCCTAATTGTTTTAGGCGAGTCAAGCTATCGGTGATACGCATGCTTCGATACATGGTCGCTAAGCTATCCATAATGCCAATATTAAACTCACCTCGCAGCTCGTCTTGAATGGCATTAATTTGGGTTTTGAAACCCTCTAGTGAGGCCAATAATTGGAGTACTGCGCGGTAAGTCTCTCGCCCCTCTTGCGTCACTGAAAACCCCGCGCGCCCGCGCTGGCAAAGGCGCATTCCCAAGCGTTTCTCCAAATCGGCAATGGATGTGCTGATAGCCGATCGACTGACTTTAAGCTCAACTTCCGCGGCGGAGATGCCGCCACAGTCCACCACGGTTTTGAACACTCTGAGCAGGCGCAAATCAAAATCACTGACTTGGCCGGTTAGGGCGGCGCGCTTTTTCATGATGCCTTCTCCAGCAACCGTTTTATAAGTAGGCCTCATATAGTAAAGCAAATGCTCAACTGAACATAATCACTACACCATTTATTAGACATTGACTCTGCCTTAAGGTTACTGAAATCAATGACAACCCCAATACATAGGTGTATTCGATGTCCGAGAAATATGCTGGTCTGAGTCAGGCTCAACTGGATGCCCACTGGATGCCATTCACCGGCAATCGCCAGTTTAAAAAAGATCCACGTATCATCGTGTCTGCCGAAGGCAAATATTACACCGATGCCGAAGGTCGCAAGATCTTCGACGGTCTGTGTGGTCTCTGGACCTGCGGCTTGGGTCACAGCGTACCGGAAATCAGCGAGGCAATAGCGGCGCAAGCCAAAGAGCTCGACTTCATGCCTGGCTTCCAATACGGCCACCCGAAATCTTTCCAACTGGCTGAAAAGATCACCGAATTTATGCCTGACGGCCTGAACCGCGTGTTTTTCACCGGCTCTGGTTCCGAGTCTGCAGATACCTCGCTGAAAATTGCCCGCGCTTACTGGCGCAAGAAAGGCTTGCCCTCCAAGACGAAGTTAATTGGTCGCAGTCTGGGCTACCACGGCGTGAACTGGGGCGGAATCTCTGTCGGTGGTATCGGTGCCAATCGCACGCTCTACGGTCAAGGCGTGGACGCCGATCATCTGCGACACACGCTGTTGCCAGAAAACACCTTTGTTAAAGGGCAGCCTGAGAAGGGCGCCGAGTTGGCTGACGAATTACTGGATCTTATCGCGCTGCACGACGCCTCTAACATCGCGGCTGTGATTGTTGAACCTATGGCAGGGTCTGCCGGGGTGATTCCTCCTCCGGTTGGCTATCTCGATCGCCTGCGAGAAATCTGTGATCAAAACAATATCCTGTTGATTTTCGACGAGGTGATCTGTGCCTTCGGTCGTATGGGTGCCAACACCGGTGCAGAAGCCTTCGGCGTAACGCCTGACATCATGAACATCGCCAAACAGCTCACCAACGGTGCTATTCCGATGGGGGCCGTGATCAGCAAGCAGGAAATCTACGATGCCTTTATGGAAACCGGTGGCCCCGAGTACATGGTGGAACTTCCCCATGGCTATACCTATTCTGCTCACCCGGTCGCCTGCGCTGCTGGTTTAGCCGCTCTGGAAGTACTGCAGAAAGGCAATCACATCGAGAAGGTAGCGGCTCTGAGTCCTTACTTCGAAGAAGCGGTACACAGTTTGAAGGGCTGCAAGCACGTCAACGATATCCGCAACTTCGGTCTTGCTGCTGGTTTCTCGATTGACGCTTTACCAGGTGAGCCGGCCCGACGCCCTTATGAAATTGCGATGCGCATGTGGCAGAAAGGTTTTTACGTTCGCTACGGTGGCGCCACTATCCAGCTGGGCGTGCCTTTCACCACTGAAAAAGCCGAGATCGATTCACTGATCAAGGCGCTGAGTGAGAGCTTTAACGAACAGCCGTAAAAAACGATAGCAGAGGCGGGGAAATCCCCGTCAATGTCACCCTATTACAGAGACGAGCCCTATGTCAGCACCACAGCAAGTAACATTGAGCCCAGAAGGCAAAGCAGTAGAAGCAATGATAGCCCGCGCCCGCGCGGCTCAACAAATTGTTGAATCCTACAATCAAGAGCAAGTCGATCAGCTGATCACCGCCATGGTTTGGGCTGTGGCCCGCCCGGGCACGGCTGAAGAAATTGCCAAATTTGCCATCGAAGAAACTCAGCTGGGCGACTACGCCGGCAAGCTGGGTAAGATGGCCGGCAAGTGTCGCGCCGCGCTGGCCGATATCATCAACGACAGGTCTGTTGGGGTGATCGAAGAAGATACGGAGCGCAATATCATCAAGATAGCCAAGCCCATCGGGGTGGTTGGCGCCTTGACGCCCACCACGCATCCGGAAGCCGCCCCAGTGGTTAAAGCCATTACCGCGCTTAAGGGTCGCAATGCGATTGTTATCGCACCACACCCACGCGCCAAGCAAACCTGTCAGTTGGTGTGCGAAAAGATGCGCGACGCCCTCGAAAAACTGGGCGCGCCTCGCGATCTAATTATTAACATCGCCGAACCTAGTCTCGAAGGCACTGGCGAGCTAATGAAGCAGTGTGATGTGGTTCTGGCTACTGGCGGAGCGCCCATGGTAAAAGCCGCTTACTCTTCTGGAACCCCAGCTTTCGGTGTCGGCGCCGGTAACGCGGTCATCACGGTTGATGAGAGCGCAGACCTAGATTACACGGCAGAAAAAATCCTCATGTCCAAGACGTTTGATCTGGCGACGTCCTGCTCTTCTGATAACTCTGTGATTGCTTTTAACGGTATTAAACATCAGCTGTTAGAGAAGCTGATTGCGGTCGGTGGTTATTTGGCTTCGGAACAGGAGTACCAAAAATTCCGCGACGCCCTGTGGATAGATGGCCACCTGAATCCGGATATTATTGCCCAGAGCGCTCAGCGTATTGGTGAAATTGCCGGCGTAGATATACCCGCCGACAAAACCTTCATCATCGTGCCTGAAACCGGTTACGGTGCCGATTATCCCTTCTCCGGCGAGAAATTGTCGGTTGTCATGGCTTTCTACACGGTTGATTCTTTGGGTGAGGCTGTCGAGCTGACCAATCGTATTCAGGAATACTCGGGTTACGGTCACAGCTGCGGTTTGTACACCCAAAATGAGGAAAATATCCTTAAATTTTCTCTGAACACCAAAACTTCACGCGTGATGATCAACCAGCCGCAGGCCAACTCCAACTCTGGCGCTCCGTGGAACGGTATGCCGCAAACCTTCTCCCTTGGTTGTGGTACTTGGGGCGGCAACATTACCACCGACAATATCACTTGGCGCAACTTGGTGAACATCACTTGGGTTTCTAAGTTACTGGATACCCCCAAGACCATTCCAGCCGACGAGCAATTGTTTGCTTCGGTGATTAACAAACTGTAAGTCGAGACAAACAGGATGAAGGCAAAGCGAATGACTTTTTACAGTTTCTTTCGCCTTTTAATTTGTCTTCTATTTGTTTGGAACTTCACTTTTGGAGTTCTTTTAGGCGAGAGATATTTCGTCTGATAGACACAGTATTACAGGATGATTTAACGATATGAGCGCAACACAAAGCGGCGTCAAATTAAGCATTGAAGACACCATTGCTACGATTACTCTGAATATCCCCGAGAAACACAACTCTCTCAACGGAGAAAATATTCAGCAGCTCTGTGATCATCTGGATGTGGTTGAACAAGACCGCTCACTTAGGGTGCTTATTGTCACTGGCTCGGGTGACAAGACCTTTTGCGCCGGTGCCTCGCTGGATCAGCTGGGCGCTGAAGCCGTTTTCAGCAACCGCTTTGCCGAGATGACCGATAAGCTGGCCGCTGTCAGTTTGCCCACTATTTGCGCCCTCAATGGTAGCGCCTACGGCGGTGGTTCCGAGATAGGCCTCGCCTGTGATTTTCGCATCGGTGTTAAGGGGATGCGTCTGTTTGTTCCGCCCGCTCGTATCGGTCTGTGCTATCCCGTTAACGGCTTGGAGCGCTTTGTGCTGACACTGGGTTTGGCGATAACCAAACGCCTTATGCTGGCCAGTGAAGAGCTTCGCGATGAGGAGTTGCTGGCAATAGGCTATCTGACACACCTGGTTGATAGCGCCGAGTTAAAGGATAGGGTTCAGGCGTTGGCTCAGCGCATGGCCGGCTATGCGCCGCTGGCGATGAAAGCCATGAAACAGATTGTCCAACAGGTAGCCGCGGGTCAGTTGGATAAACGCTCGGCCAATAAAATTGCTGAGAAGTGTAATAACTCACAAGACCTGCAGGAAGGATTGCGGACGCACAAGCAAAAGCGCCAGCCGGTATTCACGGGTGAGTAAGACGGGGTTTTGCTAACCACTTGCGAGCGCTACAACAGCCACGGCAAGGCACCGGCATTGTAATTTCATGAATATACTTCTATCCAATAGGCCGCTACTTCGATGAATTCAAAATCCGAGATACCCATGCAGTCGTCAGGCCCCGTTCCTGAGCAAAGTAAGTCAGTTTGGAGGGCTGCTCCAGAGAGTTTAGCCGCCTATCTTATGTTGGCGGTGGTGACTACCGCGGGCATCTTTTATGTGAACATTCTTCCAGTATTGGTGGGCGGATTGGTAGAGAGCCTCGATTACTCCAATCAGCAGGCTGGCAATGTTACCGCTGCCAATATTTACGGCGCTGCGCTGGGGTCGCTGATAGCCGTGCTGCTGGTGAAGCGATTTCCGTGGAAAAGAACGGTCGTCGGCGCCTTATTGCCGCTGCTCGCGCTGGACTTGCTGTCACCGTCGATTGCCGCCCACGAGAGCCTGACCGCACTGCGGTTTATAGCAGGCGTTTTTGGTGGCCTTATCACTGGCACGGGCCTCGCGGTGATGGCTCGCACTGGCAAGCCTGAACGAGCCTACGCGTGCATGCTGGTGATTCAGTTTGGTTTGGGGGGGCTAGGTCTATACGCGCTGCCATCTTTGACTCTTATCTATGGTACCAAGTCGTTGTTTTTTACTCTGGCGATATTTGATATTGCCGCCTTGCTTCTTATTGTGTTCTTGGCAGCTTACCCCGCTAAGAAGAGTAAAAGTGCAGATTCAAATTCAAAGGCGAACACGCAGCGAGCTAAGGCGGCTCTTTTACCCTTGGGGCTGATGCTGGGTTCGGTATTTTTGTTTCAAGCGGCCAATAACGGTGTCTACGCTTTTGTGGAGCGGCTGGGAATGGAGGTCGGCCTCAGTGTGGAGTGGGTCAGCTTATCTCTGGGTCTTGGGGCTTGGGTCGGTGTGCCCGGTGCGCTGTTGGTGATTGGCATTGCGAACCGCTACGGCCGCCTTCTGCCACTATTGGTCGCTGGGGGTGGGATGGTCGCGGGATGGTGGCTGCTTCACTATGCCGAAAACTCACAGGCCTTTCTCTGGTCAGGTGCGCTGGTGTCATTTGCCTGGGCTTTTATCATTCCCTACCTATTTGGCATCTTAGCCGAGCTAGATCCTTCGGGGCAGATGGCCTCCGTCGGCGGCCTGTTTTCCAAGCTTGGCTTGGCCTCAGGCCCTTTAGTTGCCGGTGTTATCTTGATGGGCAACGACTACAGCCTCTTGGTCAACCTCGGCATTGCCGGACTCGTTACTAGCCTCTGTTTGGTGTTCATTTCAGCGTTGCGATTAGAGCGGCAAAGAGCGTCATCAATATAACGTTTTTGGCTAGAAACGCCTTACCAACACGAAGGTGTGAATTGATAAATATTGTCCGCTATGCCGGTCGACATCTCTGTTGTTTTTCCAATTTTTTTAAGGAGTTAGCGCGTGAAATTAGCTGAATATACTCAATACGACGGTCTCGGGCTTGCACAATTGGTACGCGAAGGGGAGGTGAGCCCTCGAGAGTTGGCGCAGACCGCGCTCGCCGCCATCGAAAAGGTCAATCCGCAGATCAATGCCGTGGTGGAGATCTATCACGAGCGTATTGAGTCGTTGGATGAGGCGCAATTGGGTGACGGTCCTTTCCAGGGCGTGCCGTTTTTTATTAAGGATGTCAGAGGGCTTGAGGCCGGCAAGAAAATCGAATGGGGCAGTAAGTTGTGCCAAGGAAATATAGCCAAGGAAGACGCGCATTTAATAGAGATGTGGCGCGCGGCAGGCGTCAATAATATTGGTCGTACCAACGTGCCGGAGTTTTGTATTGCCGGCACCACAGAGAATAGATTGTACGGCAATACCTCCACGCCGTGGCGACAGGGGTATTCTGCTGGGGGATCCAGTGGTGGTGCAGCGGCCGCGGTAACTGCTGGCATAGTTCCCATTGCTCACGGTTCCGATGCCGGTGGTTCCATTCGTATTCCCGCCAGCCTCTGTGGTTGCGTGGGGTTGAAGCCTTCGCGGGGGCGAGTATCCATGGGCCCGCAGTACGACGAAGGAAGTTTTGGCCTGTCGGTGAATATGGTGCAAACCCGCACGGTACGCGATACCGCAGCCATGCTCGATTGCATCGGTATTCCCCAGCCGGGTGATCCGTTTGTTATCGCGCAACCGAATCGGCCTTATCTCGACGAAGTGGGTGCAGCTACCGGACGCATGAATATTGCCTTTAGTACCGCGTCGCTTACCGGTGAACCGATTCATCCAGAAACCGCGAAAGCTATAGAGCAGACGGCAAAAATGCTGGAGGACATGGGCCACCGTGTTACTGAAGATGCACCGCCCTACGATTTTGAGCAGGTGCTGCCACATTTTATCAGTCAGTGGTTTTTCGGCTATGACCGGACGCTAGAATCCTATGCGCAGATTAGCGGCAGAGCTATCGGGCCAGATACCCTCGAGCCCTGCACGCTGGCGATCTATGAAGCGGCAAAGAAAATGGATCCTCTCTCGATCATGGACGCCTTCAGTTATTTCAACAAAATGCGCCGGGGTTTTGGTGGGTTTTTCCAGAAATACGACATATGGCTGACGCCGACGACCGCTCAGCCAGCGGAGCCTTGGGGGCTTTATAGTCAGAGTCTGGAAGGGTTGAGTATTGAAGAATATGTGGTGCTAACGGAGAAGCCCGTGCAGTTTGGCATCCCCTATAACCTCACCGGCTGTCCCGCCATTTCATTACCGTTGGCGCAGACCTCTGATGGCCTACCTATAGGCGTTCAATTGGGAGCGCGGCATGGTCGGGAAGATCTGTTGCTGCGCCTGGCGTCGACGTTAGAAACGAGCATGCCGTGGCATTCACGAATTCCGCCTTTTCATGCCAGCCGCTAGCTGGCAAAAGTAGAAAACAATAAACCTGAACCAAGATTTTTAACGATAGGAGCAATCGCGAGATGTTCGAAAAATACCTAATGCTTGCTGCATATTTTGCTGTGTTGATAGGCCTAAGCTATGCAGCTGCCAAGCGTATTCAGAACGTGAAAGACTTTTTTACCGGCGGCAAAACTCTGGGCTATTGGGTGGCGGCATTTTCCACGCAAGCCACTGGGGAAAGCGCGTGGCTGTTGCTGGGGCTCACTGGTATGGGCGCCATGGTGGGTGTTTCGGCTTACTGGGTTGTAGTAGGCGAAGTCATTGGTGTGGCGATTGCCTGGTTTATTATGGCCAATCGGTTCAAAAAATTAACCGATCATTATGACAGTCTTACGATGACAGACTACCTGGTCAGTCGTTTCCGCCCCACCACAAACACCCTCCGCATTGTGGCATCTTTATCACTGGCCGTTTTTGTGCTGATTTACATTAGTGCCCAGATTGATGCCACTGGCTCCGCGTTCGAACGACTGCTCGGCTGGAATTATTATACAGGCGCCATTATCGGGTTTGCCGTCGTCGTAGCGTATTGCGTGATGGGTGGTTTTCTGGCGGTCGCCTGGACCGATATGTTCCAGGGCGCGGTCATGTTGCTCTGTCTGGTGATGCTGCCGGTGGTGGCTTACTGGACGATGTCAGACAGTGAAAATATTACCGCAGGACTGCAAGCGATCGATCCTGCGTTACTGAGTATCAGTGGCGCAGGAGGTTTTGGCTTAATGGGCATGATGACCATAGTGGGTATGCTGTTGATCGGGCTTGGCTTTATGGGATCGCCACAAATTTTTGCCCGCTTCATCGCCATCAAAGACGAAGAGGAGCTCAATAAGGGTAAGTGGGTGGCCCTTGGGTTTACGTTTCTGGTGGGGGCGTCTGCGGTTTCCATTGGTATTTTAGGGCGCTTTATCATTGTAGGTGTCGGTGTCGACCCTGAGGTTGCGTTAGGTAACGGCGCACAGAATGTGCTGCCTGATCTAGTGGAACACACCTTCCCACCTCTGCTGGTCGGTCTGTATGTGGCCGCTGTTTTATCGGCGATTATGTCGACAGTGTCATCACTGCTGATACTGGCATCAGGTGCGATTACCCATGATTTTTACCAAAAGATTATCAATCCCGCTATGGGTGGCGCATCAGCGACCCGACTATCCCGTTATGTAACGATTACGTTGGCCATAATCGCCCTCGCCATTGCACTTACCGTAGCTTTCTTGTCTCCCGAACGGACGATTTACTGGTTCGTTATCTTCGGCTGGTCTGGCATTGCTGCCACCTTCTGCCCGATGGTTATCCTGTCACTTTTCTGGCGAGGCTACACGGCCTCGGGTGCAATTGCCTCGATGATTGTGGGTTTTCTCTCGATACCATTTTTTAAATTCATTGTGCAAGACACGGATGGAATTGGTATCTACTTCAAGGCCCTTGAGGCATTACCGCCAGCCTTTATCCTCTCAATGGCTGCAGGCTATCTGGCCAGTAAAATACAGCCACATTACGTGCTGAAGAACGCATATTCAGACGATTTAGAAGAACTCTCCAAGGTCTGCTGACATTTAGACATCAACTATCTGTAACACTTTATTGGACTATCTATCTCCTTGATTTTTAAGGGAGTCTTGATTTCAAATTCCGAGTATCGTTATATTGTAATGATTAAAGTGGTTATTTTATTATTTTTGGTCTTTTCTATATGGTATGGTGTGACAAAGTAACGGTTTGTGAGGGTGGGTCTCTTGATCTCGAATGCCCTAGTCTGGATCAGATGATGCTTTGACAAGAAGCCTTCTGAAGGGAAACTTTCTAAAATTTAAGTGTGGTCGTAGAGCATTGAATATGAATAAAAAAGTGATGGTTTTCACCGCGGTTGGAGTAGCGCTGACGGCTCTGTATTTGGTTGCAGCTAAACCTGAACCGGTCGCTCGAGAGCTGGCCAGCGATTCAGAGCGCCGTATCGAAACGGGTTTGCTGGTCGGCTACTCCGATCGCAGTGAGACCCACGCTTACCGGGGGATTCCTTTTGCCAAGCCGCCTGTGGGGGATTTGCGCTGGAAGCCTCCGGGCTCGCCCGAGTCCTGGAGCGGTACTCGCGAGGCACTTGCGAATGGCAATTCCTGTGTACAGCTTGGCGGACCGCTCTCTGGTGTGACGCCTTCTGTCGAAAGCGGTGTTGTCGGCTCGGAGGATTGCTTATATCTCAATCTATGGGCTCCTCACATGACACCGCAAGCAGTGAATCAGCAAGCCCGCAAGCTGCCGGTTATGGTCTGGATTCACGGCGGCGGTAATACCATTGGGGCTGCGAGTACCTATAACGGCTCTAATCTGGCGGGTTCTCAGCAGGTGATTGTGGTGGCGCTGAACTATCGCTTGGGACTGTTTGGCTGGTTTGGTCATCCCGCACTGAGGGCGGCTTCTGAATCCGCTTTTGAAGCCTCGGGTAACTATGGAACTCTGGATATTATTCAGGGACTGAAGTGGGTAAAAAATAATATTTCCGCGTTTGGCGGCGACCCGGACAATGTCACAATTTTCGGTGAATCTGCCGGTGGGCTCAATGTGTTTTCACTGATGGGCAGCAAGCCTGCAGAGGGATTGTTTGACCGAGCCATTGTGCAAAGTGGCGGCCTGCTGACCATGTCGCGCAGTATGGCAGAAAACTATCTGGACGATGAATCTCCGGGGATGGATGCAAGCTCCAGGGAAGTTATTAACCACCTGCTGATTGCAGAGGGGCGGGCCGGGGATCGCAGCGCGGCCAAAGCACTGCAGCAGACATTGTCAGAGGCAGAGGTTGTCGAGCTGTTGCGCAGTCGAACGGCAGAGCAGTTGCTGGCGCATTTCGTCGAGCAGGGGGCAAGTCAGGCTGGCATGTACCTAGCTCCCGCACTGCTGCGAGATGGGGTGGTCCTGCCTAAAGAACATTTATTGGAACGCTTTACCGATACTCAGCAATACAATTCAGTGCCAGTCATGCTCGGTGCGAACAGAGATGAGATCAAGATGTTTATGGTCGAAGATCCGCGCTTGGTGTCCAATTTTCTGGGGGTGTTTCCACAGATTATTGATCAACAGGTTTACGACCGTCAGTCGCACTATATCTCGAATCAGTGGCGCGCATCGGGTGTGGATGAGCCGGCCAGAGTCTTGCAGCAGTCCCAGGGCGATAGCGTCTTCGCCTACCGCTTTGATTGGGACGAAGCGCCCAGTGGATGGCCGGTCGATATTCAGAAATTGCTAGGCGCGAGTCACGGTCTGGAAATTGATTTCATTTTTGATGATTTTGAGCGCAGTTTGATGTTCCCCATGGCCTACGACGACGACAATGCGCCGGGCCGACTCAAGCTGTCGAAATCCATGATGGAGTACTGGGCTGAATTTGCCTATCGCGGCCATCCCGGTAAAGGCGTCAGTGGCAACAATACACTCTGGCAGTCGTGGGCCAGTGCTGAAGGTGACTTTCTGATGCTGGATAGTGACTCAGACGGCGGCATTCGAATGAGTGGTGAGTCATTTGATAACCGTGTCATTAAAAAGCAATTGCTGGCTGATAAAAGCTTCAGTTCACAGGAAGAACATTGTCGCCTGTATGTGTGGTTGTTCGATAACCCTGAACAGAATGAAGATCTCTGGGACAGCGAAGAATACGCAAATCTGGGTGCAGAGGGGTGTGCTGCATACCCTAAAGATGCCTTTCCTTCACTGATTTAAAACGGAGCTGTCAAGGTGTTGAACATGACTAAAAAAGTGGCTGCTTTCTCGATGATTGGAGTGACGCTGACGCTCTGGCTTGTCAGTTTGACGATCACAGAGGAAGTAACTCGTCAGCCGGTTGATGACTCTTTGCGCGCTGTTGAAACCGGCTTATTAGTCGGCTACTCCGATCGTCATGATTCCCATGCGTACCGGGGCATTGCATTTGCCAAGCCGCCTGTAGGAGATTTGCGCTGGAAGGCGCCGCGTTCGCCCGAGCCCTGGACGGGTACGCATAAGGCTCTTACTGATGGGGATTCCTGTGTGCAATTTTGGGGAGTGATTGCTGGTGTGGAAAAGGGTAACGACGGACAAGTCGTCGGCTCAGAGGATTGTCTGTACTTGAATGTCTGGGCGCCCAAAATGACACCGCAAGAAGTGGAGCAGCAATCACAGAAGCTGCCGGTTATGGTCTGGATTCATGGCGGAGGCAATGTCGAGGGTACTGCCAGTACTTATGCCGGTCACCATCTTGCGGGTAGCCAAAAGGTAATCGTTGTGGCGTTAAATTACCGACTGGGTGTAATGGGTTGGTTTGCTCATCCGGCATTGAGGTCGACAGCGGAATCTGAACTCGATGCTTCCGGTAATTTCGGTACCCTGGATATTATCCACGGTTTGAAGTGGGTGAAAAACAATATTTCCGCGTTTGGTGGCGATCCTGACAATGTCACTATTTTTGGAGAATCTGCGGGCGGCCAGAATGTATTTTCAATGCTGGGTAGCGAATTGGCGGCGGGGTTGTTTCATCGCGCCATTGCGCAAAGCGGCATTCTACTCACAACGCCGAAAGATCTCGCGGAGAACTTCATAGACGACGAGTCTGCGGGACTGGGATTTAGCTCAAGAGAGGTGGTTAACCACCTGTTGATCGGTGATGGTCAAGCCAATGATCGTGCCGCGGCAAAGTCACTTCAACAAAGTATGTCGGACGCAGAAATTACCGAGCTATTGCGCAGTCGAACTACAGAGCAAATATTTGAGCCAATGGTTGGCGTAAGTCTCAAGGTTTTGGAGGGGAATACTCCCCAGTTGCTGCGTGATGGCCTAGTGCTGCCGAAGCAGCATCTACTGGAGCGATTCACCGATACGCAGCTTTACAATGCCGTTCCCGTGATGCTGGGGTCTAACCGGGATGAATCGAAAATCTTCATGTCAGACGATCCGCTGCACGTTACTAATAGGTTGGGGGTCTTGCCGAAGATCATTGATCAAGACGTTTATGATCGTCAATCTTCTTATATGTCGAACCAGTGGAAAGCCTTCGGGGTAGATGAGCCGGCTAGAGTGTTGCGTCAATCGCAAGGCGAAAGCGTTTTTGCATACCGCTTCGATTGGGATGAGGCGCCGAGTGGATGGCTGTTCGATATCCAAAAACTCATCGGCGCGTCCCATGGGCTAGAGATTGATTTTGTTTTTGGTGACTTCGAGAGCGCTCTGCCAACCGAGGCGCTGTATGACGACGAAAATGCACCGGGCCGCCATCAGCTATCGCAATCGATGATGGAGTACTGGGCTGAGTTTGCCTATCGGGGCAGCCCTGGTGGGGGAGTCAGTGGTAAGAATACTCTGTGGCAGCCGTGGGGCAGCTCGGAAGGTGACTTTATTGTCATGGATACCCCTTCGGGCGGTGGTATACGCATGAGCAGCGACACACTCAGCAACCGTAAGATTAAAAATCAGCTGCAGATGGATGAGAGCATTCCATCACAACAAGAGCACTGCCGGCTGTATGTTTTATTGTTTGCTAATAGATATCAAAACATCAATCTTTGGAACAGTGACGAGTACGGCGCTTTGGGTTCAGAGGGCTGTGCCAAGTACCCGAAAGATGTATTTCCTCTGCTGTATTAAGTTTGTGGCATGTAATTTCACGGAATTATTTTTCACATAAAAAATAAATAAACGAGGCAGAGCCTCCTCAGATTGCTGACAAAGTCAGCATCGTCATTGCGAACGCAGTGAAGCAATCCATTACGGCACAAATGTTAGCTACAAAGTGCAAATAATGGAACGCCGCGTCGCGAAAAACGCTCCTCGCGATGACGGTAGAGGGTTTGTCATTACTCTGAGGAGGCAGAGCCTCCTGCCTTTTTTGCATTTACATCGTGTAGATAAACGCACGAATGTTACTTATCTAAAACTCGATAAACACTGGTGTAAGTTGAAAGAAATACACCTAAGTCTGACATCAAGGAACCTATTTAAACGATACCTTGAAAGATATGCTTATCTAATCAACGTGATAATAATGACACGTAATAATAAATATTTTTAGGAGAGTTTCATGAGTTTAAAACATACAAAGAAAGCCCTGCCTCTCGCAATCATGCTCGCTTTGAACGCAATGCCAGCAATAGCTGATTCAGATGGATTTACGCTGGAAGAAATCATTGTTACCGCGCAAAAGCGCGAAGAGTCATTGCAGGATGTGCCCATCGCAATATCCGCATTTGACGGTGATTTTTTAGATCGTGCGAATATAACCAATATTTCTGATATCGCTGAACATACGCCAGGTTTCAGTTCTACGGCCGCTAACCCAGGGCTGCCGCAAATCTATATGCGCGGTATTGGTACCGACGACTTTGGCATCGCTTCAGATACCAGTGTCGGATTCTTTATTGACGGTGTGTATTTTGGTAAGGCCGGCGGAGCTATAACCGATCTCGAAGACGTTCAGCGCATCGAAGTTCTTAAGGGGCCACAGGGAACACTGTTCGGCAGAAATACTATTGGTGGAGCCATCTCTATTACCACCGAGCGGCCAACCAATGAGGTTGAGGGCAGCGTTTCTGTCAAACTGGGCAATTACGATCGAAAATCGATTTCAGCAACCCTTAATACCCCGATTATCGAAGATAAGTTATTTCTTCGTGGGTCAATTAAGAAAACTCGACAGGACGGTTGGCAGAGCAATTTACAGGATGGTCGAGACGACGGGGCGAACACCAATAATGCTTCGGGTAGGCTTTCTCTGACCTGGATGCCGACCGAAGATCTTGAAGTTTCATTCAAAAACAACTGGTCGCGCACGGATGAAAATATCGGCTACCATAAAGCGTTGAATATTTTTGGGCAGGAATCGGTCGCTGACGCTAACGCCATATTGCAGTTTTTTGCGGCTGACGCCGGCTATGCGCCGCAAACCATAGCCGCTGTTGCTCTAGATCCCATCAATTTTGATCTGGGTACGGCCGATACCGCAGTGGCCGGTGGCCCTGCCGTTTTTGAGCGCCGCTTAAGAGGTCACTCAGTTCACGTAAACTGGGATTTAAATGAAAACTATGAACTCACTTCTATAAGCGCTTATCGCGAGTACTCCGCAAACGCCACGAGACCATCAGGGGTGCCTTTTGACCTCATTGTTTTCGACGGATTTGAAGGTGTAGAAACCTACAGCCAGGAATTCAGGCTCAATGCATCGTTTGACACGATTGAGTGGTTTGTCGGATTGAGTGCCTTCCGCGAAGATGCCGCATCCTTTACTCAAGGTACTTCACGTATCGCGGATCCTGCTACTGCGGGTCTGATCTCTGCAGTTTGGGGCGTGCCATTTGACGTGTTTCATGTGCTTGATGAAACCTCTACTGCCAGCAATCGCACCGATAGCTATGCGGTATATGGAGATACAACCTGGGACTTTGCGGACGATTGGAGCCTCTCCGTCGGACTGAGATATAGCCATGATGAAAAGACGTTCGAGTTAAATAACCCAGGGTTTGTTGGTGTCGGTCTGGATTCCAATCCGGATTTCGCAGCTTCCGGTATTTTGGTGTATGAAAACTTGGGGGTAGTATTTCCATCCAACTTAGACGGCGTAGGCGTGCCTGTTTCGGATAAAAAGCAGGAGGACTGGCAAAACGTGTCTGGCCGAGTGGTTTTGAGTCATAACATTTCTGAAGACATTCAAACCTATTTCAGCGTTGCGCAAGGGTATAAGAGCGGGGGGTTTAATACAGTTCCCGGTGTCAATCCGGCTACTGGAGAAATAAGCAATACGGCTTTTGATCCAGAAGAGGTCATCAGTTATGAACTGGGCATCAAGTCTTCACTGTTCGATTCAACGCTGAGAGTTAACGCGGCACTTTTCCAGTATGAATATACCGATCTACAAGTATTGGCAGAAGATCCCACTAGCCTTGCTGCAGTCATCTTGAATGCCGGTGGAGCAACTGGTACAGGCTTAGAACTTGATGTTGTTTACCTGGCTTCAGAAAACTTGAGATTGTCTGCATCCATGGCATGGCTTGACGCCGAATACGATGAATTCCGTATTAGCGATAGCGTGGACCTAAAGGGGCAAGAGCTTACCCGAGCCCCAACGTTTTCCGGCTCACTGGGCCTTGACTACAACATTGACATAGAGCTGCCGGGAGAATTGCGATTGAGTGCAAACTACTCCTACAGCGGTGCAGAGCGACAAGCCCCCTACTTGGAAAATGCCTTGATTCCAGATGATTCGGATCTGGCGGTAGAAGGTTCTTACAGTCTGGTTTCAGCCAAAATTTCCTACATTTCTGAAAGTCAGGATTGGGAAGTCTCGTTATGGGGTAACAACTTGACCGATGAGCAATACTTGGTCGAACGTGGAGATATTGCGGCGTCAATGGGGTTTGTCTACGGTCGAATGGGCGCCCCGAGAATGTATGGCGCCGAGGTTAAGTATCTCTATTAGCCATTCGGGCTCGCTATTGTTTAGCCACTGAAAAGTGCCCGTCTACGGACGGGCACGACTAAGGCAATGGCAAGAGTCAAAGGCCACACGGCAAAACCCCTACCGTTATATCCAGGATAACCCCGCACCAATGAAACTATTTCATTCAGTATTCGCCTTTATTTTTCCCGTCGTAATGTTGGCCGCGGCGACTGTACAGTCTGCGGAGCACAACAGTGAGTCACATAACTACTTGTTGGGACGTGGAATTGCCGATGTCACTGGCCCGGTACTGGGTGCTCAGATGATGGGATATAGCTATGATGGACAAGTAACCGAAGGTATTCATACTCGACTAAAATCCAGAGCATTTATTATCGCTGAAGCGGAAGGTGACAAGCGAGTTGTTTTTGTTAGCGCTGACCTCGCCACTGTAGAGCACGATATGACTTTGGCAGTCATCGATCGTCTTCAATTGCTTTTTGGCGAACTCTACTCTCGGGACAACATTATCTTGAGTGCCAGTCACACTCATTCTGGGCCTGGAGGGTATTTGGAGCTAACGAATAAATTGGAGAAATTGGGAGAGTATTCCCAGCAACATTTTGACCGGATTGTCGACGGCATCGTAAATTCAATTGCAGCTGCACACGCTGATTTACAGCTAGGGACCCTGCGGATTAATAAGGGCAGTGTAGAAGGGGC
>Ga0209826_1001223_pt1 | contig 17998 bp, 16 predicted proteins | sample GOMGulsemesocosm_5_FD_184637 | JGI IMG/M metagenome (GOLD analysis project Ga0209826, IMG submission 184637) | Methane-oxidizing microbial communities from mesocosms in the Gulf of Mexico - GOM15C Gulf of Mexico (SPAdes) (version 2) | ecosystem: Environmental > Aquatic > Marine > Cold seeps... | reverse complement strand
CATTCTTCTAATATTGCGACATTAAGGTCTTTACAGTCATTTCGTGTAGCCTTAAGCATAGAAAGCATTACTTTCAACGTGGTACTTGTTTTGTCTATTTACTTGCTATTTAGTGACGATATTACTGGACTATTTATTTCATTTCTTTTGGCTGCTTTTCTTGCTTTCGCGCTATCATCTATATTCTCTTATTATAAAGTTGCTAAATTTTCTAAAGGCATTATTGAGGAAGAAGAAACTCAACCTTTAGAATTGAGTTTAGCCAAACTGTGGCCTTTCATCTTACTTGGTTTAGCCGAAGTAGTTACCACAAATTTAGACGTGCTACTTGTTCGTGAGCTTTATGGTAATGAAGAAACTGCAAATTATTTTTTAGCCAAAAAAATGTTAATAATTTTTACCTTTTTTTGGTTTGTTTATAATTTTATTTATACGCCTAAATTATCGAAACTATTTGTTAATAATGAAAAAATAAATCATACCACTGTAGTTAGTATACTTCGATTGAAATGGCCTGTACTTATGGCTTCAACATGCTGCATGGTTATAGCTAACATCTTCTTTGAAGATATAATTTTACTATTAAATTTAAACGATTATTTAGATGCTAAAGTTTACATATTACTATTTTCATTGTTTGCTTTTATACATATATTGACAGGACCCGTAGTTAGTTTTTTAAATGTTACAGGGTTAAGCACATATTCTTTTCGTGTGGTATCGTTCGGCGCTTTTGTGTTTTTAACTACATTCTATCCGCTGCAAAGTTACTTTGGCATTTTAGGCATTTTAATATCTCTTAATTTGAGCTTATTAGCATGGAAGTTATTAGGTGTTTATATTATTCGAAAAATAACGGGTTTTAATTTAATAGTAGGGAGTTATATTGGTGAGTGATATCGTTATTAAAGGAGGTTATGGATTACGGAACTTCGGTGATGATGCTTTAATGTACTATTTAATTAAAAGCCTTGAACATAAACTCCCTAACATGATAATAGCCTTAGAATGTACTAAAGCTGACTATATCACTAATTGGCTGCCTAAAATAACTTTTGCACATCCTTATCAGGTGGCAGGTAAGGCTTATATTTATGGTGGGGGCACACTTTATTACTCATTTCCTAAAAAAATCAAAGTTAAGTCTTTCTGGAAAAAAATTAAATTAGCGGTCACTTCTCCAACCTTAGTTGTTAATAAAGTTTTAGCTAACAGTCGCAAAGAAAAACTTGCTAACTCAAGCGTCAAAAAAATAATGCTTGGACTTGGATTTGGCCCTTTTTATATACAAGATGCACAGTACGACCAAGCCATAATAGATGCTAAAAATTCAGATATTGTTTGTGTCAGGGATAGCAAATCATTTGATTTTGTAAGTCCTCATAAAACATCTGTATTTCATGGTACTGATATTTGTTTTGCAAAAGGTGTTGTTAATAAAAGTATCAGTAACTCCTCTGATAAAGTGGAAAGTATTGGAGTAATAATTCGAGATTGGAATTATGGGACAGAAGAAGATGATTATAAAAATAACTTATTAGAAGCGGTATCATTATTACGAACTAGTGGTTATCAGGTGCAGTTTATTGTTTTTAGTGATCTACGAGATAACGATTGGCTTACTACGTTAAAATCAATTAACGAAAACATTCTTGTTTGGAATCCTGATCTCAATACTATTGAAGGTTTTATGGATAAACTAAGCAACTTTGACTTATTTATATCTGCTAGATTTCATGGTGTGATATTCAGCACATTATTGAACAAGCCTGCTATTTCAATTGCTATTGAACCTAAACTAGAATTGGTTAAAGAGAATGCTGTTTGTAAAGTATGGCATCCTATGAATGATAATAAAGAGCAGCTGATTAACTTTGTTGATGAGTATAATGCAGAATATGAGAAATCTGTTGCTGACTGTCAGAACTTAGTTACTGAAAAATCAAAGCTATATATGGATATGTTAGACTTCGCATTCAAGGACTCTTTATGAAAATAGGTATTGTCACAACTTGGTTTGAACGTGGTGCTGCTTATGTTAGTAAGCAAATTAGGGATGTACTTGTTCAGCAAAATCATGATGTATTTATTTTTTCTAGATTTTTTTGTCCTGAAATTCCAAAAAACACTCAATGGAATGAAGTATTTGTTACTCGTGCGAGAAGGCAAGAAAGCCCAATGCCAACGGATATCAATAAGAAAGAATTTTTTGCTTGGATTGAGAAAGAAAAAATTGAATTGATTGTTTTTAATGAGCAACATTATTGGCAGCCTGTTATCTGGGCTAAAGAATTTGGTGTAAAGGTTGTTGCCTATGTTGATTATTATAAAGAAGATACTGTAGAAGCGTTTGGTATTTATGATCAAATTTGGTGTAATACTAAACGGCACTTTTCTGTTTTTAAACATTTTGAGCAAGCAAAATATATCCCATGGGGAACAGATGTAGATACTTTCTCTCTTCAAACTCCCTCTGAAATACAACAAAATGATAAGGTAACTTTTTTTCACTCAGCTGGTATGAGCCCGATAAGAAAGGGTACAGATATATTTATTAAAGCGGCTGTGGAGCTTACTAAAACAACTGAGAATTTTAAAGTATTAATACATTCTCAGGTATCTTTGGAAGAGAATATCCCCAAATTGGTTAATGAAATTAAGGTACTTAAAGATAAAGGCCTACTAACTGTTATTTGTGAAACAGTTAGTGCACCTGGCTTATATCATAAAGGCGATGTTTATGTTTATCCATCTCGCTTAGAAGGCATTGGATTAACAATTGCAGAAGCACTTTCTTGTGGACTGCCAACAATTGTAACTGATGAAGCACCAATGAATGAATTTTCTAGCCCTTACTGTCAAACCATCAAGGTAGATAAAAGATATGCAAGAGCAGATGGTTATTATTGGCCACAATCAATAGCTTCATATAAAGATTTAGCTCAAAAAATGACTCTATATCTTGGTAAAGTCGATTTTACTCAGATGAAGCAACAAGTTAGAGAGTATGCTGTAGATAAGTTATCGTGGAATAAAAACTCAAAGTGTCTAGGTGAATTAGTTACTAATTGTGAGTCTTTAATAATAAATAAAGAAAGTGAACAAGTTGCTAATCAAATAGATCAATACAAGCTTCCTTATTTTGGTAAGTTTAAGGTTATTTACTACATAGTTTACGATCTACATCGATTTTTTAAGAAACAATAAATGTTTTTATCCTTTTTTGAAAATGGGTTAGGGCCCTTACTTATTATAGTTTTAACTATTAATGCTTTTTTATATAAAAAAATTAAAATTAACTCAGATATTTTTAATTTTTTTATTTTATTGTATTTAGTTGTATTAGCTCTAAGTTTTCGAACTATTTATTCGGGTATAGATACAGCATCGTATTATCAATATTTTAATGAAGTTTCTTCTTCAGGAATTAACACTAGAGATTATGAATTTGGCTTTTTTGGTTTTACTCTTATTTCTAGTTATTTGGGAGGATGGGATTTCTTTTTAATTTTTAGTGTCGTTTTACAGTTGCTATCTGTTTATTTAGCTGCATTTTTATTAAAAATTAAACAACCTAACTTAGCTGTTTTTTTATATATTGCTTTACTTCCAGGTTTTGACTTGTTAACAAACGGTTTACGGCAAGGAATTGCTCTTTCTGTTGGTAGTATTTTTCTAGTTATGTCTTTATATCGAAATAACTTAAAGGTATTTAACCTTATACCGATTGTTTTCCATAAATCTACAATTGTTTATATTGGTTCATTTTTCATTCCAAAAAATGAAAAAATTAATATATTTTATATTAAAGGACTTTTGTTTTTAGGTGGAATTATTGTTGTTATTGGGTACATGGGATCATTTCTAGATGGCTCTATTAAGTTTGAAGATATATTACCTCTGCCACTTATTGGTACAAGTCATACTTTAGGCGCTAAAATAGATATGTATCTGTATATAGAAAAGCAGCTTTTGTCTGAAAGTATGAAAGCCTATTTCCTCGTTTTGTCTTATATAATATTATTACCATTTATATATGGTGTATTTTTCAAACCTAATCTTATTAAGTCAGTGTTATCGTTTGGTTTATTTTGCTTATGTTTACAATTTCTTTTTCTACTTATTTGGTGGACAAATTTCGCTTATCGATTTATGTATATTTCTTATATACCCTCAGTGTTACTTTTTGTAAAATGTACGGAATTAATTGGACTTAAACGTCTAAAATACTTTATGTTTTCAATATTAGTTCTTGGTATATTATCTACGTACGGTAGTAATAATTTTTCATCTTTTTCATTATTAGACTTATATTAACTTGTTATTATGAATGTTATTTGCTTTCCATTTCACGACTATAAAACAGCCCTCAAAGAAGGCTTTCGAACAAGGGATACTCATCTTTATTCACTTTTTAAGCAAAGTGAGGGTGTGGATAATGTGGTTATCGTCAACAGGCCAACCTTAGCTTTAGAGCTGATATTAGGTCGAAAAAGTTATAAAACCAATGGTGCTTTAGTTTACAAGGATTCATTCTTGTGTATTACTAAAGTTGAAGATAAGGTCTATGTTATCGATATCTTAGACTTTTCTTTTATTCGCCCTATTTTTAATAAAAAACGTTTTATATCAAAGCTATATAATAAAAATTACAAGTATATATTGAAAGCTCTCAATATATTGAATATTGGTAATTATATCTCTTATGAATCATCACCTTTAACACGTGAAACAGTACACAAATTAGCGCCAGCGGACAAAATATTTGACGGTGTAGATAATTTTTGCAAACACAAAACTTATACTAGTTTGAAACTCTGGTTAGAGTCGGAATATAAAATTATCATAGAGACTTATCCCTACGTCTATTTTAATTCTCATGATTCTATAAGTTATTTTAATTGCGAGAATAAATCGAATGTTGAGTTTTTGTCTAATGGAGTTGACTTTTTAAGGTTTCAATGTGCTAAAGAGTTACCATCAGATTTCAAGGGGATAAGTAGCTCTATAGGCGTTTATGCGGGTAAAATGCAGTCAATGTTCGATGTTGAACTTGTTAAAGAATTAGCGGATGTTTTCCCTACTACAGAATGGTTTTATTTAGGTAAAGTGCTTGAGGGGAACATAAATGAGATGTTTTCAAGTTATGCAAATGTGCACTTTTTAGGTGATATTCATTATGACTTATTACCTAGTTATATATTGAATGCTAACCTTTGTATTATACCTTATCTTATTGAAAATCAGCATGGCGGAGATCCTATAAAGTTTTACGAGTACTACGCTACTGGCTTACCTATAGTTTCGACTGAAATAGGAGAAATCACATCATTCCATGATAATGAGTCTGTTTTTATTGTTAAAAGGAATGAGTTTTTAGCATCTTGTAGAAAAGCCTTAAGTATTAAACCTGAAGGATTTAGAAAGTTACCAGACCAAATAACTTGGAAATACAAAGCTAATTATATGATCAGTAGAGTAAAGGGAGAAAATCTTGGTTAGAAACACCATTAACTTTGTTATTAGAATTATTAAGAATGATAAATCATATCAATTAGCGCCAACTTTGAGTCTTATAGATCTAATGTCTATTAGCTTTATCAGAATAATTCATTTGATCAGAGGTTTTTTATTTCAATTAATATCACTAATGAGACCAAAATTTATTTTTATGGCGACGGGGATAAAAATATTACATCGCCGAAAGCTCAGTGTTGCAGGAACTTTAACTGTCGGAAGAAATGTTACTATAGATTGCTTATCACTTGAAGGTGTTAAGTTTGGATCCAACGTTAATATTCCTGATGGTAGCTATATTCGTTGCACGGGTGTAATTTCAGCATTAGGGAAAGGTTTGACTGTTGGTAATAATACAGGGTTTGGTCATTACACCTTTATTAATGCTCAAGGCGGTGTTGTTATAGGAAATGACGTAATAATAGGATCAAATGTTAAAATTTTAGCTGAAAACCATAAATTTGATAATTTAGAAGTACCTATACGTTTGCAGGGGGTTAGTCGTCAAGGTATTACGATTGACTCTAATGTTTGGATTGGTGCAAATGTAACTATATTAGATGGTGTTCACATACATTCTGGATCCGTAATTGGGGCAGGTAGTGTTGTTACAACATCTATACCTGAAAATAGTGTAGCCGTAGGAGTTCCATGCAAAGTGATTAAAAAGCGAGTAGAGCTTAATGACTAATTTGGCTATTGTAGGTACTGTAGGTGTTCCTGCGTGTTATGGCGGTTTTGAGACGTTAGTTGAAAATTTATTAGATGAAGATAATTATGATAAAAAGATAACGGTTTATTGTTCTTCTAAAAGTTATTCAGAAAAAGTGTTGGTATATAAAAATGCTCATTTGCATTATATTCCTCTAAATGCAAATGGGGCACAAAGCATTCCATATGATATATGGTCGTTGTGTCATGCTGTCTACAAAGGTGCGGATAATATTTTATTGCTAGGTGTTTCTGGAGCGATTTGTTTACCATGTATTCGTTTGTTTTCTACAGTTAGAATTATCACAAACATAGATGGTTTAGAGTGGAAAAGAGAAAAATGGAATACCTTGATTAAGAAGTTTTTGAAGTATTCAGAAAAATTAGCAGTTAAATACTCAGATGCTGTAGTGGCAGATAATAAGGCTATAGCTGATTATGTGAAATCTGAGTATGGTATTGAATCTGAAGTTATTGCTTATGGTGGCGATCATGCAGTAGTAAGAGATTTAAATCTTTCTGATGAAGGTTATGCGTTAGCGTTGTGTCGAATAGAGCCTGAAAACAATGTTGAAATGATTTTAGAAGCATTTAGTCGAACAGACAAAAAGTTAAAGTTTATCGGTAATTGGGATAAAAGTGATTTTGGTCAGGCAATGAAAGCAAAATATAATAAGTTTGATAATATTAATATTATTGACCCTATATATGATATTCAAACACTTTTTGAAATTCGCCAAAAGTGCAGTTTTTATGTGCATGGTCATTCCGCGGGCGGAACTAACCCATCATTAGTTGAAATGATGCACTTTAAAAAAAATATTATTGCTTTTGATTGTAATTACAATAAAGCCTCAACAGAAGACAAAGCTGTTTTTTTTGTAAATAGTAATGAGCTAGTTTCTTTAATAAATTCTTCAATAAATATTGAAAATGCAGAAGACATGAAAAAAATAGCTGACAACAGATATACGTGGAATATTGTTAAGCAGCAATATTTTGATTTATTGAAATAGATTTTAAATTAAGGTTATGAATTACTATGCATAAAGGCATAATTTTAGCTGGTGGTAGTGGTACTCGTCTGTACCCTTTAACGAAAGTTGTAAGCAAGCAGCTTATGCCCGTATACGATAAGCCCATGGTTTATTACCCGCTCGCCACTTTGATGCAAGCAGGAATTCAAGAGATACTGATTATTTCTACTCCAGAAGAGGTTCATCGTTTTGAAAATTTATTAGGCGATGGTACTAATTTTGGTGTGTCTATTTCTTATAAAATACAACCGAACCCAGACGGTTTAGCGCAGGCTTTTATTCTGGCAGAAGAATTTCTTGATGGTTCAGCTGCAGCGCTAGTGCTTGGAGATAATATGTTCTACGGACATGACTTAACTAAATCACTTAGAAATGCCAATGCTCAAGAATCAGGCGGTACTGTTTTCGGTTATCACGTAGCTAATCCTCAGGCATACGGGGTTGTTGAATTTGATGAATTAGGTAATGCAATTTCAATTGAAGAAAAGCCTAAAACCCCTAAATCAAATTACGCTGTGCCAGGTTTATATTTTTTTGATGAACGCGTGGTTGAGTATGCAAGAAACGTTAAGCTATCAGCCCGTGGAGAATTAGAGATTACCGACGTTATTGAGCAGTACCTTAAAGCCGATGAATTGAAAGTTGAAATTATGGGACGTGGTACAGCGTGGCTTGATACTGGAACTCATGATGATTTACTTGCTGCGGCAAACTTTATTTCTACTATTGAAAAACGTCAAGGCTTAAAAGTGAATTGTCCTGAAGAAGTGGCCTTTCGTAATGGTTGGTTAAGTAAAAAAAGATTACGTGAAATCGCACAACCACTTCGCAAAAGTGGTTACGGTGAATACCTTTTGCATTTAATTGATGGACGTGTTTTTTAGTGAATTATATAGATACAACTATTCCCGATGTCAAAATTATTGAACCCAATGTATTTGGCGATGAACGAGGTTTTTTTATGGAAACCTTCCGTGTTGATGAATTCAATAAGCATTGTTATCCACGTGCTTTTGTACAAGATAATCACAGTAAATCAAGTCATGGTATTTTACGTGGTTTGCATTATCAAATGAAGAGTACTCAAGGTAAGCTTGTTCGAGTGACTTCTGGTGAGGTTTATGATGTAGCAGTAGATATGAGAAAATCATCAACTACTTTTGGTCAGCATGTTGGAGTGATCTTGTCTGGTGATAATAAACGTCAGTTATGGGTCCCTGAAGGGTTTGCTCACGGTTTTTATGTAATGAGTGAGTCTGCGGAATTTGTTTATAAGTGTACTGATTATTATGCACCCAAGCACGAGGTATCATTACTTTGGAATGATCCTGAACTAAATATTAAGTGGCCACTTATTGATGGTAAACAACCATCTTTGTCTTCAAAAGATGAAGTAGGTATTTTATTTAAAGATGCGCCATATTTTTTGTAGGCGTGAATTTATTCGCGCTAGAGAAGCGCGATTAAAATCCCGACTACAATAACAGAGAATAAAATGATGAGTAAAACTATTTTTGTAACGGGAGGCGCTGGTTTTATTGGCTCTGCGCTTGTGCGTTTTTTAATTAACGAAACAGATAATCAGGTGGTTAATTTTGATAAGTTAACTTATGCAGGTAACCTTGAATCACTTAAATCTATTGAAGCTAATGAGCGCTACCATTTTGTTCAAGGGGATATTTGTGACAAGGCTAAAGTAGAGCAGATGTTCGCACAATATCAACCTGATTATATTATGCATTTAGCGGCAGAGAGCCATGTAGATCGCTCAATTGATGGTCCTGATGAGTTTATTCAAACCAATGTGGTAGGCACTTATATTTTACTTGAGGCTGCACGTAGTTATTTTTATAACTTAGCTGATGATAGAAAAACTAATTTTAGGTTTCATCATATTTCAACCGATGAAGTTTATGGTGATTTAGGTGAAACGGGTTTATTTACTGAAGAAACGTCTTATGATCCTAGCTCACCTTATTCTGCCTCAAAAGCCGCTTCAGATCATTTAGTAAAAGCTTGGCATAGAACATACCAATTTCCGGTTGTAGTTACTAATTGTTCAAATAACTATGGCTCTTTTCATTTCCCTGAAAAGTTGGTGCCGTTAATTATTTTAAATGCGCTAGATGGTAAAGCTTTACCTATATATGGTGATGGAAAGCAGGTTCGAGATTGGTTATATGTAGATGATCATGCTCGGGCTTTATATAAAGTGGTTAGTGAAGGTAAATTAGGCGAAACTTATAATATTGGCGGCTTTAACGAAAAGAAAAATATTGAAGTGGTTAATACCATTTGTAATTATTTAAATGAATTAATCACTAATAAACCTGATGGTTTAACTGATTTTAATGATTTGATTACTTATGTGAAAGATAGACCAGGGCATGATGTTCGCTATGCTATTGATGCTAATAAAATAAATAAAGAGCTTGATTGGCACCCAGAAGAGACTTTTGATTCCGGTATTAAAAAAACTGTAGAATGGTATTTGGGTAATCTTGATTGGTGTAAGCATGTGCAAGATGGCAGTTATCAGCGAGAAAGGTTAGGTAACTAGTTTTTAATAAGTTTGTAAGAAGTAAGCATTCAATGAAAGTTATAATTATTGGTAAAAGTGGTCAGTTAGCTAATGAATTAGTTGTCGAAGTGCCAGAAAACATTGAAATATTATCCCTTGGTAGCGGTGATGTTGATATAACTTCTTATATTGAAGTATCTAAAGTTGTTAATGAATTTAATCCTAATGCGATCATAAATGCTTCGGCTTATACAGCCGTTGATAAAGCTGAAACTGAACGTGAAGCTGCTTATATGATAAATAAAACCGCAGTAGAGGTTTTAGCAAGAGTAGCTAAAGACAATAATAGTCGCTTTTTTCATGTTTCTACTGATTTTGTTTTTGACGGTAATAGTCATATTGCTTATCAGCCATCCAGTGCAACCCATCCAACGAGTGTCTATGGTGCTTCAAAGTTAGCGGGTGAAGAAGCGGTTAAAGAAATTTACCCTGAGAATAGCTCCATAATTCGTACTTCATGGGTTTATTCGTCTTTTGGTAATAATTTTGTTAAAACCATGCTTAGGTTAATGGCTGAAAAAGAACAGCTTAGCGTTGTTGCTGACCAAATCGGCTGTCCTACATACGCTAAAGGTTTAGCTGTTTTTCTTTGGGCTTTAGTTAAGAAAGAAAGTATTGAACAAGTTTATCATTGGAGTGATGCCGGTGTCGCCTCTTGGTATGATTTTGCTATTGCTGTTCAAAGTATAGCTTTTGAACAAGGGCTTCTTGAAAGAAAAATTCCTATCAAAGCAATACCGTCTTCATCCTATATAACTCCGGCGAAAAGACCAAACTTTAGTTTGTTAAACATCATTGGTTCAGCTGAAATCATAGAGCCTGTTTATTGGCGTGAGCAATTAGGGGCTTGTATCGTAAACTTAAAAACAATATTGTAGAGCTGTTTGTTAGTTTAGAGTTTCAAATTGTGAAACAAACATATAAGGTATTATTAATACCTTATATTCTTTGCTTCAAGCTGCTTATCACCATAAAATAAAGACAAAATTAAGGAAGAAAATGAATAATAAAATAACAAAAGCAGTAATCCCAGTAGCAGGATTAGGAACACGTATGCTTCCGGCAACAAAAGCCATCCCTAAAGAAATGCTTCCTATTGTTGATAAACCTTTAATTCAATACATTGTTGATGAATGTGTTGCTGCAGGTATTAAAGAAATAGTATTGGTTACTCATTCTTCAAAAAATGCCATTGAAAACCATTTTGATAAATCATTTGAGCTTGAAACAACATTAGAAAAACGTGTTAAACGTCAGCTGCTTGATGAAATTCAGGCTATCTGTCCTAAAGATGTTACTATTTTACATGTTCGTCAAGGTGAAGCTAAAGGTCTGGGACATGCGGTATTAAAAGCTCGCCCTATTATAGGAAATGAACCTTTTGTTGTTGTTTTACCTGATGTAATTTTAGATGATTCTAGTGCAAATTTAAAAACTGAAAACTTGGCCGCCATGTTAACTCGATACAATGAAGTGGGCGGTTATAGCCAAATTATGGTTGAGCCTGTACCTATGGAGCAAGTGAGTAGTTATGGCGTGGTTGACTGTGCAGGGCACGAATTAGTGCCCGGTGAATCAAAAACGATGACAGCTATTGTAGAAAAGCCGCCTGTAGATGAGGCTCCTTCTAACCTAGCTGTAGTTGGTCGTTATGTGTTATCAGAAAAAATATGGGATCTATTAAAGTTAACACCTCCTGGTGCGGGTGATGAAATTCAATTAACTGATGCCATTGCTATGTTGATGGAAAAGGAAACCGTTGAAGCGTTTCATATGACAGGTAAGTCACATGATTGTGGCTCTAAATTAGGTTATATGAAAGCTAATGTTGAATATGCATTGCGTCATGATGAGTTAGGTGAAGAATTTACAGCTTACTTGAAAGAATTATTGTAGATTGGGTTTAAATCGCACTTATTGAATACAATAGCGCGATTAAACTCTCATCTGGTAATAGTGATAGGAATAAAATCAAAAAACATGGAACTTTTCAATAAAAAAATTAAAAAAAGCACAGAATTAGTAAAACAACGCTCAATTTTAGCGCTTTTTGACACACCAAATAGAGTTAAAGATTTCTCTGTTAACGCTGCAAGTCTTTATTTAGATTATTCAAAGCAAAACATCACTAAAACTGAGCTCGATAATTTACTTTCTTGGGCTGATGACAATGATTTGTCACAAAAAATTGATGCTATGTTTGGCGGCGATAAAATTAACATTACAGAGCAACGTGCTGTTTTACATACCGTATTAAGAGCCCCTAATAGTATAAAAAAAGCAGTGTTAGGTGATGAAGCTATACAAGTTCAAGAAACAGAACAACGTATGGCTCAAATTGTTGATGATGTGAGCCAAGGAACGTTAGTTAGCTCAACAGGTAAAAAATTCACTGATGTTTTAGCTATTGGTATTGGTGGTTCATACTATGGTATTAAAGTTGGTTTAAGTGCTTTGCATCCATACCATAGTACTGGATTAAAAGTTCATGTGTTGGCAAATGTTGATGGCGCAGCGGTCACTGAAAAGCTCGAAAACCTAAATGCTGATACAACGCTTGTGGTCATCATTTCTAAAACATTTACCACCCAAGAAACCCTTTTAAATGCTAAAGCGATAAAGCAGTGGATGTTAGCGGAGTTAAATGATTGCAGTGCTATTGCCAAGCAATGGTTTGCTATTAGCAGTAATGTGGCAGAAGCCCAAGCTTTTGGTTTAGATGCTAATCATGTCTTACCTATGTGGGATTGGGTAGGAGGTCGGTTTTCTTTATGGTCTGCCGTTGGGTTACCTCTTGCATTAGCTATTGGTAATCAACATTTTAATGAACTAAAAGAAGGTGCCTATGAAATGGATCGGCATTTTCAAGAAACTGAATTTTCTCAGAACATGCCCGTGTTAATGGCATTAATTGGTATGTGGAATCGTAACGGACTTAACTACCCAAGTTTAGCCGTATTACCCTATGATCATGCACTAAGAGCCTTACCAGGATATTTGCAACAAACAGACATGGAAAGTAATGGTAAGTCTGTTTCAAAGCAAGGTAAAAAGCTTAACTGGCTAACTGCACCCATTGTTTTTGGTCAAGAAGGAACTAACGGTCAACACGCTTTTATGCAGTTAATGCATCAAAGTGATGAAACTATTCCAACAGATTTTATTGTGGCATTAAAAGGGACAAGTTTATTAGATGAACATCATAAAGTACTTGTTGCTAATTGTTTTGCGCAAAGCGAAGCGTTAATGCAAGGAAAAACCTTAGATCAAGCTAAAAAAGAATTAGATTATGATGGTCTGAGCCAAGACGAAATAACGCGTTTATCTCCACATAAAACTATGAAAGGAAATACTCCAAGTAATACGCTGTTAATGCAATCGCTTACGCCGAAATGTTTAGGCGCAGTTTTAGCACTTTATGAACATAAAATTTTTGTTCAAGGTGTATTGTGGCAACTCAACTCTTATGATCAATGGGGAGTTGAGTTAGGAAAACATTTAAGTGAGAAAGTGCTTGCCTTAATGGCTGATAACACTATTAAACATGAAATGTCACCATCAAGTGTTGAATTAATTAAAGCGTTTGTACGAAAATAACGACACAATTAAATTATAATCATTAACGATAAAACCCCTTTTTTATTATGGTTAAATAAGTTAGAGTACGCGCCATTAAAAGTTGAAATACGCGCTCGTTTTTTAACTTATTCTTTTACATGGCTATACAGATGATTCAGCAATCTTTTGAAAACGTCATCTTCGAGGTCTTTGTCGAAGATCCATTATCTGTGAGCTTGGATACAGGAGAACATGATCCATGCATTCTCTAATAAGTGGTATTCATACCACGTCCGAATAAAACACTTCGGAAATGACGGCTTACTGCTTAGCCTACATAGACATGTTGTTTTAATTTATAAAAGTTATATATGAATATTTTAGTTATTGATGATAAAAAAAGTGTTAGAAACTGCGTAAGTGATTTTTTGACCTCTCTTGGTTACACTGTTAGCACGGCTGTTAATGGTTTAGACGGTTTTGAAAAGGCACAGCAAGCTCCTTTTAGTCTTTACATTATTGATCACCTGATGCCATTAATGAATGGCGTTACGCTGACTAAAAATCTTAAACAAGCATCGTTTTGTGCAAGTACTCCTATTTTGTTTATGACTACTCAGGATAAAATAAGCGTTGAAGACTTACCTGAATTTCACTTATTTGATGGCCTTGTAAGTAAACCTTTAAATGAAGATAAATTTAAATCGGCAGTTAAATGCTTAATTGGTGATGTTCCCTCAAAAATAGCTCTTTAAACGACTATAAATGTTAGCAAAATTGTTCTATTCTTTATCCCTACTAAGTTTTGTAAATTGATATAAGAATAAAAATGAATGAACAACAGTTAGCACAACTACAATCTGCTATAAAAGCAATTCCAGATTACCCTATAGAAGGTATTTTATTTCGTGATGTAACGAGCTTATTAGAAGATGCAGATGCTTTTGCTCTAACGATAGACTTGTTAACTCAACAATATCAAAATCAAGGTTTCACCAAAGTTGTTGGTACTGAGGCACGTGGATTTTTATTCGGTGCGCCTTTAGCCTTAGCATTAGGTATTGGCTTTGTTCCAGTACGTAAGCCAGGTAAGTTGCCTAGAGCAACTTACGCCCAAGCTTATCAATTAGAATATGGCGAAGATGTTCTAGAGATCCATTGCGATGCGCTAACAACCCAAGACAAGGTATTAATAATTGATGATCTACTTGCAACTGGAGGGACTATTGAAGCAACAACTAAATTAATTCGTCGCGTTGGTGCGCAAGTAGAGGATGCCGGATTTGTTATTTCTTTACCTGATTTAGGAGGAGAAAAGTGCCTAGAAAATATGAACTTAAAGCATTTCTCCCTTGTTCAGTATGATGGAGAATAATATTTTTGTAACCGCGTTTGTAACCGAGAGAAGTCAAAAACCTGTAAGGGGTAATTTATTATCCCTTTGTTGGACTTAAGCCAACATAAGATATTTTAAATTAAATAGCGGATCGCTCAGGCTCGTCATCCCCGTGGTGTTTTATCGGACGTGGCATGGATGTCACTTATTAGAGAATGCATGGAGTCTATTCTCCTGTATCCAGTGTCTAAAAGGCAATAAATCTTCGATCAGAAACTTCGAAGATGACGTTTACAGCTAAATCCTGAGCAATCTGCATAGACATGTAAGTTATAGAACAATAAGAAGAATACTGTATGAGTTATCAAGTATTAGCTAGAAAATGGCGTCCGAAAAACTTTGAAGAGCTTATGGGGCAAGAGCACGTAGTAACTGTGCTTGTTAATGCTTTAGCCCAACAGCGTTTGCATCATGCCTATTTGTTTACCGGCACGCGTGGTGTTGGTAAAACCACAATAGCGCGTATATTTGCGAAAAGTTTGAACTGTGAAACAGGAATCACGGCAAAACCTTGTGGTCAATGTGATACTTGTCTAGAAATAGATCAAGGTCGATTTGTTGATTTACTCGAAATAGATGCAGCTTCAAAAACCAAAGTAGACGACACCCGAGAAATTCTTGATAATGTACAATATGCACCAACTCGAGGTCGCTATAAAGTCTACCTTATTGATGAAGTTCACATGCTTTCTCGACATAGTTTTAATGCGCTTTTGAAAACACTTGAAGAGCCACCAGAGCATGTTAAATTTATTTTAGCCACCACAGATCCACAAAAATTACCCGTTACAGTTTTATCTCGTTGTTTGCAGTTTCATTTAAAAGCGTTAACGGTTAGCCAAATTGAAGCTAAGCTTACTGAGATTTTAGCGCAAGAAAAAGTAACACATGGCGATGGTACCTTAACGTTACTTGCTAAAGCGGCTCGCGGTAGTATGCGTGACTCTTTAAGCTTAACAGATCAAGCCATAGCGCAAGGACAGGGCGATATTACCCTTTCTAATATTCAGCAAATGCTAGGCGGTATCGATCAAAATTGGGTTTATAAAATTGTTATTGCACTACTAAAACAAGATGGTCAAAGTTTAATGGCGCTAACCCAAGAAATCGCCAGTTATGCTCCTAGTTATAGCCGATTGTTTGCTGAACTTATACAGTTGTTCCATCAAATCGCCATCTTGCAAATTGTAGATCAGCATTTTGATTTACCAGCAGATCATGCTCAGTTATTGAAAAAATTCAGTCAAGCTATGTCAGCAGAAGATGTGCAGCTTTATTATCAAATCTGTGTCAATGGTCGTAAAGATTTACCTTATGCATCAGACGAACAAGCTGCTTTTGATATGACATTGCTACGTTTGTTTGCTTTTAAACCAATGCAAAAAGAACAATTGCAAAGTGCTGAAGTGTCTCCTTTAGCTCAACAGTCAAGCAATGAAGCGTTTCAAGAAGAAAACTTTGATTTGCCGAGTAAAACTGAAGAACCATTAGAAAATAAGCAAATACTAGAACAAGAAGTATCAAACGAAGAGTTGCAATCAGAGCCATCTTCACAAGAACAAGAACTAACTCAACAAATGCAAGACATTGAGCTACAAGCCGAAAATATTCAAGAAGCGATAGTGGCATCAGATCAAAGTTATATACAAAAAACCATGAATGAGGAGCCTTTAGATGCAGAAAAGATTAAGCTTCCACCTGAAGAACAAAGCAGAGTTACACAAGTAGAAATAGAGAATAAGTCATCGTTTGATAGCCCTTTAAGTGCAGTGCTTGCTAAAAGAAACATGTTGCGTAGTCGTAAAAAACAGTTGGATGAACAAGGAAAAAAGTCTAGTGGCGCTATCAAGCGTCAAGTTTCTTTAGATGCTGGCAATGAACATGAAAAGAAGTCAGTTGAAGTTGAAGATAAAAAAATAGAGCTACCTAAGCCTGAGCAGTCATATCAAGCTGAAAATATAAATCCTGCAACTATTCGAAAAGCGAATCAAGTTGATCAGTGGGCGCATATGATTGATTCAATGGAGCTTATTGCTCGTTTAAGACAATTAGCAATTCATGCCACTATTGATGAAAACTCAACGGAAGACAATTTAATTTTACGTTTAGATCAAGCCACTAAGCACTTATATAATGAAACAGCACAACAGCAATTACAGCAAAGCATTAGTCAGTTTTTATCTCGTGATATTACCGTTACTATTAATATAGTTGAACAAACTGTTGCAGATCCTTACCAAATTCAATCAGATATCAATAATAAACGTTATAATTATGCTAAAGAACTTTTAGAAAGTGATGATATTGTGCAAGGCTTAGTGCAAACGTTTCAAGCAAGCTTGGACGATGAAAGTATCTCTGCTATTTAGCCGCTTAGTGACTAATTACATTTTTATAATGTTGCTTGTACGTCATCTTGGTATACTACAAACAATGAATTTTATTTTTTAACATTTTTTAGAAAAAAACAATTTACCGGAGAAATATTATGATGAAAGGTGGTATGGGCAATTTAATGAAGCAAGCCCAGCAGATGCAAGCAAAAATGCAAAAAGCTCAAGAAGAGCTAGCGAATATGGAAGTTGTTGGTGAATCTGGTGCTGGCATGGTGAAAGTCACTATGACAGGTAGCCATAGTGTTCGCCGTGTAGAGCTTGATGAAAGCTTAATGGATGACGATAAGGACATGATTGAGGATTTACTTGCTGCAGCAGTAAATGATGCGGTACGTCGTGTAGAAGAACAAAACAAAGATAAAATGGGTGCATTAACTGGTGGTATGCAATTACCGCCGGGGATGAAAATGCCGTTTTAGCTCGTAAGTACATGAAAAAGCCGATTTCTAGTCGGCTTTTTAGTGGGCGAAATGCAGAGGGAATAAAGTTTAGTCATCATATTCTTGATCTAATCTTTTTGCTAACTCATGAATATAGTTAGGATTTTCATTCTCAATCCATTTAGCATATGTAGATTGTACACCCCCCAATTAGCGTGACCTAATTGTTTAGCCAGCCACATTGTATCTGCTTTAGCCATAACATCTGACTAGCGAATGTGTGTCTTAATTGATAAGGTGCTCTGTAAGTTAGTCTTGCGTCCATCAACCATGTAGCCTAATGGTTTCGATTGGTAGTTAATGTTAATTCAGGTCGTTTATAAGGCTCATTATCTCTACTGAGAAAAACTCTCCTTCTTTGT
>Ga0209826_1001221_pt1 | contig 18013 bp, 9 predicted proteins | sample GOMGulsemesocosm_5_FD_184637 | JGI IMG/M metagenome (GOLD analysis project Ga0209826, IMG submission 184637) | Methane-oxidizing microbial communities from mesocosms in the Gulf of Mexico - GOM15C Gulf of Mexico (SPAdes) (version 2) | ecosystem: Environmental > Aquatic > Marine > Cold seeps... | reverse complement strand
TTAAACTATTAGGCAAAGCCAATACTCAAGCAGAGGCACACGAACTAGCAACACGCTACTGGAGTAATCGCAATAGTAATGCCTATTAATGATGCGACCTTTATTTAGACTCTTTTTTGTAATAGGGTTAGTTTTATTAACGGCTTGTACAGCGTCTCAACCCAGAAACACAGAAAATATTTGTGAAATTTTTCGTGAGAAAGATGATTGGTACGATGCCAGCAAAGAGACGCAGAAAAAATGGGGTGTCCCGATTCAGATCCAAATGGCGATTATGCACCAAGAATCACGCTTTGTTGCTGATGCTCAACCGCCACGACCTTATGTATTAGGGTTTATTCCCTGGTTTAGACGTAGTTCTGCCTATGGCTACCCTCAAGCCCAAGATGGCACTTGGGACTGGTATATTAAAGATACGGGTGTTTGGGGTGCCGATAGAGATGACTTTGACGATGCCAGTGATTTTATCGGTTGGTATTGCACGGTTAGCGCGAAGAAACTCGGTATTTCTAAATGGGATACAGCGAGCCAATATCTTGCCTATCACGAGGGACATGGCGGTTTTAAAAAGAAATCCTATTTAAAAAAACCTTGGCTGATTAAAATTTCACAAAAAGTAAATCGCCGCGCTAGCACCTTTGGCAAGCAACTCGCTAGCTGTAAAGAAGAGCTCGAAAATGATGGTTGGTTTTGGTAAAGCATGATAATGCGTAGCTTGGGCTGACACAAGAAGCCCACCACTCATTTCAAACAGAATGACGTGCTTCAACTAATATAAATCATAAAAATATAGATTCAAAATAATCGGATAAACGCCAGTTTCTCTCCAGACGATTAGGCGAATTAACCAACTCAGGATACTCTACAGTCTCTAATAAAAACAAGTGATCAATAAAATTTCACTCTATAAGACACAGAATACCATCCATTTGCTAAATTCCTGTAAAAGCATGTCCTACTCGAACGCGTATTTTAGAGATACGAATATTTCTATTTTTTGCACGTTGAAAGTGACTTAGTTTTTGTGCCTTTGCATTGTAACTGCACGATATCAAAAGATGTCTCACTAGTGTCAATCAAATTTGATTTAAAGCTTACTTTATTCGTAATCGCTAAGTAAGTCACTCGCCCAGTTAGGCAAACTTATTTTCTTGTGAATTTTACCATTTGTAATGACTGCAACCTGCTGCAATGGTCTATCGAAACTAGAGTTATCTAATATATACGCTCGATCACAAAGCGGTAATGTTTTTTTTATATTGACTAATAAGCGAGGAATTCTGGCAGCAACTTTATCCTCAGGAACATTATGCCCGCCCTCATTTACGCATTGTTTGATTCTTGCTTGATTAAGAGAAAGCACTTCTAAATGAATAAAAACTAAAACAATCTCATAACCCAGCACCTTTGCTTGAGCGACAAAGTCTATTTTAGAAGGATGCGAAAAAACTGTTTCAAAACAAAAACTCCTACCTTCATTCAATAATTTAAACCGTATTTCTGTTGCTAGTTTAGCTGCCTCATAACTGTGCTCTTCAGGCGATTGCGGATAAATTTCTTTTGCTAAAATATCAGCATTTATAAAAGGCAACCCTAAAGGTTCTAGTTGTGTTCTGTAAAAAGTACTCTTTCCAGCACCATTTCCACCCGCTAAAACCCATAACTGCTTATCATCAATCAAAGTACTAACTCATCAATGACAATAAACTCACCCTCACTAAATTTCCCTACTCTCACACTTCCTTTTTGATCAATTTCTTCTAAGTAACCAAGGTATTTCGAAGAGGCTTGGTATTTTATAACACTGCCAGTGACCAACTGCGTCAATACACCACTTTCTCTTTGATCTTCTAATGCTTTAAATACCGTATCAGGGTTAATTTTCTGCCCGTAAACCGGCTCAACCTTAACTTGTGAAAGTCCCATTGCAACAGACATAAGTACATCCGGATCAAGCACCGTAGAAACTTTTCTCCCAATATCAGCCCAATATTCAATTTGCTCTGCTGAGCTTCGATGAAACCGCTCTCCTGTTAACTTGGCAGCTTGCATTAAATCATCTTGAAGCCGTACAGGGGATATTGCTTTAGCCATTATTCCAACCATTAAAAACTATATTATTTAACACAATTGTAGCATACTGCTACAAAAGCTATATAAATTGACCTATTCTGGAGTAATATTTATTTCCTCCTTACACGAAAATTAATCCCAATTATAAATAGAATTTCTCCCGCTGAAAATCACACCCAACAATCAGCCAAGCTAATTGACGCCAATCGGACAAGTTCGTTGACGTTTGATATCCTGGACTTTACGATAATTCTAAAAACATGGTATGGCGCACTAAGCTTACGTAGTATTTACGTATTTTCATCCTGTGTTCGATGTTAGCCCACTTACTTCAAAGATTGCCTTTCAGCTTACCGAGAAAGCACGATATCCTCTAAAATAATTTTCAAATCAAACCAATGTTTTGCAACAAACCGAATACTATATTCTTTTTGACCTAACATTATAGGTATTTCAACAAATGACTCACTCTCCGCATCAGCATTACTTATTAGTTCTCTTAACTGCTCATCTTTAGTTTCACGAATATGTTGATATTTAGCTGTACAAGTTGGGCATAGTGCTAATCTATTTTCAAAATAAAGTTTATCTAGCTCTTTAATGCATTGAACTGCTTCAAAATAATAATCTGTTCCTATTTTAAAAGGCATTATTCGTTGGCAGCACTGACAAACAGTTTCGCCACTTTCATTCGTATAATTTGCTCTTAGATAGGCTTTTGCTTTAACAATTGAACCATGTAAATTAGGTTGTATTTTTCTCTCACGACTTACACTCTGTTTTGAAGGTGCATTTTCTTTGCGCTCCAATATACCTTTTCGTCTTCTTTCTGGATTTGGTACTGGTACTTCTGGTTGCTCTGCTGGCTGTGCTGAAGCAAGTGCTTCATCTATATTAATACCTGACTCCTTGATTTTTCTTAATTTTTCTATTTCTTCAACACTTTCAAAACCTAAATCCTGTGCTTTTTGGTTACGAACCTTATACTCTTCACTACGTTTTTTTTCACCCTCCCCAAAACCAATAGCTGTTAACCAACCGTTTCGATTATCACATTGAAACTGTGGATGTAAATTTTGTGCTGTTATATCTTGGGGTTTATGAAATTCGTTATTTTTATCGGGTATCCATTCACTTGATCTAAGCTGGGTAACTAAAAAAGAGTTAGATCGTTTGTCCAAATGACTATTTGAATCGTTTGGACGATAAAAAGCTGTTAAGTTTTCATTGCCAGCCTTACAAAGTGTCTGCCACACAGCAAAACTTAACGCTACTATTTTTGAATTGAGGTCGATACTACCTAAAAAGTATTGAGATGGTTTATTACTCCAATATGAACCATTAATAAAAAAATCATTATCAATTGTTGTACTGGTTTCACGGCCCATTACAGGAAAAGTCTTTTGTTGCATCTCAGTTGCTTTATATCTTCTAATCTCCAGCCCTGTCATAACACCAATAGCCCTGGCAAAACCAGTAAAACCTGCTATTTCCGAATAATCCTTTAATATAGAGTGTTTAATTTTTTTTAGTTTAATATCAGTACTATTAAATAAAGCTGACAATCCTGTTTCTTCAAATGGTGAATCCAAATAGCAATCAAATGGCTGAAAAAATTTTTGTTCTAAATTTTGATTGTCTGACATGATCAAAAACTTATCTTTAAACATATCAATTTTATTTGGATAGTTAACCCAATAGGCTACAATTTGGCTAATTTCTTTTAAATGTCTTTTTTTGCCTAATTTCTTTCTTTCTACAGAATGCTCTTCTAGTAACTCCTTTATTTGTTGATGCTCATCATAAACAGCAATACCTGCTTCTTCCAAAAATGAACGAGCATAGGATTTTCTTGGTTTTGATTTTCCTAAATTAAATACAGCCTGTTTTACAAAATTAACACCTTTCGGTAAAGTTAACTCTTTATCATTAATCGGTAAAAAAGCCATTTTTGGCTTAACCATAATATCGCCAGAATCTGTTTCAATCCTTATTATTTTTAAATCATCAACATTAAAATATATGCTATTTGAATCACATGCCTCACCAAGTAGAGCATAGAACTTTTGAATCCAACTATCACTTTGTCGGTATAACCAATCTTCAACAGCTATTTTTTCATTATCATCTAAAGTATTAAAGTCACAGACAGCTTCAGCTAACTCACTCCAACCCCATACCTCAATATCAAGACTCTTAATAAACCTATCTTCTCTTTGATTTTCTTGAGGAGCATTAGCTACCCAGATTGGTGGTTGGGAACCTTCACCAAGAAAAAAAGTCATATCATTATCAGATAAGGTTTTTGATATTGCAGCAGGTCCGCGATATAGCTTAAGAGCAGAAAAATGTTTTAATCTTTGCTTTGTGGGTGTTAAATTCTGGGTCTGAAAAGCATGAATAAGCTTATTACGAATGGGTTCATAAAATGTTGATAAATTATCGGCAGGGTTTGGTAATACTGCCAAAAAACTTACATCTAATAACCCTTGTTTACGAATGCTTTCTAGGGATTCAGCAACTAATTCTGCTATATGATCACGTAACTGATCGTTCTCTTCACAATCACGAACACTATCTCTAGCAACTGTTGATGCAAAAGGTGCATGAACATGAAACTTCAAATTAGAAGTTTCTTTTTCAGCAGGGAAAAAAATTGAAACCTGTCCGTAGTCTAATGGAATAATTTTCCATGAAGTTTTATCAGTTTTTTTGTTTTCGTCTTCAACTAGCTTATACGCAATAGCAATAGTACATTTTTTTGTTTCACTATTTTCAATATTAACATCTACTTCTTTTTGAAAATATAGCCAATGAGAGCAAGATTCCAAGCCATTAACATGATTAGTTCGAATTTCTATATGGCCATTTCCATGATCAAAGCGCTCTATAGATCCAAACTCTCCTTGAGGCAAAATATACTCAACTTTTTTTATATGGTTTAAAAAAAGTAAAGTGTTATCCTCCAAACCTAAAAGGCTAAGCCCAATTTCTTTTACTGCCTTTTCAGGAGGCTTCTTTGGATGGTCAAATGGAAAAACAAATCGAGTTATATTTGAATCCATTTTTTGCCTAACAACCCCTTCCTGGGATGGCACAACAAGATCATGAATGCGAAAGCTAAAATTGCCAGAATAAATTTCTGGTGAATTAGTATAGGCAAATACCGCTTTAAACCCCACCCCAAACTTACCTATACTGGTATCATCATCAGCTTTTGTGCTTGTACCTATACTCGTTATAGACTCAACATCTTCCTGCGTAAAAAGTCGTTTTCCGTTATGTTCAAACTCAATTTCAGTATCAGTTAATGTAAATGTAACTTCTGTGGCTTCTGGATCTTCCGCATTTTGCAATAATTCATAAATAAAGTGGGCATTATCTGGATACAAGTTAGTTAATAAATGTTTAATACCTTCATCAAAACCATTCTCTTTATTAACTTCGACCCAGCTCTGTCTTCTTTTTTTTAATTCATCTAACTGGTTGTTCATGCATTATTCTCAATTGATAATACACCATGTACAACACACTCTGAGACAATATCTGCTTTTTTCGATGCTACTTCAAGTAAGCCTTTTCGCCGTTCATAATCACTTAAAGCTGAAGCAACCTGAGCCCCATGCATACGCTTAATTCGCTCATCAGTTGCTTCATTAAGCTGGTCTTCCAATAATGCATTTCTTGCCAGGTATGATGTTTTCAATGAAGCTAGTCTAACTGAAGATTCCTGTTGTACTCGTTCAATATGTACTGCTCTGGAGTCTACCCAGTTTTGATAATGTTTATTTTCTAATTGTTCTTCTTCATTACTTGAAACTAATTCAATATCACCGGTTGAGTTTTGAGCGGTTTCTAATAATTCTAATATTCTTGAATTTAGCTGTTCATTCAAAAGAACTGGCTGAAAACTAAAATCCTCCCTTTCTCCCAAGATACGCCAACGATATATCGCAAATGGATATCGCCCACTAGAAATATCACCCGCATTTACAATCAAACTACACTGTAATGGAACTTTTGAGTCACAAGTTAAAGATGCTTGCCGAACTAATGGGTGCGTAGGCGTTATAAATACCAAATCACGGCGATCTGACGCTGTATTGGGATCAAAGGTTATTGATAAATAAGGATCATTTCCTTTGAGCCACCGTGACCATACCTGTTCGTTAATTCCACGAGTCTTGAGAAGTTTAAAGTCTATCAGTAATTTTTCTCGAATATCTTTATTCAGCTGTAAAGTTATAATGGCTTTATCTCCAAACGACTCGGGTATATTGACAGCACCTAACCTTTCAAGATAATAATTAATTAAATTAGCTAATAAAGATGGTGCCAACCAAAAGCTTGCCGCTTCTTTTACCATTTGATCATCATATTTCGGCATAGACAGGCCGAAAAGCTTTGCCTGCTCTTCCTCTAACTTAGCTTGCTCTTGAATAATACGAATTTCATTATCCGAGATCTGCTGCAATCGTGACTTCTGTTCTTCAGGCGTTAATGTTTGATTTTCTGCTATTTTTCTAATTTCACGGGTTAACTTACCCAAAATTTCTTCACTTCCTCCTAAAGCCTGATTAAAGACACCTATCCGCAATAAACAGCGTTCATAAATATCCGCATCAACTGTTCCATTAGTTATAAAGTTATAAATAACGACTACTTCACTTTTCTGACCATAACGATCAATACGTCCAATCCGTTGCTCAACACGCATCGGATTCCATGGTAAATCATAATTTATCAAACCATCACAAAACTGATAATCTAAACCCTCACAACCCACTTCAGATGAAAGCAAAACATCTAATGCTTTCGGGTCTTCTTTTGACAAACTAAAGCGATTGCGAAGTTCACGGCGCTCATCATCAGGAATATCACCATGAATCAAACCAATACGAACGGGTTCATCAATTAAATTATCGACCAAATAAGCTAAAGTATGACGAAAGCCACTAAATACTAATAACTTATTGTTCTCTAATTTTTGCTTATCTCTTATAACACTTACAAATGCCTCAAATTTTGGATCAGGGCCTTTTAATAAACTGGCTTGTCTAATTAAACCATCAACATCAGAACGAAACTCACTAAATATTTCACTTAATTCTGCAACAGGCTCCTCGTCACCCATTTCACTTATTTGTAACTGAGAGAGGTGCCTTTCTAACATTGCTTCTAATAATGGAGCTAAACCAAAGACACAACTCGCTATTTGTCTTCTAAGCGTCGTAAGCATAAAATTAAGGTTTTGATCACCATGCCTAAATGCTAGAATTCTGGCTATTAAATCAATCAAATTCTGATGTAATTCACTTTGCTCTAGAGTGAAATCAACAGCTACAGTTTCTGGTTTTCTTGTAGTAAAACTGCCAATATCTCTTCGACGCGTTCTATTAATTAAAGGAGAAAATGTATACAGCTCTTCAAGAAGACGAATAAGTCCTAGCCTTTTTTCCACATCTGCAGTCGCACCTTGTAAATAATCACAAGCTTGTTGCATTTTAGGATTAGCAGTTAAAACACCTTTTCCCCATGAAGTTGAAATAGCTCTATTGATAGCCTCTTTTGTAGTCTGTTCCCATTTTGGACTAGCGGTTCGAGCAGCCTCGATAGCAACATTTAAATGCGGGTTAGGCTCGGCCATATGATCAAAGTCTTGGCGACTTTGAATAATATCAGGTCTAATAAGGTGCAATAAGTTATATAAATCATTATCACCCAGCTGTATAGGTGTAGCCGAAAGAAGAACAACAGCTTCTGCATTATCACAAAATTGTCGCACATTTCGATAAGCCCACGTATCTGTATTTCTAATATGATGTGCTTCGTCAACAATCACTAAATCAAAAGCTGGCGGTGGATCTAAATCTAGTAAACCTAATTGTTTTTTTCTACCTTTTTGCTTACCCATCAGCAACCCTTCATCAAATAAAGAATACGGTAAAATAGCTCGTGAATACTTTTGAGGCCAGATTCCATCCAAATGTGTTTCTTCAATGCAATACCTTAATGAAGCTCCATCAAGGTGCTCAAACCGTTCGTCAAACCGTTTCATTTCCTCTTGCCATTTTCTTTCAGCAACTAATGGTTTAGGGCAAATAACCAAAACCGACTTAATATCGCTACGTGCTTGAAGTTCTTTTAAAATCAAACCAGCTTCAATTGTTTTACCTACCCCCACTTCATCAGCAATTAGCATACGAGGTCTATCAGCCTGAATGAGTTTAATAACTGGCCTAAATTGATAGGGAATAAATTGAATTCTTGATGCAAAAAGAGAATAAAGGTGATGTGTACTTGGGTGTCTTAATTGAAGTGCTGATAAAGCTGCATGCAGACCTTTAGAATCAACAGTTAACTTATCATTAGGAATATCTGCTAGCTCAATTTGTGATTCGTAATAAGTGTTAACAGAGCCATCATGGAAAACTTGATAACGATTTTCTGTTGATCCTGGCTCTTGACCAACTATTGCACCAGTTACTATAGAATCAGCTTTTAATCGAATTACATCGCCTAGTTTAAATAAAGAAATCAATTCTGATTGATTCGTTTTCTTTAACTCCAAACCGTCACCTTTGTTATTACTAATTTTTGAAAGTGTCTTTTGTTTTTCACCCTGAACACAGGCTAAATCATCAGTTTGGGCACCAAAAGCTTTCTGTAACCGTTCTATTGTATCTAAATCCCTATAAAGCATTTCAACGTCAAGTCCAGCAGCTGGAGCATGCGCCCAACGATTACGAATTGACTGAGCTTCTTTTAACCAATTTCTATCGTCTCTAGCAAGGTTCAAATATTGAGATAACTCAAACCAATTTTGGTCAACTATTCTTAATATTGCAGCAAGATCAAGTTGCTCAAGAGAATTTATTCCATAATTTTTGGCATATGCTTGCTGCTGAAAAGTGAGCTTATCTAACACAGCTAATTGCCACCAGTTATCAGTATTTTTTGACAGCCAATTATTGAGAATACTTGTAAGTTGGCGAGTAAGTGCTATTAATACTTGTGATTCCATTTCGATTCCAGTTATCAACATATTTTCTGCAGCAGCAATTAATTGCACTTATATGTCTAGTTATTAGATTCTATTAATTATTGTCAGGTTAGGTAGGATATTAACTAAAATTTTCCGTATTACTATTTTGGCTAAAATACCAACTAATATCCTCACCACCTATCATAAATGTAAAAGTTGCTTACTACTAAGAATACCTCGCAGAAAAAACAGCAAAAAACCTATCCATTTTTGCATATAACTGGCTTCCCTCTCATCATTCTCATCTGAAGCCTATAGTATGTTTTCCAGTGCATCCCTTTTGGTTTTGGTGGGAATGGGTTAGCTAATCCACCTAACTTAGCTTTTATCTTATGAGCTTTGGATAATTGACGATCATTATAATCTTCATGCTACGACTGATAATTTATTCCACAACAATGGCGACATAAAAAATATGCCCCAGAAGCATAAATAGAAGTTACTCTTCGATTACACTCAGTACAAAGCAACCACGTTCGTTGACCACCATAATTACAAGGCGTGTAATCAAAAGCAACAAATTGCTCTATCGACTCCCGAAGCTCCAGTTCGACTGTTATGAATTAATTTAATACCATTTTCTTTTACTTGATAATCAATCCTCGCTACTTTTTCCCCATGGCTAGTCCAATCACCAGGCCCCATACCACCGACTAGATACCTACTTTATTTTTTATCGAAATCATTAAGCAACTTAACATTTATAAAACCTTAAACCCCACCATAACTACTTAAACCGCCCCCTTGATAATGGCTATACACATGCTGATAAACCACTAAACTCATATCCGCTAATTCATCATCAGGATAGGGAGCAGCGGGCAAATATTCCAGCGCATCAGAAATCATTACTTTTACTTGAGAACTCACTTGTTCACTCTCGCGCCAGCGCTCAACCTTCAATTTTTCAGCCTTTAAAGTTTCCAAAGTTTGTTTAGCCACTTTTTTAACTTCAATTTCTTCCTTAGCGGTCAATTCAGGTTTACGCAGTAAATCATAAATAGCCAAGGTTTCTTCACTCAGCCCTTCTCGCACGGCTCGCTGCATTTCTGGTGATAAATCATCTGCCATAAACTCGTTTAAATCATCAAATGCTTTTTGTACGGCCTGAATATCCTTTCCCGCATTATATTCATCAATAATGGTTTTATATTTATCGTAAAACTCCATCCTGATCGGGTTTTCTTGCACCATCTGTTCAAGCTTCTTTTCTATTGCATCTTGCAGATCAAATACCACTGCATTTTTATTGTTCGACTTAGCAAACGCCGCCCGAAGCTTATCAAAATCTAAAGTACTTAAATCCACAGTGTCCGTTTCTCGCACCTCATTTTTAACCAGACTGACACTCATATTCACTTCTTGCTGTAATCGACGCATTACATCAGAAATATCAGCACTTTTTGTTTTCTGATTTAACTGCCCATAGATTGCTTCAATGGCATTATAAAGACGGGTATAAGGCTTAACTTGTTCTTCAGGGTATAAAGCTTTATATTTACGAAACACATCTCTAGCCGCCACTTCAAATTGAGTACGGGTGGTTTCATTTAGGCACACTGCATTAGTCGCTTCTGTTATTTTAGCCAGCTTAATCATTGCGCTCTCTGCATTAATTAGGCTGTCCAATTCAAACTGTACTTCCTGTAAAAAGTTCTGCACCACATTAATGGCAGCTTCCAGTTCCACGGTCATTTCTTCCAGCTTTTCTATCGGATTGCCTTGCTCACCGCCTGAACCCTGCTTATTTTTCCCACCTTCACCATAAACCGAATAAGCTTTTTCTAGCTGCTTATAGACATTGCCATAATCAACAATTAATCCATTTTCTTTCTCATCATCATAAACACGGTTTGCACGGGCAATGGTTTGCATTAAAGTATGGCCTTTAATCGGCTTATCCAAATACACCGTTGATACACAGGGTGCATCAAAACCAGTAATCCACATGGCGCAGACAAATGCCAAGCGAAAGGGGTTATCATCCTCTTTAAACTCTTTCTCTAAATCTCGTTTAACCATTTTCTCGCGGTGTTGCGCTATATCTAAACCCAGCTTGGCAAACTTTTTCACCTCATTTTGTTCAGAACTTACCACCACGCACACTTCGGTTTCTTCAACACGTTTTAAATGATGTTTTAACTGCAAAGCTTGCTGCTCATCCTCCGCGGATTCAATACGCTGCTTTAACTCAGCAATATATTCAGGCCAGTATTTCAGGGTCAACTCGTACATTCGCACTGCCGTTGGTTTATCCAAGGCCACAAACATCGCCTTTCCTTGATACCCCCGATCATTAAAGTGCCAGACTAAATCTTTAGCAATCGCATCCAACCGCTCATCAGACGTTAAAATAGGATAATCACGATTAAACTCTCGCTCTAATTTGCGCCTTTGATCATCATCCAATTCTTCATCATTGATAATCTCCGCCATGCGTTCGTCTAAATCAGGATTATCAATATCTAACTTTTCACCTCGGTTTAAATAGCGTAACGGTAAAGTCGCGCCATCTTCTATAGAGCGTTTAAAATCATACACCGACACGTATTCACCAAAGATATTCTTGGTGAGTTCCAGCTCTTCTTTAATAAGTGGTGTTCCCGTAAAGCCTAAATAAGAAGCATGTGGGATGCCATAAAAGCGCATATTTCGGGCAAAAGTGCCGCCTTGGGTTCTGTGTGCCTCATCAGAAATCACAATAATATTATCGCGCTCGGTTAATAGCGGATATTCCTGCTCTTTCTTAGGGTCAATCGAAAACTTATGAATCAAGGTAAAGATATAACGGTGATTTTCTTGCAATAACTCACGCAAATGCATACGGCTTTTAGCGCGAACTTGTTTTTCTGTTACCGCGCCCACACCCGTAAAGGTGTCATACAGCTGGTTTTCCAGTTCTGAGCGATCCACCACAATTAAAAAAGTAATGCCACTACCATATTTACGCAATATCTTCTGGCACATAAACACCATAGAATACGACTTGCCTGAACCTTGGGTATGCCAAAATACCCCCAGCTTTTGCTTTAAATCACTAAGGTTACTGGCACGATCGACCACCTTATTCACACCGATGTATTGATGGTTTTTCGCCATCAACTTAACCACCTCATCACCCTCACCATCAAACAGCAAAAAGTTCTCAAATAAGTCTAACAAACGCGTTTTATCGCAAGTACCGCGTAACAAAGTATCAAGACTGACTAAGCCTTCATCCTCTTCATTAATCCGCTTCCACTCTAAAAAGAATTTATACGGACTGGTGACGGTTCCCACGCGTGAATCTGTACCATTACTAAGGATAACAAAGCCATTACAATGCAACACTTCGGGGATTGCATCTTTATAATCACTGAGATTATCATCAAAGGCATGGCGTAAATCGGTGTGATGGGCTTTCAGTTCAAAAAAGACTAGCGGAATACCATTAACAAAACCGACTATATCAGGACGACGGTTATACAATTGCCCCACAACTTCCAGCTGTCGCACCGCTCTAAAATCATTCGTTTCAGGTTCAGAAAAGTTAAATACCCGTAATTTTTTCTTTTGTAAAACACCTTTATCATCTTGATAACTGACTGGCACACCATCCAGCAGGTATTGATATTTTTGTTTATTAATCGCGGCTAAATGCTTATCCGCAATAGAGCTACTGAGAAGGTCAACCGCTTGTTGATAGGCTGTGTCGGGTAAATCAGGGTTTAATGAGCGCAAAGCAATCAGTAGATAGCGAACTAACAGCACTTCAGATTTATTGATACGACCTAATAAGCCCTGAGTACGTTGTTTATCCTCTGTATCGGTGAATTTCTCTTTATGCCAGGCAGTTTCAACGATCCAGCCTAAATCCTCTAAGACCTCTTGTGAGGCGGCCTCAACTAAACCATCTTCTGAATATTCATAACTCATTTATCTTCCCTTAATGATTAACCCACGACGCCAATTAAAATTCGTACGATTACGCTATCGCGATATATTACAGTGCTCAATTAAATAATTGAGCCTATTTTTCGATAGCTGTAAATACTGTACCCCACCTAAATGTGAAATGTAATAGGATGTGCTGAGGAACGAAGCGCATCTTGTGTGCAGCTTGGGCTTGTGCGATGCGCTTCCTAACGTCAGCACATCCTATAAATTAGTTAACTTTCCGCTGCTCTTTTTTTATCTATACATCAAAAAACATGTACAAGAAACCCAGGTTTTGGGTACACGTTTTATTTATAGGGGTACAAAACTCAATTTTTTACCCACGTTATAGTGGATAGGGGTAAAAAATCCACTTTTTTACTTTTGTTAAACCTGGTTTGTACTCACATTAAGCAGCAACTGATATAAAGCATCATTAAGATAATAGTTATCTTTACCTATTTTATGCTTAGAAAGCAGACCTATATTGACTAGCTCATCAAGATACTTTGCCGCTGTTTTACGTGTTACCTGTAAATCTTCAGTGACAAACTCAATCTTAGTATAAGGGTGACGGAATATATTATTCAATAAATCCTGACTGTAAATTTTAGGTAATTGCTCGCGTAACTGTATTTTGTAATCTTGCATTAAGCCTTTAATTGCCTTAATCAAGGCGATGGTTTGCTGTGATGTCTGCTCTACAGCCTCCAGCATAAACAACAGCCACGGCTCCCAGTTTTGATCTGTGCGTACACTTTGTAATAAGCGGTAATAATCCTGTTTATGCTGGTTAATATATCGGCTTAAATACAATACAGGCAGGGTTAATAAATCCTGTTTAATCAAGTATAAAACATTGATTACCCGACCTGTACGCCCGTTTCCATCATAAAACGGATGGATACTTTCAAATTGGTGATGAATCACTGCCATTTTGATTAAATCATCCCAATCACAGCATTCATCATTATTGATAAATTGCTCAAGATTAGACATTAACTCGACAATTTCATCATGAGTTTGTGGCGGACTATAAATGATTTCGCCAGTTTGCTCGTTTTTTAACGTGGTGCCTGATTGCGCTCTAAAACCTGCATTATTTTGTTCAATCGCTGCTTGTATTTTTTTTATATCATTACAGGTTAAAAGCCCATGCTGTTTCACTTGGCGATAACCATCTTGCAAAGCTGTGGCATAACTAAACACTTCTTTAGCCGCTAGAGTGATAAATTGTTGGGCGAGGTTATCACTTTTAAATAGCTCGTCATGGGTGGTGATAATATTTTCTATGGCCGAGCTATCTTTGGCTTCCTGCAAGGATAAGGTATTGATTAAAATACTCTCATTGGGGATGGTTGCCACAATGCCTTTTAATTCAGCTAAGGCTTGATGGGCTTTAGCGCATTTTTTTAATACCGCTTTGCTTTCTAACTCTTCAGCTAAAGGTAATAAGGGGATTTTATAACTCACTCATTCCCCCCCCCATAGTTCCCACGGTCTCCGTGGGAATTCATACTGGAACGCTCTGCGTTCCGTGACGCGGGAGCGTGGGAACGATAATATCAAGGGTATTTACATCAATCATTCCTGTCATTAGGCGAGGTAATAGGATGTCTCGGGCTTCTTTTAGGCGTTGGTTTTGCATATGCAATTGATATTTTAATTTATAAACTGGAGTTACTTTTTCATTAAAAATATTTAACAAATCATCATCAGGTAAATTTTCTGTTAACGCTCGGATAAACTTTAAACTATAGAATTTTTGCGCAACACCAGCTGATTGTGAATCAAGTTTATTCTTTGTATGTTCATTTGCTAAATATGTGTATAAGAAATTATCAAAGCCTCTTTTTCTTTTAAAAATAATGACATTTTTACAGCTAAATTCAAAGTCATAATTTACAACTCCAATATTTCCAAGCGTACCTATATTAGAAAATAAAATATCTCCATACGCTAGCCCACTTCTTTTTTTAATTTTTTGATGATTCTCTTCACTAATCAAATAAGTCGAATCAAAATCAATAAACCCACCAAGAATATGTTTGCCTGTTATAAGAGGAACTCCATTATCAACTTCTTTTGGACTATCATGTGTCCCATCGGTGATCTTCATACAAAATTCTGAAATACTTCTTTCTTTCCACCCCTCAGGCAATCCCGTTTCAGAATCAATCACCGCCTGCTCGTGCCCTGGAAATTTCATCCGCACAAACCATTCTTCGTAGGTAATCTGCGCCATTTCTTCCAGTAACTTGATGCGTTTTAGGTTGTTTTCAATTAAATCATCGTAGGCTGAGAGGATATGGGCTATTTTTTGTTGGGTTGGGAGTGATGGTAGTGGAAATTTATAACGGCGTATATCTGGACCACTTATATGCGGAACATTCACTCCCGTTGTAATGGTATCAATATAAATCTGAAAACTTGGATCTGCAATAACACACTTGAGATATTTTTGATCCAGACCATTTTTTCCTCTGAGTCTTGCTACTCGCTGAACTAATAATGCTTTGGGGTCTGTTTTCTGTATCCAAGCAAATTTTAGATTACCTCCTACAATTGGACGATCCATTGCAAGAACAACATCATCAGGAATCAGCTCATATCGTTTAAGTTTTTCATAATCCCCTACAGGCCATTTTGGGCCATTTAGCCAGTCAATACTTAAATGGCCTAAATTACTCCCTTTAACCAAGCATATATCATCAGGTTCATTAGTGAACTTTTCACTTTTGAAAGCAAAACCCGATTCAATAACACAATAATCACCAAGACTAACAAAGTCTATATGAACCATTTAGACGGTTCCCTGAATCAGCTTCATCAACCCATTAGCCTCATCATTTAACCCAGCCAATTCCCGATGTATCTCTGCCATTCGCCCCTGATAATCAAAATCCATATCAATCTGTATGCTATAGCCCACATAACGCCCTGGGGTTAAGCTGTAATCATTTTCTTTCACTTCTTCAAGATCAACCACCTTACACAAGCCTTCAATATCTTGGTATTGGTCATCAAGAAAATGGCTTTGTAAATCATTCCAATCATTCAGGCTTTGCTTATAATCCTGCAACGGCTCACCGACACTGCTTTGAGTAAACTGCTCTTGATAGCCTTTAAAAGCCGCGCTTAATTCACGTAATAACTTAGCTTTTGCATCCAGTTGTTTACGTTGCGCAGTCTCTTTTTTCTTGGTGCTCTTCTCAGTCGCTATCATCGCTTTTTTATCAGCCTCTAAAGCGGTTTGGTATTGCTCTACTAAGATCGTGAGTGGTGCGGTGGACTGTTCAAACTGAATCACTAAGGCTTCACAAGCGGCATAATCGGCTTGTTTAGTAATACCTAGAGTTTGAGAGTTTTCTATCTCGACTGCTTTAAAATCTAACGACTCTAACGCGTGGTCTTTAATAATTTTCTGGCTTTGTTTGCGTAAAGCATTTACTCCAGCAATCAACTCTTGCGCTTGTTCAATACTTTGTTGTTGCAGTGCTTCTCTGGCATTGGCGATAGCTTTGTTATCACCTCGGTAGGCTTGCATAATCGCACTAAAATTACCTAACTGCCCTGCTGAAAAGTCATTCAGTGTGGTATTGATTTTACGCGAGGTATTGCGTGCATCGATCATTAATATCTTGTCTTTATTCTCAGCACTTTTGCCTTTATCTAAAAACCAGACATGGCAAGGTAAAGAGCGGGTATAAAAGAAGTTATTGCCTACTGCCACAATACAATCGACACCGCCTGTTTCTATTAAACGTTGGCGTATGGCTTTTTCACTATTCCCTGCATCAGTGGCGGAACTTGCCATCACAAAACCTGCACGGCCTTTATCATTAAGATAATGATAAAAATATTGTATCCATAAGTAGTTGCCGTTATCGGCTTTGGGGAGTCCCACTTCATCAAACAAGCGATTATCTGTTTTAACATAATCACTTTTTTTATCCACTTTATTGACATTAAACGGGGGATTAGCCATGACAAAATCACATTGCCCGACCAGTTCATGTGGATTGGTGTAAAAGCTGTTGCTTTCAATAATTGAGCCTTCAATACCATGTATGGCAAGGTTCATTTTAGCGAGCTTGGCATTATTAGATTTTAACTCGGTGCCATAGCAGGTAATGGCTTCATTAACACTTTTGCCTGTGCCCTGATTTTCTATAAAATGCCCTGTTTGCACAAACATACCGCCCGAGCCGCAAGCGGGATCATGAATCACCCCATGATCAGGTTGAATCAAATTAACAATGAGTTGAACTAATGAGGGAGGGGTAAAAAACTCGCCGCCTTCTTGAGCACCTGCACCTGTCATGGAAAACTTCATCAGGAAGTATTCATAAATCCGCCCGAACACATCGCCGGTTAAGTTTTTTACGCTGTCTTTATTAAATACGCGCACTAAATCACTAAGCAAGTCTTCACTGAGGTCTTGATAGTTACGCGGTAAAATCCCAGCCAGTTCGGGGTAATCCTCTTCTATTAATTTCATCGCGGTATTCACCGCATCATTAATATTTTCGCCTTCGGGTAAGTTAGCCAGATGATCATATTGCGATTGCTCAGGTAACATCATCGCACCCACCGCTTTAAAATCTGCTTTAGTGGCTGCGCGCTTACCGCCTCTAGGGCTTTGTGGGATATTGTTATCGACTATTGATTTGGCTTGCTCGTATCGATTTTGGGCATAGCGTAATAAAATCAGCCCTAATACGGGGTCTTTGTATTCTGCGGCTGTTAGTTTTGAATTAGCCCGTAAATTATCTGCGCTATCCCACAGGTTAGCTTCCAGTTGCTTGAGTTGTTTTTGATTCATAACGCCATCCTTATTAGGTAGGGCTGCCGATTATATTTCAGGCATAAAAAAACCAGCACTGAAGGCTGGTTTGATTACTTCAATAAAGAAGTTAATGGTGGCGATACCGAGAATTGAACTTGGGACCCCAGGGTTATGAATCCTGTGCTCTAACC
>Ga0209826_1001213_pt1 | contig 18086 bp, 19 predicted proteins | sample GOMGulsemesocosm_5_FD_184637 | JGI IMG/M metagenome (GOLD analysis project Ga0209826, IMG submission 184637) | Methane-oxidizing microbial communities from mesocosms in the Gulf of Mexico - GOM15C Gulf of Mexico (SPAdes) (version 2) | ecosystem: Environmental > Aquatic > Marine > Cold seeps... | reverse complement strand
GTTCTGCTTCGGCACGTTCTGCTTCGGCACGTTCTGCTTCGGCACGTTCTGCTTTTGCCAAAGCAGAGTCTTTACAATGCACGAGCTTCATACCTGTTGATGCTCCATTTTCTTCTAATGGCATATCTAGGGTTGATAATAAGCCATCTAAATAGCTTTCCATTGCAGCATCTTGATCTAAAAGTGACATTGTTTTTCTATCAGCCATCATTTGAGACCAAGGTTAGTTTTGTTTTATGGGATAAGAGAGCCGTCAATAATTTGCTATAAGCAACAACCGCTCTAGATTTTGGCGCTAAAATAGGAGCAGGGACTCCCACTCGACTCGCCTCCCTTAATTGTGTATCTACGGAGATATAACCACGCCATAAATGACCTCGATACCTGTTTCGCAAAGAGTTCAAACTACTTGTTGAAGCACGCGTTCTTTTATCAAACATCGTAGGCACAATTGTATACTCAAGTGGCTGGTGACGAGTTTTCTGAATCATCTCCAAAGTTTTAATCATACGCTCCAGACCCTTTATCGCTAAGAACTCTGTTTGCACAGGAACAATAAGGTGGTCACAAGCGGCTAACGCATTAATCATTGACACCCCTAACACCGGTGGACTATCAATTAATACGACATCATAACTAGACTTTAATTTTTTTAACGCACTGCTAATAACTAAGCCTAGCCCTTTAAATTGGCTTGCCTGACGATCTAATGTAGCCAAAGCCATTGATGCAGGCAACAAGTCTAAGCCCTCAAATAGCGTATTCCGTATATATTTTTTAGGTTCCAATACGCGCTGTTCCGAACTGTCTTTAAATAGGTTATACACACTATTTTCAAGAGTATCCGGATCTAAACGGAAGTAACTGGTTAACGAACCTTGTGGGTCTAAGTCTATACACAACACTCGCTTACCTTTGGCCGACAGTAAACCTGCAAGCGTTACAACGGTTGTTGTTTTACCTACGCCACCTTTTTGATTTGATATTGTCCAAGTTTTCATTTTTTTAGAAATTTATTAAATCGACTGTTTTTAACCGTCTCAAGTTTTCGGATTTTCTCGGCTTCCGACTCACCGGACTCTTCAGCCACAGGTGCCAATGGCTCAATAGCTTCCTGTAGTTCAACTGCCACGTTACCTATATTCGTTTGCCGTTCTTCTACCTTATCGGCCGACTTTCTTTTTTCTGTAAAGCGGGCGATGGCATTCGACTGAATAACGATGACAACCCGCCTATTTCGTTCACGCCCTTCGGCTGTCTCATTATCTTCTATAGGGTGGTATTCACCATACCCTACAGCCGCTAAACGTTCAGGGTCTATACCATATTTAGCGAATAGATGAACCACACTGGCTGCTCGTGCTGCCGATAACTCCCAGTTTGAGGGATATTCAAATGTATTGATCGGTACGTTATCAGTAAATCCCTCAACCTGAACCGCATTATTTAACCGCCTAATCGGTTTTGCGACCTTCCACAAAACCCTTAATGCTTCATCTGACAAGGTTGCATTACCACTGCCAAACAACATATTACTGTTCATTTCTACTTCTACCCAAAGGTCATTTTTCTCAACAGAAACCAAGTCCCGGTCAATTAAAGGGGAAAGCGCATCCTCTAATTCATTCCCTAAGCTCTCCAAGACTTCAGCCTCTTTAATCTTCTGCTGACCCTCAATAGACGTATCAACAATATCTGCACCTTGCTTGGCTGTCGAATCTGTATGCAAGTCAGGAATAATTTTGTCAGCACCACCATCCATTAGCATCAAGCGATCAATAAGCGCTTTATTTTGAATAATATCGCCAATTTCAATCGCTTTCATGGATCGTGGGTTCCCTTTAAAAGCACCATCTAGAGTCGATGATAAAACCCTATACTTTCCTTCGTTAACCGAAGAAACCGAATACATAACAACAAAAAATGCGAATAAAAGGGTTATAAAATCAGCATATGAAACCAGCCAACGCTCATGATTTTCGTGCTCTTCCTGCCTTTTCTTTCGACGAGCCATTGCTTACAAGTAACCCTGAAGCTTGATTTCAACATTTCGTGGATTCTCACCTTCAGCAATTGCTGTAATCCCTTCTATCATCATTTCCCGCGCTTGGGAGTATGCAAGCACCTGGCCTTTTAGCTTAGTCGCCACAGGTATAAAAAAAAGATTCGCCAAGCCAACGCCGTAAATTGTTGCAACGAATGCTGTCGCAATACCTGAGCCCAATTTACTAGGGTCGGATAAATTCTGCATCACATGAATCAAGCCCATCACCGCACCAATAATACCAATCGTTGGCGAATAACCACCCATGGCTTCATATACTTTTGCACTTTGTAACTGACGTGATTCTAGCGCTTCTAGTTCTAGCATTAAAATATCTCTAATAACTTCTGGCTCACCTCCGTCAACCAACAGTTGTAGGCCTTTCCTCGCAAAGCTATCAGGTTCATCCTCTACAACAGCCTCAAGGCCCAACAAACCTTCTCTTCGTGCTATTTCACTCCAATCAATTATTTTTTCAATATTATTCTTCAACTTAAGATTAGGAGGAAAAAGCACCCAACCCAATAATTTAAGAGAACCAATATAAATTCTTGCTGGAGACTGCAATAAAGCAGCTCCTAAAGTTCCACCAATAACAATTAATGCAGCCGGCCCATTAACAAGTGCTTCGAGATGGCCACCTTCCATAAAGTTGCCACCTAAAATAGCACCAAAACCTATAATGACGCCCAATATGGTTAAAACATCCAAACGACTTTCTCCTTAATTCATTCACTACGCTAATAGTTAACGCATTTACTATATGTTCATAAGAATATCAAAGTACCGTTCAGCATCATAGAACTACACAAAAAATAAGATAAGAAGCAGGCTCATCATGACCTTTAAATAAGGGCTGATCGAATCGCATCACAGCTAATTATCTGGCAACTGATAACGTATTGGATGCCGCTCGTTCCGATTAAGTTTATTTACGCATAGCGATTTAGCATACTAGGAATATCTAGAATAATAGCAATACCCCCGTCACCCGTAATTGTTGCGCCCGCCAAGCCTTCAACTTTTGTGAGCATCGCGCCAAGAGGCTTAATAACAATCTCTTCTTGACCAAGCAATTGATTCACAACAAATCCAATATGTTGGTGACCCGCACTCACCACAACAACATGCTGATCGACTTCTGACGATTCATCAGGCACATAACCAGGAATCAACCATTCATTTAGGTAATAAAGTGGCATAGCCTTACCTCGAACCAAGACAACTAACTGCCCATCGATCATATTGGTGTTCGATAAATCTAAATTTAAAATCTCCACAACACTCGACAAAGGAAGTGCAAAAGCTTGAGTAGAAAGCTTAACCATTAAGGTCGACATAATCGCCAGTGTTAGCGGCAACTTAATTACTATTTTACTGCCAACCCCTAATTCAGACTCAACGTGAACAGTGCCGTTCATACCCGTAATTCGAGTCTTAACCACGTCCATACCCACTCCGCGGCCCGACACATCAGAAATTTCTGTTTTAGTCGAAAACCCCGGTGCAAAGATTAAGTTATAACACTCAATATCAGATAAACGCTGAGCAGCTTCTGCATCCATCATACCTTTCGTCACAGCACTTTTGCGTAAAATATCAGCATCCATACCCTTACCATTATCTTCAATGCTCAACAGGATATGGTCACCCTCTTGTATTGCACTTAAAACAACCAAACCTTCTTCTGACTTCCCGGCAGCCACCCTTTCTTCAGGTGTTTCAATCCCATGATCCACCGCATTTCGTACTAAATGCACTAACGGGTCAGAAAGGGCTTCGACTAGGTTCTTATCTAGGTCTGTTTCTTCACCTACTAACTCAAGGGTGATTTTCTTATCTAAACTTCTAGCCAAATCACGCACCACACGTGGAAAACGCCCGAAAACCTTCTTAATCGGTTGCATACGTGTTTTCATCACGGCTAGCTGTAAATCAGCCGTCACAATATCCAAATTAGATATTGCTTTAGACATTTCATCGTCTTCTCGTCCAGAACGCAGCTTAGACAAGCGATTTCTAACCAATACCAACTCACCGACCATATTCATAATATCGTCAAGGCGCTTAGTATCAACCCTTACTGTCGTCTCAGCTGCTGCTTTTACAGGGGCCTTCATATTGGCCTTTCCTTTCGCAGGCTCAACCACCTTTATCGGTGCTTTTTCTTCCACTTGTTCTACTACCTTTGCTTCATCAACTACAGGAGCTTTCACCGCTTCAACGACCTCACCCTCTACTTTACCGGCCGTGGGGCCTTTACCAACACCGTGCATATCGTCTAATAGTCGATCAAACTCTTCGTCTGTAATATTCTCTGAAGCATCACCTGTAACAGGCTCGACCGCTACAGCTTTGGCGGCAGGCTCCCCCAACGATGGCATCAATTCCTCTGGAACGGCTGCAGGCCCTTTATTCTTACCGTGCAATTCATCCAGAAGGCTTTCAAACTCTTCTTCAGTTATATCATCCGAGGGTGCTGCGGGCGTGTCTTCTGCTGGCTCATCGGCTGCAAACTGAAGCATCGCTTCAAACTCTTGCTGCACTTCATCGGTAACAGAACCTTCGGGGTTATTTGTAGGAACAGGCTCTGTAACAGGCGCAACAACGCCTACCGCTGCATCAGGTGGGCTACCGCCAACTGATTTAAATGCCGCAATTTCAGCAATAAGTGCCGGCGAGGCTGGCTCAGGGTCACTACCAGCTCGAACCGTCTCGAACATATCATTAATGACATCAAGCGCCCTTAAAATAGCATCCATCAGTGTTGCGTCTGCGACAAGATCACCATTGCGCAGAACATCAAAAACATCTTCACAAATATGACAAATACCGACCATCGCATCTAACGCTAAGAACCCAGCTCCACCCTTTACCGTATGGAAACCCCGGAATATAGAGCTCAGTAGATCTGCATCCTCAGGCGCTTGCTCCAACTCAACCAACTGCTCACTTAACAGCTCAAGAATCTCACTCGCTTCAACCAAAAAATCTTGTAAAATTTCGTCTTCTAAATCAATGGCCATTGTATTTTCTCTAAAATCCTAAACTTGATAAAAGGTCATCCACTTCGTCCTGACTATTAACCGCTCCTTCAACTACAACACCAGGAACCACTGGGCCTTCTAACACCCCTTTCTCTTCTTCCTTTTGCTCACCAGCTGCATCGTCTTCCGAGCCAGCAATCCGAATCAAGTCAACTAAGCTATCCTCCACGTTTTGCACTAAGGTGATAACTTTTTTAATAATTTGCCCAGTTAAGTCTTGATACCCTTGGGCCAATACAATCTCATTAGTTTTCTCATTAACGATTTTTGTATTAACGCAAGAGCTTTCTAAAAACTGGCTAATTTCCCCAGACATAACCTTAAACTCTTCCAGTGACAAGTCTCGACTTAGAAAACGCTTCCAGTTTACTGACAACTCCTCAGACTTTTTCTGCATATCGATTGTTACAGGTAAAATCTCATCAATCGCATTTAAAGTCTTATGAGCCGCGTCATCGGTCATTTCAATCACGTAATTCAAACGTTCTTTTGCATCCGGTATATCTTTCCCTGTCAACCCGACCAACTGTTCATCCAAGGCGAAGGAAGACAGGTTATCATGCAATTGACGCGTTAAGTGACCCACTTCTTTGAACAGGCTACGCTCTCTATCAATACTCATCGTCCCTAAGAGTTCGCCCGTACTCGCATCATCTTTCCGCTCAATACTCTCAACCAATTGCTTGGCTTTAGCAAGCAGCTCTAATCTGTCACATTCATCCTGCATATAACCTCCCTTTTGTCTGCTTAGCCAGCACTACGTGCGAAAATTTTGTCGATCTTTTCTTTTAGCGTGGCCGCAGTAAAGGGTTTAATAATATAGCCGTTCACCCCTGCTTGAGCTGCTTCAATAATTTGTTCTCTTTTCTGTTCCGCCGTTACCATTAAGACGGGCATATTGGCTGTTTCTGGGTTTGCCCTAACTGTTTTTAATAACTCAATTCCGGTCATTCCAGGCATATTCCAGTCAGTGACTAGAAAATCATACCCACCGGCTTTAAGTTTAGGCCAAGCTGTTTGTCCATCATCAGCTTCATCTAAATTTGTGAAATCTAATTCCCTTAATAGGTTTTTCACAATTCTTCTCATTGTAGAAAAATCATCTACAACCAGAATTTTCATATTCTTATCCAATTGGATCACTCCTTAAATTTAACTGTATCAAGGTATATATCGACCTTATTTGTTATAAGTTTAGCCAACTATTATGAATTTGTTGGATAAAACTCTACTTTTCTTGTGAGGGAGCAAAGGCTAATAGACGCGACTTCAATCGAAGCATCGCTTGATTGTTAATTTGACAAGCACGAGATTCACTCACATTTAACACGTTACCAATCTCTCTAAGGTTTAGCTCATTATCATAATAAAGGGACACAACCATTCTTTCTCGTTCCGGTAAGCTAGCTACTGCTTCGACCAATGTTTCACGAAAATCTGTTTCATTTAAATTTTCAAGAATATTTTCTGTCGAAGATGGGTCAGCATCCCCCTCAAGCTCATCCGTACTAAACAAGCGGCAACAGGTGCTATCCAACAAAATTTTATGGTATTCATCAATGGTGATTTCGAGCATCGAGGCAATTTCAGTATCGCGCGCATCACGCCCCGTTTTTTGTTCAATTTGCTGCATAACTTGTGTGATCTGTCGCGCTTTTCTATGTACAGACCTGGGGGTCCAATCAGTACGCCTGACATCATCAAGCATCGCTCCCCTTATTCGAATACCCGCATAAGTCGTAAAACTCGCTCCGTGCGAGTCACTGTAATTACTAGAAGCCTCAAGTAAACCTAGCATTCCTGATTGAATGAGGTCTTCAACCAGCACGGTGTCCGGAAGTTTTGCTAATAGATGATAAGCAATTCGTTTAACCAATGGCGCGTGTGTAGCAACCAGTTCCCCAGCATTTTTTGCTTGAAGGTTGGCGTACATCGCTATGCCGTTCACCCGGTAGACTCCCCTAATTGGCTAGATTCAATCAAACGTTCCACGAAAAACTCTAAATAACCACCCGCCCCTCGCTGCACAGGCCAGCTATCGATCTTCTTCGCTAAATTTTTAATAGCAACCGCAGCCTGACTATTTGGCGACATTTCAACAACCGCTTGCTGTTTCTGAACTGATTTACGTAGGCTTGTATCAAACGGTACAGCTCCTGTGAAATATAGTGCCACATCTAAATAATGATCCGTCACTTTGCACAACTTTTGATAAAGCACTTTACCGTGGTGCAGGCTCTCTACCATGTTTGTAATAATGTGAAAGCGATTCAGCCCGTGATCTCTATTTAATAGCTTAATAAGCGCATACGCATCCGTTAAAGAAGTCGGCTCATCACACACAACAATCAACACTTCTTGGCAGGCTCTTGCAAAATTAATAACTCCACCGTGAATACCCGCTGCCGTATCAACCAGTAATATATCAATATCTTGCTCAAACTCACTAAAGGCATGAATAATCCCTGCCTGCTCCATCGTACCTAACTCAGCCATATGCTGAACACCAGATGATGCCGGCAACACCTTTAAGCCCCTCGGGCCTTCCACCACAATCTCATCCAGTGTTTTCTCACCACTTAAAACATGGGTTAAATTATAGTCTGGGTGTAAACCCAATAGAATGTCTACATTAGCCAGCCCCATATCAGCATCTAGCAAGGCTACATTACGGCCTAATTTACAAAATGAGATACCCAAGTTAACCGACAGATTGGTTTTACCCACGCCACCTTTTCCACTCGCTATCGCTATTACCCTAACAGGCTTCTTATTTGTCATAGTTCTTATTCCTGATGCTTGATCCACACCGTCTTTAAATATTCGCATATTGCGACGAGCCGTTAAGCAGCACAGACAGAGAAATATCTTCCTCATCGGGCAAACTGGATGGCTCAATAAAGTTGGCCATTAAATCCTCTGCCGATGGGTAATGAAGATCCTCGGGAACACGTTGCCCATCTGCGACAAAGCTTAACGGTATTTGTTGCTCTATAATCGCTGACAATGCACTGCCAGGGCAATCAGTTTCATCTAATTTACTTAAAATACACCCTATTGGGTTTGCATCTGAAAAGGTTTTAATCACCTCACGCATCGCACGCGACTCTGTGGTGGCAGAAATCACCAAATAATTATCAATGTCATGCTTATCATCGCGCAAAAGTTTAAATTGCTCCGTCATTCGAATATCACGCTGACTCATCCCTGCCGTATCGATTAACACCAAGCGCTTATCAATAAAATCACTCAACGCCTCCTGAAAATCTTCAGCCGTTGAGGCAACGCGCATCGGCACACCTAAAATTCTCGCAAAATTACTGAGCTGCTCATGCGCACCAATACGGAAATTATCAGTCGTAATTAAAGCAACTTGCTCAGCACCATGACGCATTCTAAAACGTGCAGCAATTTTCGCAATTGTTGTTGTTTTTCCCACCCCGGTAGGCCCCACCAAAGCAATCACTCCGCCATCTTCTAGGATCTTGTTTTCCATAATTGGCAATGATTGTGCAGCCAATTTAAGGCAGCTAAGCCATGCTTGCTCAAGCTCCGTATCAGCCACAACAGATTCAGCCAATTTCAAACTCAATTTTTTAGAAAAACCGGTATCCAGCAAGCGTCTTATTACATCAATACGAACAGGGTTTTGCTGCGTTTTATCTGCCCATGATAATTCATTGAGCTGTGTTCTAAACTCATGCCGCATCATATCCAGCTCATGCTTTACCGCCTTAATGGCTGGATCTTCAATCCATGCTGCTTTTTTACGGGGGGCTATTACTCGTTTTTTGACTGGCTCTTTTTCAAGATTCGCAGCAACTGGCGCTACCTTCTTTTTCACCGGTGTATAATCTTCCCTGTAGGCTTGTTTCGGTGGAGTGCTCCAATCAATGGATAAACGATCATTTTTTAACTCAGCATCTAACCTCTCATCGAGTTCAGCTTCTTTCTTATCCGCCGCATTCCTAATAGCCTGCTCGTCATAATCTTTTGCCGCCACAATCTCAATACCACCATCAACCGTGTTATTCGATAAAATAACCGCATCGACCCCTAGCTCTTGTTTCACTAAGCTAAGTCCCTCTCTCATATTTGGAGCAAAAAATCGTTTAATTTTCATTCATTATGCCTCATAAGCCTTTTTATCCATTTTGCCCAACACTACCAACAACCCTCACCTGCCTATCCTCAGGGATTTCGTTGTAAGACAAAACATTCAAATTTGATATTGAATGGCGTACAAACCTAGCTAGCCAAGGCCGTAAAAATGCAGAAACCAGAAGCACACCACTCTTGCCTTCCATTTCCAATTTTTGCGTACTTTCTTGTAATGCTTTTATCATTCTCTCTGCTAACCCCGGTTCTAATCCTGCACTGCCATCTTCTGACGTTTGCAAGCTTTGTTGCAATAAACGTTCCAAATCTGGATCTAAGGTAATAACAGACAACTCACTGTCTAAGCCACTGATTCTTTGGACAATTGATCGCCCAAGGGAAATTCTAACCGCCGCTGTCAATGCGCCAGTTTCTTGACTAACACGCCCTTGCTCAATCAACGTCTCAGCAACCGTACGTAAATCCCGTACCGGAATATTTTCTTGTAAGAGGTTTTGCAGCACTTTTACAATAGAGCCCAGAGGCAAGGTATCAGGCACTAAATCCTCAACCAATTTAGGTGCTGATTTCTTCAACGTATCGAGCATCTGCTGAACTTCTTCATGGCCTAACAGCTCATGCGCATGTTTTTGAATGATCTGACTTAGGTGTGTCGCCACAACCGTTCCCGGATCAACCACGGTATAGCCCATGGTTTGCGCCTGATCTTTTTGCGTTGAATCAACCCAAACAGCATCTAAACCAAACGCAGGATCTTTGGTTGCAATACCTTGTATATCCCCAAAGACCTGTCCTGGGTTAATTGCCATTTCACGATCAGGATGAATTTCCACTTCGCCAATATTGACCCCCATCAAGGTGAGTCGATAAACATTCGGTGCCAAATCTAAATTATCTCTAATATGTACCGATGGAATCAAAAAACCCAACTCTTGCGATAGCTTCTTACGTACACCTTTAATACGTGACATAAGCTCACCACCTTGAGCCTTATCAACCAAAGGAATCAATCGATAACCCACTTCCAAGCCGATCATATCCACGGGTGCAACATCATCCCACGATAGCTCTTTAGGCTCCTCAGGCAGTGCTTGAACAACGGGTTCCGGCTCCGTACCCAGCTGCTCTGCTACCAAGCTTTTTTTATGCACCCTATACGCCGCATAACCTAATGCCGACGCCAATGAGATAAACACAAAATTTGGCATACCAGGAATTAAGCCCAGCAAGCCAATAATACCGCCACTAATAGCTAACGCCTTAGGGTTACCAAGCACTTGCAACGACACCTGCTCACCCATATCTTGATTGCTGTTCACCCGCGTCACAATAATTGCCGTTGCAGTTGATAGTAATAAACCAGGGATTTGCGCCACCAAGCCATCACCAATTGTTAATAAGGTGTAATACTCCATCGCCTGCGCAAACGGTAAATCGTGCTGCAAGATACCCACACCTAAACCACCTACGATATTAATTAACAAAATTAATATCCCCGCTACCGCATCACCACGAACAAACTTACTCGCACCATCCATTGATCCATAAAAATCAGCCTCTTGACTAATCTCAGACCGGCGGTCACGTGCTTCATCTTGCGTTAACAAGCCCGCATTTAAATCGGCATCAATCGCCATCTGTTTACCAGGCATTGCATCCAAGGTAAACCGCGCACTCACTTCCGAAACACGGCCAGCACCTTTAGTAACCACCACGAAATTAATAATAATTAAAATACTGAATACCACTAAACCAACGGCGTAGTTACCACCAATTACAAACGCCCCAAAAGCCTCAATAACCTTACCTGCTGCGTCACCTCCATTATGCCCCTCAAGGAGAACAATACGGGTAGAAGCCACATTTAAACTGAGCCTTAATAAAGTGGCCACCAATAAAAAACTAGGGAATACCGCAAAGTCCAAGGGCCTTAATGCATAAACAACCACCAATAAAACAATCAGCGACAATGCAATATTAAAAGTAAACAATAAGTCCAATAGAAACGGGGGTAGCGGTAACACTAACATCGACAACATCACCATAATAAGCAAGGGCGCACCCAAGCCATTACGGGCAAAATTCATTAGTATTTTAGAAAGATCATTCATGATTTATATGCAAGCCTTCAAAGGGTTAATGCGTTCTATTCGCATATTTTTTATATTCATCGGGAACCGTAATATCTTTTGGGGCTGGCGGTTTTTTCCAGCGCTTATCGGTGGCTATACGCAATTGATACACATAAGCTAAAACCTGTGCTACCGCGAGGTACAAGCCCTTGGGGACTTCTTGGTCAATCTCTGTTGTGAAAAACAAAGCCCGAGCTAGCGGGGGGGCTGAGACTAAGGTAATCTCATTTGCAATTGCAATATTTCTAATTTGAGCCGCCATTAAATCGCCCCCTTTAGCCACCACCATCGGTGCGCCAGCGCCCTCTTCTTCATATTTAAGGGCAACGGCAAAATGTGTTGGGTTGGTAACAATCACATCAGCCTTTGGAACGGCTTCCATCATCCGACCTTGTGACATTTCCTGCTGCATTTGACGAATTTTACCTTTAACTTCAGGACGCCCCTCCGTTTGCTTCATTTCGTCCTTAACCTCTTGCAAGGTCATTTTGAGTTTTTTCTTGTATTCCCACAAACTGAAGGGAACATCAATCGCCACCACCAATAATAACGATGAGCACAGCACCACAAAAGACATTGTCATTAAATCACTGGCCCGCAATAAAGCCGTTGCAATCGGTAGCTGACTAAAGTTTATAAACTCAGGCAAATACACATTAACTAATAACAGCATAATGCCTAAAACCAAACCAAATTTTAAAATTGATTTTACTAACTCAATCAAGCTGCGTACCGCAAACATACGCTTCAAACCCTCAAATGGATTCATTTTACTTGCCTTAGGCGTTAGCGCTTCAATACTGAACGACCATCCACCCATTGCAATAGGCCCCGCCAATGCGGCAATCATCATCGCTGCTAAAAATGGTGCAATGGCGGCAACCATCTCTTGCATCGATGACTCCAGCCCAACCACCATTTCCAAAGGATCATACAAACGAGCCCGCTCAATCTTAAATGAATCCTCCATCACTTTCCAAAGCCCAAGAAAAATACGGTCTCCAGCCATCCAGATAATCATCGACCCCATCATTAAAATAATAACTGTATTCAGCTCTTTAGAGCGAGCAATATCCCCTTTTTTTCGCGCGTCTTCCTCGCGCTTGGCGGTGGGTTCCTCCGTTTTTTCTTGGTCGCTACCTTGCTCAGCCATCGCTAACGCCTAATCCTTAGAAAGTCACCAATAAGCCCATAACTTTCAGCCAATAAGTTAGTAAAACTATTTAAGATCGCTGGTAATGTTACCCACATCAACAGTAAACCTAATAGCAATGTAATGGGAAAGCCAACCGCAAAAATATTAAGTTGTGGCGCAGCTTTCGTCACCACACCAAACGCTATATTCACCATTAATAAGGAGGTAATGGATGGGATCGCCATCAATAAACCCGCTGAAAACAAACGGCTAGACCAAGCAATAACTGACCAAAAATCAGATCGTTCCAAACCCACTGTTCCAACAGGCAATGTTTGAAAGCTATCAATCAACATTTCAATTAATACTAAGTGACCACCCAATGTTAAAAACAATAGGGTTGATAACACCAAGTAAAACTGACTAATAACAGGCACACTCACACCCGTGATAGGATCGACCATCGATGCGAAGCCCAGCCCCATACTATAAGCAATACCTTGGCCAGCAAAAATAATCGCACTAAACACTAGCTGCAAAACAAAGCCCATCGTTAAACCGATCACTATTTGCTGTAAGCCGGTCATTATTCCAGCATGGCTGAGCACATCCACTGCTTCATGTGGAGGTAATAATGGCATACTAAAAAAAGTAATAACCAACGATGTGCCCACCATAATTTTATTAGAAACAAAGCGACCACTAAACACAGGAATAGACACCAACATGGAGCTAACCCTTAGAAAAGGCCAAATAAAGCTAGAGACCCAAAGCATGATTTGTTGTTCGCTATAAACCATATCTGTAACGACCTAAGGCTAAAAACCTAACCGATCATCTCGGGTATTTGCATATAGGTTTGCCGAGTAAAGTTAATAATCAAACGCAACATCCAAGGCCCAGCTATCGATAAAACAACAACGGTTATCAGCAACTTAGGAACAAAACTTAACGTCTGTTCATTAATTTGTGTTGCTGCTTGAAACATTGCCACCAATAAGCCAATCGCTAATGCTGATAATAATAACGGTGCAGCCAACATGACGGTTATTTCCAAGGCTCGCTCACCTAACTCCATTACACTATCGGGTGTCATATCAAACCTCCTAAATAAAAAAACTGGCCGCGAGAGTTTCCATAATAAGCGCCCAACCATCGACCAAAACAAACAACATAAGTTTAAAGGGTAAAGAAATAATCAGTGGTGACAGCATCATCATCCCCATCGACATCAATACACTGGCAACCACCATATCAATAATCAAAAAGGGAATAAAAATCATAAAACCTATTTGAAAAGCAGTCTTTAACTCACTGGTAACAAAAGCAGGTAACAACAAGGATAACGGCACATCCTCGGCATCACTAATAGGAGGTGCACCTGAAATTCTCGCAAACATTTCTAAGTCATCGTTACGTGTTTGTCGAAGCATAAAATCTCTAAACGGCTGAATACCTTTCTTAATAGCAACATCGGCACTCAGTTGATCACTCAGGTAAGGCTGCAAAGCCTCATTGTTCACTTTTTCTAGTACCGGTGACATAATGAAAAACGTCAGGAACAGTGCCAAACCTAATAAAATTTGATTGCTCGGTGTTTGCGGTGTTCCCATTGCTTGCCGAAGAATCGAAAAAACGATAATAATACGCGTAAAAGATGTCATCATCACCAATAAACTAGGCAACACGGTTAGCAGCGTCATCACGGCTAAAATCTGTAATGTCACCGAATAACTTTTACCATCTCCGGCAATCGTTATCGCCTCAATACCATCGGCTGCAAGCCCAATCACAGGGAATGCTGTTAGCAATAAAGCTATGATTATTTTTTTCATTGGCTAGCCTGTTTATTCATTATCTTTTGCAGACTCTCTTGGAAACCAAGCGGCGCTCCCTGTGAGGGTTGCTCAACAATTTCACCCTCTTCAAATGTATGCAGATTAACCACTCTTCCCGGTGCAACCCCCAATAAGATATGCTGCTTACCCGCACGAATTAACACCGCTTTCTCTCGACTGCCTAACGACACACCCGATAGCACCTTCAACTGCCCAGCTTGCGCTGAGCCAAAACCTGTAAAGCGCTTGGTCAACCACGCTGCTGTAATAATCAGCAGTAAAACAAACATCAAGCCTATCGTCCACTGCGTTAAGTTTGCCGTCGATAACGGCTCGATACTTTCAGCGCCAATAACCGCAGGTGCTGCAGCCCCAACAAAAGCAACGAAAATCAAGCAACCTGTTATCAGCCACCTCATCATTACTTTAATTTTTTAACCCGTTCGGCTGGGCTAATAATATCGGTTAAACGCAAACCAAACTTATCATTGACCACCACCACTTCACCGCGTGCAATCAGTGTTTTATTCACTAGCACATCCATCGGCTCACCTGCTAAACGATCCAGCTCAATCACCGAGCCTTGATTCAATTGCAACAAGTTACGAATACTAATTTTGGTACTACCAACTTCCATTGAAACGGTCACTGGCACATCTAAAATAACATCTAGGTTTAATTCACTATTAGCACTGCTTCCGCCCGTATCAGAAACAGCATCAAACGAGGCCGCCTCAGCATCCGCTTGCTCATTCAGAGCATCGCCCCAATCAGCTTCCGATGATGCTTGCTCTTCTAAGGCATCCCCCCAATCCGCATCTGCCTCACCGGAAGCCTGCTCGTTTAGAGCATCACCCCAATCCGCGCCATCATCATTATTATCATCACCCATCGTCTAATCCTCTTTTCCTATCACATTGCTCATTTCTTCACGCGCCATTTTTTCTTGCAACTGAACCGCAAAATTCCCATTACTAACCCCAAGCTTCCCTTTAAACAAAGGCATCTCTCCTGACTCAATAACAATCTTATCAGGCATATCGATGGGTATCACATCACCGACTTGAAAGTCCACAACATCTCGCAACTGCATTTCCTGTTTCAACAGCAAACCAACCAAGTCCACCTCTGCCGTTTTAATATCCCCCCTTAAAGAGTTTTTCCAATGCGCATCAGTATCTCCTCGATCACTTTGAATACCTGCATCTAACAACTCTCGTATCGGTTCAAGCATGGTATATGGCAAGCTAAATTGAATATCCCCACCTCCACCTTCAAGCTCCAAATGAATCGTTGAAACCACCATAATCTCCGTTGGGGTAACGATGTTCGCAAATTGAGGATTAACTTCTGAATTAGTGTATTCAAAACTCAGCTTCAAAACAGGTTCCCACGCCTTCACCAAATCCTGAAAAATAATATCTAAAACAATTCGAATTACCCGCATTTCCGTTGCCGTAAACTCACGCCCCTCGACCTTGTTGTGAAAGCGCCCTGAGCCACCAAAATACGTATCAACGATTGAAAAAACCAAACTAGGGTCAAGCACAAATAGAGCTGAACCCCGCAATGGCTTAATTTTGACAATATTAATATTCGTTGGCACAAATAAACTGTGCACATATTCAGAGAATTTCAGCATTTGAATGCCGGAAATAGAAATTTCGGTTGAACGTCTTAAAAAGTTAAATAGACTAATACGAAAATACCGTGCAAACCGCTCATTGACCATTTCCAAGGTTGGCATCCTGCCGCGAATAATCCTGTCTTGGCTACCAAAATCATACCCTTTCGCATCACCCTCTGCCGCATCGACACCTGCTTCAACTTCTACATCACCATCATCAACCCCATGCAATAACGCATCAATTTCATCTTGCGATAATAAGTCCAGATCTGACATTTATTGCATCACCAAGTCAGTAAAAAAAACATTTTTAACTGTCGATGAAACTTTTACATTATTTAACACCTTGTTAATTTCAGCTTTAATCGCCTTCTGTAATGCTGACTTACCTGATGCAGATTTCAACACCTCCGGATCTTCACTCGATAACATCATTAAAATGTTATTTCGGATAACTGGGTCATGCAAGGCAACCGCATCAATAACTGCTTGCTCACTGGCCATCACACTCACAGCCAGTTTCATCACCTGAATACTTCCGCCAGAAAAATTCACCATAAAAGGAGGCGTTAAAGCATGGTAAATCACGGCACCCGTCTCAGCGTCCTCAACTTCACCCTCGCTAACATCATCATTATCACTACCAGCATCGTCAGCAGACTGCTCAGCATTCTCTGTCGTTGCTTCAGGTTTTTCAGCATCAAAAAAACCTGTGAAAAAAAGCGCCGCCCCCGCTATAACAAGCACCCCAACAACACCGCCAATGATCATGATTAATTTTTTCTTAGAGCCCTCTGGTTTTTCAACCGGTTCACTTTGCTCTTCGTCCTTCGCCATGATGTACCTCTAAATTAGAATTAACAGAATGAAAGCAACTTACATGCCATATAAAAAAACAAATCATTACAACAACTTAAAACAAAACACGAGTTAGCTGTCAAATTTAAGTCATTATTATATGCTCGCTCTTAACTAACAAGTCAACATTCAAACACTGTATCGTCCACAACAACGCCCTCTATATATAAAGTAAAACCCTATATTACACGCCAAAAAAAAGCCAAGACCTTAACCAAGGTCTTGGCTTAAATTAAATATTCCCAACAATTCCAACCACTGAAAGTCCGTATTGAAGTACAAACACTATAAGGTTAAGAAAACGAAATTTATGCAACCCCGCTAAACAAGCCATCATAGGTTCGCTGCTGATCACTGTCAGCCTGATCAAAAATAGAACCCTCGTCCTCACCAGCATCAACCACTTCCGAACTGCCTTCATTGGTTGACGCTTGCCGCTCACGTTGTTCAGCAAAAGAATGCTGTGACACATCAACATCTACCACATTCACATTTTGCTCACTTAGCATCTCACGTAAACGAGGTAATGCCGCATCTATTGCCTCACGCGTCACACCGTTTTGCGCCGTAAAAGCAATACTAAGCTGATCATTCTGCATTTGAATTCGAATCTCAACAGGCCCCATATTTTGAGGGTTTAAACGAATTTGCGCACCACTAACAGACTGGTTAACCATCCACTGCACTCGTTGACTAAAATCCTGCCCCCAACGCGGTTGACCCATCGGGGTATCTAATGAAAGCATGGGTTTTTCTGTCCCTCCCGCTGAAAGTGGTTGCGCTGAAGTAACACCTCCATTAAGCATGACTGGCGTCATCTCTAACGATACAAGCGGTTTTTCTGCCATCGCGGCCGCCATAAATGAATTAGGCCGAAGCGCGCCTTCAGTCAATAGCCCCTCACCCGTAGCTACCATTCTATCTGCCATAACCCCTGCATTAACGGTATCAACCGATGCTACCGCCTTGCCAATGGATAAAGGCAGCCTCAGCCCCTCCGCTCCACGAAGACCTATACCTTTATTAATAGGGGCATTTATTTTCGGCTCAACAGTTCCCGTTGCAATTAAAGCAGCTGCTAGATGCGGCGCAGACTCCGCTGGCTCATTCAAGGGGTCAAAATGAATATCAAATGGCAATGGTAAACCTTCCGCTAATAAAGCATCTTCTGGATTACCGTCAGTAAGCGGCAAAGATTGACCGCTTTCAGCCGACAGTGCAGCCTCTACATCAAGCCCACGCTTTTCAGCGATAACATTCACTGCTTTTAAAATACTGTCATTATC
>Ga0209826_1001211_pt1 | contig 18092 bp, 17 predicted proteins | sample GOMGulsemesocosm_5_FD_184637 | JGI IMG/M metagenome (GOLD analysis project Ga0209826, IMG submission 184637) | Methane-oxidizing microbial communities from mesocosms in the Gulf of Mexico - GOM15C Gulf of Mexico (SPAdes) (version 2) | ecosystem: Environmental > Aquatic > Marine > Cold seeps... | reverse complement strand
TTCTAATCTTTTTAATAAATTGGGTAAATATTGCACTTACTAGTTGCACTATAACAAAAGGTGAGTAACATATAAATTCCATTTTCAATTATGAAAATCTCAATTAAAGTAATAATTAGGTATATATAATGACGTCTCCTCAAGTTTCTACAGTAATAGTTGCAATTATTTTTGCTCTACTTGCTTATTTTATTTCAAGCTCTATCTCGCCAACTACTCCGCTAATTGTTTCAGTTATCGCTTTTGTTAGTGCTTTTGTTGCACCGTTAATTTCAAATTCTGCTACGAACTCCCCACAAAAGCAATCACCTCAAACTGATACTGAAAATATTAAAACTTTATACGTAGGTAACTTACCCTATAAAGCGAACGAGACAGCAGTCAGAGAACTATTCTCTAATTATGGTAACGTTCAATCAGTACGTTTAATGAAAGATAAACATACCGGAAAACGTAGGGGCTTTGGTTTTGTTGAAATTTCTGCAGAAGATATAGAGGAAACCATCACTAAATTAAATGATTGTGAATTTCAACAGCGCACTTTAAAAGTAAGAGAAGCTAAAGAAAGGCCTGAAAAAGCAGATTATAATACCTAATATAAAAATACGGTATTAAAACTAAACCTACCAGTAATAATTTATTGGCAGGTTTTTTTATGCCTATAAAATATTTTACTTATGCAACTATAAAGAAAGGCGCAAACATGTTTAGTCACATTCATCCAGATAACTACGAGCAACAATTATCGAAAAAAAAGCACTATATAGCAGAGCTTTTTTCTTCATTTATGCTGCCTACAGTTAATGTTTTTCAATCTGCACCATTAAATTACCGATTGAGGGCGGAGTTTAGAGTCTGGCACCAAGGTGATGACATCTATTACATTATGTTCAATAGTGAAACAAAAGAAAAATTTCGTGTTGATACTTTTCCTGTGGCGAGTCAGTTAATCAATAAAGCGATGAAAGCTTTGCTTGTTGCAATTAAAGATATAAAAGAATTGCGATATAAATTATTTCAAGTCGATTTTTTATCAACGTTAAGTGGCGAGTTACTTGTTAGTATGTTATATCACAAGCCTTTAGAGCCAAGCTGGGAGAAGAACGCGCTTGAGCTTAAAAAGCAATTATCAACTATTGCTCCTGTCGATATTATTGGCCGCGCTAAAAAACAAAAAATCATTTTAGATAAAGACTATGTGATGGAGTCATTAACAGTAGGCGATAAAAAGTTTATTTACCAGCAAGTAGAAAACAGTTTCACCCAGCCTAATGGTGGGGTAAATGAAAAGATGCTACTTTGGGCACAGCAAGCAACATTAGATGCTGGTGGTGATTTAATTGAATTATATTGTGGTAACGGTAATTTTAGTATTGCTTTAGCGCAAAATTTTAACCGTGTATTAGGGACCGAAATATCAAAAACATCTGTACGCTCTGCGCAAGTAAATATTAAAGCAAACAATATTGAAAATATTGATATTGTAAGAATGTCTAGTGAAGAGTTTAGTCAGGCAATGAACGGTGAAAGACAGTTTAGACGCCTTGAAGGGTTTGATTTAACAGCCTATAACTATGACACTGTACTGGTTGATCCGCCTAGAGCGGGTTTAGATAAAGATAGTATAGAGTTGGTAAATCGTTTTAATAATATCATCTACATTTCATGTAACCCAAACACACTTAAAGAAAACTTAGATCAATTAACTAAAACGCATGACATTGAAAAGTATGCTTTGTTCGATCAATTTCCTTACACCAATCATATTGAAGTAGGTATGGTACTCACTAAAAAACAGATGTGATTGTTCTGCTAACAAAAATCAAGCTAATGATAAAAATCTCGACCAAAAGCCCCAAGGTTTTCGCTACACTCTGTTAAATGGTTTCTGCATATTCATCAATGGCTTTTAATGTTGCCCGAGTATCTTTAATTAGCGCATTAACGTTATCTAAACTTTTGGGTATTTCATTACCGCTAAGAAATTTCGACCATTGCATACAAATTCTCTGCAAATCATTTGCCGACAATATTTTCGCATTTATATTCAGCCTTAAAATAACATCACTTGCTTTATTAATGTCTTTAGCTTTGATGGCGTGTACCAATAGGTCTAATTGTGCATGGTTCTCTTGGCGATAGTCGTCAAGCATAAACAAAGCCACTTCTGCTGTTCCTTGATGCTGTAAATAACGAGTAAAATCGAAAGAGATTTCATTTTCTGGCCGATCAATTATTGAAGAGGCTATTTCAGTAATTGCCACATCCTCTGTTGTCATTAGATCTTTTTGTACTGATAGCTGATTAGGCTCATTTACAGTAGTTGTAGAAAATTGCGTTACCGCACTAAGCCAAGGCGATAAAGTTTCACTTAATTCTGCCAGCATTGAATTTTTAGTTAACAAACCAGTATGCCACTGGGGGAAGTTTTCATTCTTTTTAATTGTATGCGTTAAACTAAAAATACCAATATTTGTCATTAGTAATTTCGGCATATCAAGAAAAACGTTATTAATAAACTCCGTAATAAGCAAACAATAACGTCCTGTTTTCCACTGTAAGTCTTGTTGCTCTTCAGTAGTTACGATATAAACTTGCAATCCTAACAAGTTTAATAAGCGTTGCATGGTTTGATACTGTTGAGGGTTATCTACCGCTAATAATACCGTTATTGACTGAGTTATGTATTGATGTAATTTACACTGTTCTGCCGACAGTAGTTGATTGCTTTGATGTTCGCTAACAAGTAGTTGTTCAACCTCTATTAAAAAGTTATCTTGGCAAAAAGGTTGCTCAGCTACTGAAAAGAATCCATAAGTATTACTATTAAGCTGCCTAGATTGTAACAGCATTAGTTTAGGCTGCATTGAAATTGGCAAGGCGGCCAACTGCTTTTTAATATAAGGAATATGCGTTTGTGCATTATCGGTGGAAACTATTAATAAGTGGCATTGACTTTTTGTAAGCGCTTTAACACTGAAAAATTGATCAAAGTTTTCTATTTCTGAAAATTGTTCTATTGTTCCTGAGCAGCCACTCACTACATCAATTACTTGTTTATTTAACAGCTTATGATTAGAAAACAGGCTTATATTTACATCGTTTAAAATAACATGTTTATTAAGCACTTTCTTTATATTATCAGTAAGAGCAAGCGGTAGAATAAATCTAAATTGATAACCTTCATCCGTTACTTGAGCTGAAATTTCAACTGCATGCAATCTATTAAGTAATATCTGAAATGATGAAATCAAGGGGTTTTCAATAATAGAGTCAACTCGCGTATTGATTAAGTTTTCTATAACTTGAGGGATTGCATTTAAATTTTTTCCTTTTACCTCAAGCTTAAATAGAACATGTTGTTGCCCCGTGCTTTTACCCTGCAATTGCAGTTGTAAATGGTATTGAGTGAATGGTGAAGTAACGACATTAATATCAATAAGTAATGTTACAAACTGACAAAATAAAGACTGATCAATTTTGGCATAATGCTGTAATGATTTACTAACACTAAAGAATAATTGTTGATCATCGAATTGATACTGCATCTGCTTATTAAGAAATATGGCATGTATGCTATTAACAAAATTTATATCCTTTAGCTTTAATATCGCATAAGGAGATTGTAGATAACGAATAAAATAAAATAATTCTATTTGATTATACAGTTTGGTTAACGCAACATTACTCTTACTCTTTTCTTCCACATTAACTTGGCTATATTGCATTAATGAAACCACAGCAGTTTTTAAAATAGCATAGCGTTGCATTTCATTAGTAACGTTTATAGAGAGCAACTTGTCATTATTCTCTTGCTGGGCATCTATGGTTTTAGACAACTGTTGCAGCGCTTGCTGTTGTTGTATAATAGTGCTTTCATGAGCTTTGCATGTGTCATGCAATTGTTGGAAATCACTATGTTTAGGTTTAGATATTTGTGTTAACTCTACTAATATTTCATTAGTTTCAGCACTATTGATAGCGGCAATTTTGTGTTTAGTACTTAGCTTTATTTGTTGACGAATTAACCACAAAAAATAACCGAAAAACAGCAAAGAGATGGCAATACCACTTAATAAAGTTGCTGTGATATCGTCATTTAAAAGTTCAATAGTATATTGCTGAAAAAGTAGCAAAGAAAATGATAAGGCAAAAGCTATTGATAATAAAACACCGACAAACTTATACGTAAATTGACGTAATACCGATTTTTCTTGCGTTACGCCATTAGACTCGCTATCAAGTAATGGTGATATTGTTTGCTTAGTATGCTTTTCATTATTAGCGGGAACTGTATTACTCATAAATATTTATTTTAGTGCGACTTTTTTATGACTTAAACTTAAGTGTATATCAAATATTAGGTGTAAGAATAGTAGCTCATCATTAAAATTAAGACTTTCACTCTCCAAATCCATTCCTTTTGATACTCAATTAATAGTGATTTGATAAAGTTTTTATGTAAAACAAGGGTGTTTTTTGTATAGCATTACGGACATCAAATCGATGTACGTAATGCTATACCCGTATATGGTTATTTATATTTTAAAAAAGTGTTTTTGATATACTTTTAATTCCGCAATAGATTCACGAATATCATCAAGGGCTAAGTGAGCACCTGTTTTAACGACCTTGTCCAAAACCTCTGGTTTCCAACGACGTGCCAATTCTTTAACCGTGCTAACATCTAAATTTCGATAGTGAAAAAAATCTTCAAAATCAAGCATGTATTTATTAATAAAGCGTCGATCTTGTCCTATGCTATTGCCACACATTGGTGACTTTCCTTTTGGTACATATTGCTCAACAAATTTAAGCGTTTGTATTGTTGCCTCTGATAAATTTATTTGGCTATCTCGACAACGTTGAGTTAAGCCAGACTTACCATGATGTTCAATACACCAATCACTCATATTATTCAAAGTATTATCTGACTGATTTATAGCAAAAACAGGGCCTTCTGCTAAAATATTTAGCTGGCTATCGGTAACAATAGTCGCAATTTCTAAAATCACGTCCGTTTCAGGCTCTAACCCAGTCATTTCTAAATCTAGCCAAATTAAATTAGTATCGTTACACGTCATAAAATATCCTTAAAAATTGCACAAGTAATTATTATATATAGCTGTATAATAGCTGACAAATAACTAGGATTAAATAAAATGATCAACCTTATGCGGTTAGCACATTAATAATGACTAAAAATAAGAAACTAACCAAAGGTCAACAGCGACGCATTAAAGCCAATCACGACAAAAAATTACACACTAAAAAAGACAAAGTTCAGTGGCAAGATGGTGATTTAGGTGCGGCTCAACAAGGTACCGTTATTAGTCGCTTTGGTCAACATGCTGACGTTGAAGGTGATGATAAGGTTATTTATCGCTGTAATTTACGCCGCTCAATTCAATCTTTAATCTGTGGTGATAAGGTATTATGGCGCTTAGGTAAGGAAACTCAACATAGTATTCGTGGTGTTATTGAAGCTGTGCATGAGCGAGTAACCGTACTCAGTCGACCAGATGTATACGATGGCGTAAAACCCATTGCTGCAAATATTAGCCAAATTCTGATTGTATCGTCTTTATTACCCGTATTTAATAGTGACATTATTGATCGTTATTTAGTCGCGGCAGAGCAAACAGGGATAACACCCGTCATTGTGCTTAATAAAACCGATTTACTCAAGGAACTGAGTCAACAAGAACAAAATAATATTGAACAACACCTGCAAATTTATCGTGATATTGGTTACCACGTACTTTATGCTAGTAGTCAAACCCTAGAGGGTATTAGTGATATTAAGGCACAGTTAAGTAAACACACTAGCATTTTTGTTGGTCAATCTGGCGTTGGTAAATCAACCTTAGTTAATGCATTGATGCCAGAACTAGGTTTAATCACCAAAGAGGTTTCAGGAAATTCTGGCTTAGGACAACACACCACTACCGTAGCGCGTTTGTATCATTTTGATGATGGTGGTGATTTAATTGACTCACCTGGTATTCGTGAGTTTGGTTTATGGCATTTAAGTCCTGAACAAGTATTTAACGGCTTTAAAGAATTCGAACAATTTCAGGGCTTGTGTAAATTTAGAGACTGTAAACACCAAAATGATCCTGGTTGCGCGCTTATTGGTGCCAATGAACAACAAATAAACCCTAAGCGACTAGCAAGCTTTCAACGTATTATTGCCAGCTTAGGCGACAATAAATTAACGTCAAGATTCAATGATTAATAGCCATTTAAAGAAAGGAAAAAGTGTGTCTTCAAATAACGATTCATCAGCAAACAATTTATCAGATAAAATTAAAATAGCGTTACAGTATGCTATGCCCAAACATGCTATATCGCGTTTGGCAGGTAAGCTTGCCGCTGCAAGAATGGGTTGGTTTACCACTAAATTAATTAGTCTATTTATTAAAGCTTACGATATAAACATGAACGAAGCTAAACTAAAAAAAGCTAGTGATTTCATTACATTCAATGATTTTTTCACCCGGGAGTTAGACGACGGTGCTCGCATAATTGATGATGATACAAATACCTTGTGTTATCCGGTTGATGGCACTATTTCTCAACAAGGTGATATTGTTGAAGGCAAGTTAATTCAAGCAAAGGGCTTTGATTATAGCCTAACCTCTTTATTAGGTGGCGATGCTAGAACTGCAGCCCCTTTTCAAAAAGGTAAGTTTTCTTGTATATATTTAGCGCCAAAAGATTATCACCGCATACATATGCCAATGTCGGCAACCTTACGCGAAATGATTTATGTTCCTGGTGAATTATTTTCAGTTAATCCGTTAACCGCAAGTAATGTTCCTAACTTATTTTCTCGTAATGAACGCGTGGTTACCATTTTTGATACTGAACATGGCGCATTAGCTATGGTGCTAGTCGGCGCTACAATTGTTGCTAGTATTGAAACTACTTGGGCTGGCACTATCACCCCTCCTGCTGGCAAAGATATATTTAGGTGGCAATATCCCGCAAAAGGCGTTGATGCTATAACCTTTCAAAAAGGTGATGAAATGGGTCTTTTCAAGTTAGGCTCTACCGTAGTAAGTGCTTTTGCACCCAATATGATTGAATTTACACCTGATGCGGGACCTGAAACAGTAACTCGCCTTGGTGAGTTATACGCCAAGTTATCTGTTATTACCAAAACATCATTTAAATAAAGCCTTAGATTCAATCCAGAAAGTGTCACCCTAAATATTGAACGGGCTAAACTTACTGGCAACCTAGTAGAGTTTGATTATCAAAAACAATTTTTGACGCTAGATTTTTGACGCTAGAAAAGCTACAGCAACATATTACTGATTTAACAGTTACCTTTAGCAAGGGTAAAATATCAGCTTTACATGGTTCAAGCCAATTATTGGCAGAAAGTGCCAATGTTTATTATCAAACGCGGCAATATAGCCTCTTCAAGGTTATTGCTATGCGCGCCTAAAATTGATAGTAGTGAAAACCACAACCGCGAATAGAATTGTCAGTATAAAATAAGTTAGAAATATTATGAAAAAAATGGATCGTCAAGACAACTTTATCTACTTAACTTTTGCACTGATATTATTATTGCTTGGTACAGCATTGGCGCAGCAGTTTTTCGCTAATTCAGTGCAACGCTTAATGCAATCAGCCACAGTAACGACACTACTGGTTGCCGTTTGGGGAGTAGATTCTAAATACTTCATTTTACGTAAAGCCTTTATTTTTCCTCTAGCCATTTTAGTATTTTCGCTTGTTAGCTTTTGGTTGGATAATGCGGGTTTTGATCATTTTTATTTATTATTGCTATTGAGCTTTTTTGTTTTTACTGCAATTCAGACGGGTAAGCAAGTTTTGTTTACTGGCGAAATTAATGGTAATAAAATTTTAGGCGCTATTTGTTTGTATCTATTACTCGGCTTGATCTGGGCTGTTTTATTTACCTTGTTACAACTCTTAGTTCCGCAGTCATTTTCTGCTATTATTAATACACCTGAGTGGTTTATTCTCTTCCCTGATTTTATTTACTTTTCTTTTGTTACAATGACTACATTAGGTTTTGGTGATATTACACCCCTATTGCCCACCGCGAGGTTTTTAGTTTATTTAGAAGCCATAGTAGGACAATTTTATTTAGCTATCTTGGTAGCTAGTCTAGTTGGTTCGCGTATGTCGATTTTATCCACTGAATCAATAACAAAAGAAGCTGAACTCAGGAAAATAAAGTAATGAGTGGAGTTCGCGCCCAACAAAAAGAGAAAACACGCCGTCTATTAGTGAATGCTGCTTTAAATCAATTAAGCGCTGAGCGTAGCTTTTCTAACTTGAGTTTGCGTGAAGTAGCTAAAGAGGCAGGCTTAGCTCCCACCTCTTTCTATCGCCATTTTTCAGATATGAATGAATTAGGTTTAACCCTAGTTGATGAAGCTGGCTTAATGCTCAGACAATTAATGCGCCAAGCCAGGCTACGCATTGATAAAGGAGGATCAGGAATACAAGTTTCCGTTGAAACCTTTATGGAATTAATAGCAAGTAATGGCAATGTTTTTAGGCTGCTCCTGCGTGAACGCTCTGGTACATCAGCAGAATTTCGTGCTGCCGTAATTAGAGAGATCCGTTATTTTACAATGGAGTTATGCGATTATTTGCAACAAGCTAATGGTTTAGATCCCGAGGTTGCTTATATTCAAGCTCATGCTGCGGTAACAATCGTATTTAGTGCGGGCTCTGATGCTTTAGATATTGAAGATAAAACTGAACTCAAACAGTTATCTAACCAGACTATTCAACAATTACGCTTTATTGCTCTCGGTGCCACTGAGTTAAGTAACCGTCGTAAAACGAATAAAAAGAAGAATACAAATCGGACTAAATAATATATCAAGGTGCTTATTATTCTTTTTTCTAAAATACTATTTATTACATTAAGTTTAAATTTACTCTTTATAAATCAATGCAATAGCCGAAATGGAACAGGTATTTATAAATATAAATCTGATAGTGGTGTAGTCTCTTTTTCTGATATTCAACCATTACATACATACTATGAAAGGGTTTGGTATGATTGCTATGCCTGTAAAGTTGACTCTAATGTAGATTGGTATAAAACTAAACTTTACTTAACCAAGTATCGTAGCACCATAAATAAGGCGGCATTACATTACAATGTAGATCCTGCTTATGTTCGTGCCATTATTCATGCTGAGTCTCACTTTAATCACAACGCAATATCTAAACAGGGGGCACAAGGCTTAATGCAATTAATGCCTGCTACCGCTAAAGAGCTTGGTGTTATCAACCCTTTTATCGCTCATGAAAATATTAATGGTGGGGTAAAGCACCTAGCTAAATTATTAACGCTATATCAAGGAAGTAATAAGTTAGCATCCGCGGCTTACAATGCTGGAGAAGGTGCTGTGAAACGTTATTCAGGCATTCCACCTTATGCTGAAACTGAAGTGTATGTTGAAAGAGTGGCTATTTTGCACCAACGTTATAGAAAAGTAGCTAATCCATAATATTTAATGCTATAGAAAAAATAAGTGTAACTTTACTTGCACTTATTAGTTATTTACGTTATTTAAATGTGAATAACGTAAATAACGTTTCATCTAGCATAAAGCTTAAAAGTGAACGGTTACACCAGCAAAAACACCTTTAAAATCGATGTTGGTATATAAACCATCTAAGTCATCTAACTCTAATTTAACAGCGCGATAGCCTATTGTTAAATCTAAATCAACGACTAAATTATCTAGTAATTCATAACTGACACCTACTTGGTAATCATAAACATTTTGATCATCAAGGGATAAAAAGTTTGCTTCAGCAAAAACATTAAAGCCTGTAAATGGTAAACCTACAATAGTATTCACATATACTAATGGTATGATGCCTGAAGCAGAAATCTTAGAGCTGTTAGAACCATCAATCACTTTAACTTTAGTATCCAAATCTCTTGCCGTCAAACCGAAATCAAAGCTTAACAAGTCATTATCAAACAGCTCATAGTAAAAAGTGTAGTCAACATAACTAGCATCAAGGGTAGTACTTAAGTTGTTGCCAGCACTATAAGTTTCACCTGCAAAACCAAAGCTTTCAATAAGCGTTGTCTCACCCACAGTATCTAAAGTGGTTGATGCAATTTTAATATTAGGAATTAACGGGATTGGATGTTCAAGAGCAATAAAAAAACTGCCTTGTGTTTCATTATTAAAATCGACCACCGCTTGATCTATTTTAGAATCACCAAAACTACCATCCGCGTGGCTTGCCCAAACTTGACCACCAAGATATAGGCCTAATAAAGTATCAGCGTGTGCATTGGCACACATTAATGTGGCTAAGCTTGTTGCTATAAGCATTTTTTTCATGTTATTACCCATTTTTTAGAAGTTCATTTAAATCAATTAACGCGGCATTTGCGCGTGAAATATAATTAGCCATTACTAAAGAGTGATTAGCTAATAGACCAAAACCACCACCATTTAAAACCATAGGACTCCACAGCGCTTGTTGGCTTGCTTCTAGCTCTCTAATTATTTGCTGTAAACTGATTTTTGCATTTTTATTTTCTAACACACTGTTAAAATCTATTTCAATCGCTTTTAAAAAATGCATCAGCGCCCAAGCTGCGCCACGAGATTCATAAAAAACATCATCCATTTTCCACCAGCTAGTACGAATTTGTACGTGTGAGACTTGATAACTTGACTGCTGTGCAACATTATCGCCAGCTAAGTCAGTATTAATTTGGTCTCGACCAACACTAGCACTTAATCGTTGTGAGTAGCTTCCCAAACGCTTTTGAACTTCTTCAAAATAACTAGTGAGGTTATCAGCTCGAGCATAGAACTGAGCATGCTCTTCTTTGTTTTTATTAATACCGACCAATGAATTTCTATAATTATATAAGCTATCAATCGCTTTATAATACTCTGATTCAGCGCTAGGCATAGCCCAGCTTTTATGATCAATATTAAATTTAGGTTGTGCTATCTTTATGTATTTATTTTCTAATGATTGCGATTGCGAGCGACTTAAGTCTTTTCGCATCACTAAAGCCATATCGCGCACCATTTCTAATACACCATACTCCCATGCAGGCATATTATCTAAAAAAACTGAAGGAGGTAAAATATCATTTGATAAATATCCACCAGGCTTATCTAAAATGCTTTCTGCCACTTTAATCAACGCAGTGGTAGTGGTATAGCCTATTACAGGTGTGACATTATCAGCTGAAGCAGCAATACTTACTTCTTGTCGAATATCAATATCATCAGGTACAAAACTCCAATAAACACCTAAAAAATAGAATAATAAAAAAATACAAATAATACTAAAACTAATAGTTTTTGCTGAAAAAATCGTTTTCATAAGTCACTCCTGATGATGTTCTAACATATAATATTATGCCAACTGTATTGATGTATTTCAATTGCTACAAGTATAACAAAAAATAAACACCCTTTCACATATTCAACTATAGCTGTAATGCTTATCACATGGCTATATACTTTTAACCTAAGAGCATTTAAGGTCTATAATTAAAGACTTTATTCGAGCTAAAACATGGCAGACTTAATTTTAACACAAGAAAAACATGGCGTTTTTATTATAACGCTAAACCGTTTAGAGAAAAAAAATGCACTTAGTACTAAAATGTATCGACAACTTTGTCAGCATTTTACTTATGTAGATAACAATCCAAATATTCATTGCCTGCTTATTCAAGGCAATGAGAACTGTTTTTGTGCGGGTAATGATTTACAAGACTTTATAGAAAGCACCCAAGGCGGTGAGTTAGCAGCCTTAGATTTTGTTAACATTTTAAAGGACTTCAGCAAGCCTTTAGTTGCTGCTGTAGCTGGTGCCGCTGTTGGTATTGGTACCACGTTATTATTACATTGCGACATGGTAATAGCGGCTAACAATTCAAAATTCAAACTACCTTTCACTCAATTAGGCTTGTGTCCTGAAGCAGGTTCTAGCCTTTTGCTAACTCAACTTATCGGGCAAAGCAAGGCTTTTGAATTAATGGTACTTGGCAATGGTTTCACTGCAGAGCAAGCCGAACAATACGGTATTGTCAATCAAGTTTGTCAACCTAACGAACTACTCGCTATTGCTGATAAAATAGCGTCAACAATCGCCAAGCTACCCTTTGACTCGGTAATAGCTAGTCGAAAGCTTATTCGTCAAGCAAATATATCATTAATAGATCAAGCAATTAAAAACGAAGCAAATGAATTTTCACGATTAATGAATACCGCAGCTTGTAAAAATATTTTAGCGCAATTTTTTAATTAATTATTCTTCTACTTTTAAAAAGGCTTTTTTAAGCACATCACCATTAGCATCTGCGTGCCCTGCACACTCGCTTAAATAACGGCGATATTGACGAGCACCTACCAAACCATTACAAAGCCCTAACATGTGACGCAATACATGCCAAGCACGGTTATTACCATGTTCAGGAGTTGTCTCAACATATTTATCAACATACTCTGCCATTAAATCAATCACTTTTTGACGAGAAATAACTTCATCATTAATGCCATAAATTTGTTGATCGGCAGATGCTAACATATAAGGGTTATTATAAATTTCACGCCCTATCATCACGCCATCAAGATGTTGCAAGTGTTCGTTAGCCTCTATTAATGTTTTAATACCACCATTAATAGAGATATCAAGTTGAGAAAAATCTTGCTTTATTTGATAAACACGATTGTAATCAAGCGGAGGAATATCACGATTTTGCTTAGGGCTTAAGCCCGTAAGCCACGCTTTTCGTGCGTGAATAATAAAGTGCTGACAACCAGCTTGAGCTACTTGGTCGATAAAAGTATGCAAAAAGTCATAACTATCTAAATCATCAATACCAATGCGAGATTTAACGGTAACAGGCACTTTTGTCGCTGCTTGCATTTCACTCACGCAATCGGCCACTAATTGTGGCTCCGCCATTAAACACGCACCAAACTTACCATTTTGTACACGATCAGACGGACACCCAACATTAATATTTATTTCATCATACCCGTACTGCTCTGCAATTTTAGCGCACTCAGTCATAGCTTTAACATCACTACCACCGAGCTGCAAAACAAGAGGATGTTCCGCATTGTTATAGCTAAGGTAGTCACCTTTGCCGTGTAATATTGCGCCCGTGGTAACCATTTCGGTATAAAGCACCGTATGTTGTGACATTAAACGGTAGAAATAACGACAGTGTTTATCAGTCCAATCGAGCATGGGTGCAACAGAAAGCTTGTGTGAGTTCATAAGGTATTACTTCTGCCAATCAAAGCCACTTGGGTGTTGAAACACACGTAAATCAAACTGTGGTGCTATAGCAAATAAGTGGTCAAAAACATCGGCTTGAATAGCTTCATATGCAATCCAATCAGTGGTATTAGCAAAACAATACAACTCTAAAGGTAACCCACTTGCCGTTGCTGGTAATTGTCGAACCATACAGGTTAAGTCATTGCGTATTGCTTCATTTTGATTCAAATACATTTCGATATAAGCGCGAAAAGTGCCAATATTAGTCAATTGCCGAGAGTTGGTTTTACATGATTCATCACTATTATTAGTTGAATCAGCTGAATAGCCTAAGCCTAATGATTGCTTTTTGTCGGTTAAGTACTTTTTTAATAAGTGGGTATTAGCGAGAAAATCTATTTTTTCTAAGCTGTAAAAATCTATACTGGCAATGTCTATAATTAAGGTGCGTTTAATGCGTCTTGCACCCGTGTGATACATATTACGCCAGTTTTTGAATGAACCACTAATCAAGGCATAAGTTGGCACTGTGGTAATAGTTTTATCAAAATTTTCAATTTTAACTGTGTTTAACCCTATTTCAATCACATCGCCATCTGCACCATATTGAGGTAATTCTACCCAATCACCCGCCACTACCATTTTATTAGCTGATATTTGAATACTTGCCACCAAGCCTTTAATGGTATCTTGAAACACTAAAATAAGTACCGCGGTTAAAGCACCTAAACCACTGAGTAAATATATCGGTGAGCGATCTATCACCAAGGAAACAATAATAATAGCGGTAACCAAATAAACAACTAGCTTGATTACCTGCAAAATAGAATTAAGCGGTAAGTAACGCTGCTTAGCACTTTCTCTATATAGGCTTTTACTAACATTTAGTATTGCGCTGATACATTGAGCAATTTGAAAAGTTAGTAATACTTTAGCTATAAGTATTAAAGTACTGGCAAGTAAAATGTCTTGAGGGAGAAGTAGTGGCGTTAAAAATAAAATTAAAACAAACGGTAATAACAAAATTAATCGGCTTAATACATTGTGCTCAACAAAAGCGTCATCCCAAGTATTTTGGGTTTTTAAAATCACCTTTTTTACAATTTTAAGCACTTGATATTTTGCAATATAATAGCTTATTGCTGATATAAGTATGATTAGCGTAAAACCAATTGATAAGGCGCTCATTTCAAGGTAATTAGCCGTAATACCTTGTTCAGTTAACCAAGCATTAATCAACTCTCTCATTTATTGTCCTTTAATTTTTATTTGTTTTTTGACTTTTCAATCATCTTATCAAGTCTAACATCTTTATCGTGCCAAAATTGTATCAACCATTTTTGAAAAGAAATTTTATAACTACGATCATTAAAATAGTCTCCTTTTAACGCTTGGCTAATGTCTGCTGTATGCACTTCAACTTGTACGGTTTTAATGCGGCCACATAAAAAATCAGCAAACGTAGGGATACCATCTGGATAGTGAATTGTCACATCTACAATAGTCGTTAAATGCTCGCCCATGGCATCAAGCACAAAAGCGATACCGCCTGATTTAGGTTTAAGTAAATGCATAAAGGGTGATTTTTGCTTATCATGCTTAGCTTGGCTGAATCGTGTACCTTCAATAAAACTCATCACACTTACTGGTTTATGTTTAAACTTAGCACAGGCTTTACGCGTAGTTTCTAAATCTTTACCTTTTAAATGTGGATTTTTACGTAAAAATGATTGACTGTAGCGTTTCATAAAAGGGAAGTCTAACGCCCACCAGGCTAACCCTAAAATAGGTACATAAATAAGCTCTTTCTTTAAAAAGAATTTTAAGAATGGAATTTTACCGTGCAAAGCCCGTTGCAATACGACAATATCAACCCAGCTCTGATGGTTAGCGAGTACTAAATACCAATCTTTTTTATTTAACTCATCTAACCCCGTAATTTCAATATTTATTTTAGTGAATAACTTTTGATTTACAGTGTTTAACGCCACCCAATTACTTGCCATTAAATCAAGTAAATAACTAAATAATTTTTGAGAAAAACCTATTGGAATAATTGCTTTAAAAAAAGAAAATATTAAAATAGGAATCAGCCAAAAAACCGTATTTATGGCATACAATATAAGTGATAAAAAACCAATTAATTTGGCAGGTAAAAAATTAAACATAATAAGAAAACACTTTAGTTTTTAAACAATAATACCCTATATTTAACCATGGTTTGCCTTAAAATTATATGCTTATACCCAAACTACTTCAAGATGCGAGTTTCAGTAGGTGGCTTGGGTATATTCAATAGTAACTAAATTTACACTATTTTAAAGTGCTTAGCATGCGACTACTTATTTTATACCTGTTGAATAGAATAGTCATTTATTGCATACTATCAAATAATATTGTTAATAAAATAACAGAGAAAAAATGAACTTTAATCGAGCTGTAATCAAGGTTGGCAGTGCCTTAGTCGCGCCAACAAAAACAGGTTGCAGTGGTCAGTATATTCTAGCAATCGCACAATTTATTACTAAATGCCAACAGCAAGGTAAAGAAATCATTCTCGTTTCATCTGGCGGTATTGCTGCTGGCAGAACAGTAATTCAGCATGGTTCTCCTAAATTATCTATTCCATTAAAAAAAGCCATGGCTTCTGTTGGCCAAATGCAGATGATGGCCAATTGGCAGCGTTTTTTTGATACACCTTGCAGTCAAATATTAGTCACTCAAGACGATCTTGAAGATCGTGAGCGTTTTATTTCCATTAAAGAAACCATTCAAATTCAACTAGAAAATGGCATTTTACCCATAGTAAATGAAAATGATACCGTTACCACCGAAGACTTGAAAGTAGGCGACAATGACAATCTTGCCGCCTTAGTTGCGCAGGTATGCGAAGCCGATAGCTTATTTATTTTAAGTGATATTGATGGCGTATTTACCAAAGATCCTAATGTGCATGACGACGCGGTTCTTATTCCTACCATCGATAAAATAACCGATGAAATTTATGCTATGGCAGGTACTAGTCGCAATCATTTAGCTACGGGTGGTATGAAAACAAAAATTGAAGCGGCGGAGAAAGCCACTGAGCATGGTATTAATACTTATATTGTTAATGGCACTAAAAGTGAAGTGTTTTCCTCATTAATTAAACAGGTTAATCCAGGTACTTATTTTTCTGGTCATACTGATATTATCAGTGCCAAAAAACATTGGCTCAAACATACAGTAAAAAGCCAAGGTAGAATTACTATAGATAAAGGAGCGGTTAATGCGCTATTAAATACAGGCGCCTCTTTATTACCTATCGGCATTAAATCAGTTGCTAAACAATTTGATGTCGGCGACTGTGTTGACTTAGTTGACATACAAACTAAAACCATTATAGCTAAAGGTATCACCCAATATAGTAATAAAGAATTAAAACGCATCAGAGGTAAGCACAGTGATGAAATTGAAATCACCTTAGGACACGAAGAAGGTGTTGAGGTTATACATCGTGACGACATGGTTATATTAGAGCAAAATATAGAAGTAAAACCAGTCACAATAGCGCCTAAAAAATCAGTTCCAAAAATGGATAAAGAATAAAAATTATGACTCAATTAAATATCACGCCTTTCAATATGGAAAGTATGGCTAGTAACGCCAAAGTAGCCTCTCGAGTAGCGGCACAGTTAACAACGACAGAAAAAAACGCTTTATTAAACGCCATTGCTGATGCTATTGAAGCCAACAGTGCTAGCATTATCAATGAAAACACTAAAGATATTGATGCTGGTCGAGATAAAGGTTTAAGCCAAGCTATGCTTGATAGATTAGTGCTAACCGAGCTAGGCGTTAAAGATATTAGTTCAGCCATTCGAGAAATAGTTGCGCTAAAAGATCCCGTTGGCGATGTTAGTAACTTAGCACTACGCCCTAACGGTTTACAAGTAGGTAAAATGCGTATTCCATTAGGCGTTATCGCGATGATTTATGAAGCGCGTCCCAATGTGACGGCTGAAGCTGCTGCGCTTTGTATAAAATCAGGCAATGCGGTTATTTTACGTGGTGGCTCAGAAGCTATTCATTCCAATCTTGCTATCGCAAACTGTTTACACACCGTATTAACGGCTCATGGCTGTGATCAAAATGTGGTTAGTGTTATTCCTGATACCAGCCGCAGTGTTATTGAAGAGTTATTAAAGCAAACAGAAACAATTGATTTAGTGATCCCTCGTGGCGGCGAAGGGCTTATTCGTTACGTTACTGAACATAGTCGTATTCCTGTTATTCAGCATTTTAAAGGTGTTTGCCACCTGTATATTGATAAATTTGCTGACTTAAACAAAGCGATCAATATTTTAGTGAATGGTAAAACGCAAAAACCTAGTGCTTGTAATGCCTTTGAAACTTGCTTGGTACATAAAGATATTGCCGAACAATTTTTACCACTAGCTGCTATAGCATTAGCTGATGCCGCCAGTGTAAAAATTCATGCCTGTGAGCAAAGCCTGCCTTATTTTAACAATGCAGAGTTAGCAACTACCCATGATTATCAGGCCGAATATTTAGCGCAAGAAATTGCGGTAAAAGTGGTCAGTAGTTTTGATAATGCCGTGGCACACATTAATGAGTATTGCTCTGATCATACTGAAGTTATTGTTACTCAAGATATTTCACGAAGCCAAGCGTTTATTCGCCAACTTAATTCTTCCGTAATTATGGTGAATGCTTCATCACGTTTCTCTGATGGTAACCAGCTTGGTTTAGGATCTGAAATTGGTATTTCTACTAGTAAGTTACACGCTTATGGACCGATGGGT